>Ga0207151_1086_pt2 | contig 22823 bp, 25 predicted proteins | sample Alteio_BWMinHeat_29_FD_153523 | JGI IMG/M metagenome (GOLD analysis project Ga0207151, IMG submission 153523) | Enriched cells from forest soil in Barre Woods Harvard Forest LTER site, Petersham, Massachusetts, United States -... | ecosystem: Environmental > Terrestrial > Soil > Temperate forest >... | reverse complement strand
TGACCTGGTTCGGATTGCTATGATTCCATAAGGTCCCCGGCGATAAATAGTGTAATATAACAAGGTTTTGATCTCAAGCTTATGAATAAACGTCCATGGACTATTGGCGTCGATATCGGCGGCTCAAAGATAGAAATTGCCCATGTAGACCAATTAGGGGCTATCCAATTAAAAAAAGCTTGGCCTGTAGCGAAGCATGGTGATCCCTATCCTATTATTGAAACTCTTGTTGAAAATATAGAAAAAAGTTTGATCGGTAAATCGGAATCCCCTTTAGGGGTCGGGATAGGGATTGCAGGACAAGTGGATACTAATACAGGCATTGTGCATTTCGCCCCTAATCTAGCATGGAAATCTTTTCCCTTGGGTGAGGAGTTAAAAAAAGCTCTAAACATGCCTGTGGTGATTACGAATGATGTGCGTGCCGCAACTTGGGGTGAATGGCAATTTGGATCTGCGGTTGACTGCAACGATTTTGTCTGCCTTTTTATTGGTACAGGGATTGGAGGAGGCGTTGTCAGCGGAGGTCGGCTGCTATTAGGCAGTAACAATGGGGCCGGTGAGCTTGGACATCTCATTGTCGCAAAAGACGGACCAATATGCAGTTGTGGCAATAAAGGTTGTGTGGAGGCATTTGCAGGAGGATGGGCGCTTGCAGCGCATGCAAAAAAGGCCCTCGCGCAAAATGCAGAAGCAAGAGTGTTGTGGGAGGCACTAGGGCCATTATCCGCAAAAACTGTGATACAGCAATTCAAACATGGGGATCCAATAGCGAAAAAAATCATTGAGGAGGCGCGTGAAGCCTTAATAGCAGCTGCAATTACAATTGTCCATGCCTTTAATCCGCAACGCTTTATTTTGGGAGGCGGACTCTTTCACGGCCTGCCGGAGATTAAAGATTGGATGCACTTTGGAATTAAAAAGAATGCCTTGCCGGCACTTGCAGAAAAGGTTGAGGTGCTTTCTTCGCGCCTAGGCCTAGAAGCAGGTGTGATCGGGGCTGCGACATTTGCCATGAAAGTTTTAAAAAAAGGATGAAAAAATCCCCACTTAGCGACAGAAACATCCACGCCACTTTCCCAAAGTTCTTGGATAAATAATGTCTTGTCTACATAAACTTAATTGCCTTCTATAATCTTCTTAAAGTCATCGACAGAGATGGAGCTGCGCCTTTTCCCCATAACGTCCGGTAGCTTTTTCTCTCTAGCAGATCGTTTTTTATGTGGTTGTTGATCCATCTATATCCTTAATATACATCACTAAAATAGCTTTTTGGCAGAATTTCTTCAATAATTTCCGAGGATTTGTAGTTTCTAGCATAAGACGCTAAATCTTTTCAAAACTATGTCAATTCGGGCGTCATGTCAAGGTGGTAATAGTAGCAGCCTTTGTGGCTATGCAAATCTGACCGAGGCACGACGTTATAGGGTGCGGCTACCACGTTTCACAATTCCCTATGTGGTGAAGCATTTGTATCCAGCTTGAGCGTACTTTGTCGAAGCGAGCCTTTTCCTGGGTCATGTAAATAAACATCGTCGTACTATCAGAGGGATAAATCACTTTCGTTAAACCATAGGTATGATCTGCTGACCATTCAAACAGAATAGACTGAGGCTTGTCTTTGATAACGGTAATACTCACGTTATCTCCGGGAAACATGGTTTTAATGATCTTTTCCAAGGTGCCCTTCTCTACAACGGTCGGAAGATTATTGACATGAGCAGTAAATCTCTCAATGTCTAATCCTAAAGGGGCATATGTGATTGTGGTGCTTTTTACTTTTTTGTCTGTTTCTACTTTCCCGATCATTTGCCAATCTGAAGCTTCCTTAGGCAAGTGGTACTCCACTTTTCCGATCATTTCCGCTTTTAGATGCGTGACAAGAAATATTAAAAAGAGGAATAAGTAATGCATAGATGACATCATATCAAAATAGGGTGTTGGAGGCAAAATGAAATTCTGGATGAGTTTATTGGCCATAATGTGTGCCACAAGGCTTTTTGGAGATGGCCTGCAGCTAATAAAAGAGGCGGCCAAAGAAGAGAAGTACCTCATTATGTTCTTGTACGACGTGTATGATGAGAAAACAGCTCAGCAGCTAAAAGTTTTCGACAACGGCGTAAAAAAAACAGGAACTGCTGCACAATCAGCCAAAATTGATATAAGTAATCTTGCTGAAAGGGGGGTTGTACAGCGCTTTTCTTTGAACACTCTTCCTATGCCCTTTGTTGTTGTTTTGGCCCCAAATGGAATCATTACAGGTGCCTTTGCTACATTTACTGAAGAAAAACTGGCTGCAGCTATCTTTTCCCATGCAAAGGCAGCATGTTTAAAAGCTTCTCAAGAGAGAAAACTGCTTTTATTGTGCATCCAAAACAAAGAGACTTTTCTCAATAAAGAGAGTCTGCTGGGGATAACAGAGTTTAAGGAAGATCCTCGTTTTTCTGCAGAAATTGTTATGGTTGACCCTGCCGATGTCAAAGAAAAAGATTTCTTAGAGAAACTGGGCGTAAACATCCATGCAAAGGAAGCTCAAATTGCATTTTTAACGCCGATTAATAAAATTATAGGACTTTATTCAGGGGCAATCAAAAAGGATCAGCTTGTTCACGATCTTCAAAAACCCTCTTCCTGCTACTGCGGGCCCGAAGGTCGCTGCCAAAGTTGCTTAAACCTAGAAAAAGAATAACTCTGCGGCCTGTTGCAGGCCACAGAGTTGTAGAATTTATCTGCTTGCAGATCTTCTAGCTGTTGTACGTCTTGTTGTACGACGTGCTGTTGTTCGGCGAGCAGTTGTGCGTCTTGTTGCAGATTTTCTCGCTCCTGCAAGACGTACAGTTGATCTTCTAGCTGTTGTTTTACGAGCTGTAGATCTTTTCGCAGTAGATTTTCTAGCAGTGGTTTTTTTTGTAGCTCTTCTTGGGCTAGCAGCTGCTTTCTTGCGGCTTGCTGTTGCATGTGCTTTTATCATGTTTTTCTCCTTTTTTGTTACTTAGAATGTGAACTTTCTAGGGATATAGCAAAAAAATCCCTTTACACCTTCTAACCACACCATAGAAATTTTTATAATTATTGAAAATATTTTCTTGTCGAAAAATGCAAAAATATTTTCCGAGGGAAAGAGGAAGAAAAACGTTTTTTGGGTTCACAGTGGTGTGTGAAACAGATTTATGAATTCAAAAAAACTTCGATTTCCTGTGCGAAATCTGGGTAATTATTTCGTCGAAAATAGGTAACATAATCCTTTTGGCGCAAAAGATCGCACAAAGGTCCTCGCAAATGCGTATCTGCCGAATAGCGTTTCCTTGCTTTAAATACGATTAGGGCGTTATGAGCCAGAAAAATATCATTGCGTGTAGCTCTTTCATGTAGTGCATTTTCAATGAAACGTTTAAAAGTATCGGAATTATACTTTCCTAAATATTCACTGCACACTGAGGGAGGTAGCAAAGGTAATTCCTCTTCTGAAAAGTGATGATTTTGCACTTGTGGAAATGTATAGCTAGCCAAACAGTTAAATTCAGGAAACTGTTTCCAAGCTTGGAATCCACCCGTGAGATCTAGTTCCCGCACTCTTTCTCGCACCATTCTTTCCAATTTTAAATGGTTGGGAGGAACGTCCAATGATGTAATTGCTGTGTATCTGTTAAGATTATTGAAATACAACTCATTTGGATCTCCTCTATAAAGAGTAGATTTTTAATCAATTGGAATATTTTTGTCTATGATCATTCACTCGTCATACAGACAAGAGTATTGAAAAAGTGCCATCCTATGCTCATCACTTAAAGAGACCCACGGCTCGATTTCATCTGCAAACTCGTTCAAATTTCTAGCCCTGAAATATTCTGGTAAAGAAATTGGATCTCCGGTTATCGGATGAGGTTTTCTAGTAGTAAGTAGTTTTTGAAGTTTTTCTCTTTCATAAGGATTCAGATTAGTTTCTTTAATTACTTTTAATGCATTATGTCCAAAAAATAAGTCCTTTCGCGAAGAATTATCTCTAAGTGCTCTTTCAACACAAGAAAAATAATACTCGGTAGAGTGATATTTTTTCATATATTTGCAACATACGGTAGGAGCTAATAGGCACAATTCATTTTCGTTAAAATAGAGATAACTTTGAACCTCTTCAAATGTATAAAAAGATAGGCAATTTAATTCAGGAAAATGTTTCCAAGCTTGGAATCCAGTACTGAGATCGAGTTCTTTTACTCTCCCACGAACCATGTTTTCTAGAGAGCTAAGATTTTCAGAACTTCTTTGTCCATCTTGTCGATGAGATTGTCTAAATTCATTCCAGAATTCTTTCAATTGCTCAACATTGCATTGAGAAAAGTATGCAGGCAGAGCTGGAGAGATTGACGGAAATAATTCATATCTTACTCCAGGAGAGATTAAGGGAAATAATTTATTTCTTACTTCATCTGATCCACGTAGTATAAGGTTTACTAAATGAAGCCCTTTCGTCTTATCATTTGGCGAAATTTTCCTTAAAAAAGTTAACTTATACGAGAGTAAAAATTGGATATTATTTTCATTTAATTCAGTAAAGTTGCTCTCGATGGATTGCATGGAGAGACAATTTTGAACAATGATTTTAATGAGATTAACAATTTGTGTGATTCTAAGCTGTGTCCAGGTGGTCAGGTATTTACAGCTTGATTTTTCAACCTTTAATTGATCTTGTAAAACTTTTGTATTTAACAAATTAATTGAACAGCACCTCATTATAAACCTCTTTTTAAAAAGAGATTCATTATATATTTAACTGAAATTCTTTTCTACAAAAATCTTATACATAATGAGTAACAAAAGGAAGTTGTTCAAGCAAAGGCACAAAGCCTCTTAAGCCACTTTCCTCAGAACTTTCTCTGCAGAATTGTAAAACTGATCTGTTCTTGCCTTTAAAAAAAACTCCTGCCAGGTCTAATAGAGCTTTAAGTTCAGCTTTAACCGCTGGAGAACAATCGTCCATCTTCTTTAACAACACTGCAAGGGCACTCTTGGCAACTAATACATCCAGAAGAGAAGGATCTCTTAAATTTGTAAAACCGGGCTTTATTAGCTTAAACAACTCAACGGGGGAGTATTTATTTAAGTATTTTACACGGGCTGCGTCAGTTAGAAGGTCTAGATTATACCAACAGATCACAATATTTTCTGCACCTGTATATGTTGCTAACAGATTAAAATCTGGATAGAATAGTCTATGAACTCCTCCCTGTGTAAGGAGATCTAATTCCCGTGCGCGGGCTGCTACAGCGGTAATGATGGAAAATTGGCCTGTCTGTTGTGGATCCACCTCCTTAAAGAGTTTCCAGAATTCATGTAGTGGCTTGACATCGAGGCTAGAGATATATTTTAATAGAGCCTGAAAATTGCACTTTTCTAAGAACAGCGACAGCAAATCTTGATTGCCTCTCAAATCCCATTTAGCCAAAAGTTTGTGACATTGTTCGGGGGAACATTTTTCGAAAATGGATGTGCAATGAACCCGGCTCATCCTGAAAACCGGTAAAGAGTCGACTAGCGCATCTAAAATAGAATCTTTTCTCTTTGAACTTTCTTCTCTCTTTGAACTTTCTTCGGCGTGCTGTAACGAGTATCTCACTAGACAGTTTTGTAAAATCTCCTGTTTTGAACCCCTTTCAAGAGCAAACGCTTGCCCTAAAAGCTTGATTCGATCCTCAAGCGACATCAAGTATAATAGCTCATGCACCTCATTTTCGCTGTCAACTAAACAGGGTAAAAGTTTGCCTCTTTGTTCCATCGAGGCTGAAAAAAGAATTTTTTGACGTGTTGAGATGGTAAAGGCATTTACAAAAGTTGGACTGGCTTCGAGATGCCTAGTTAGGGCATCGATGTCCTTAGAATCGATTTCAACTTTTGCAATAAGCAAATTAATAAATGTAAATAGTTCGACATAGGGAAGAGTGGCCATTTTTAACAATGTTCTTAATACTTCCTGACATTGATCGGCATTCCAAACGGCAACGAGACCTTCAGCCTTTTCTTGTCGGACATAATAAACTAATACGGTAGGTGCAACTATATGTTTATATAATTCTAAGTAGCGTGTTGCATCTGCATGCAAAAATAGTTTAGGAAGAGCATCTGTATCGTATTCAATTTGTCCATTTTGATTTATTGAATAAGCGTTTGAAATAAGATATGCGAAATGCTTTATAACCTCAGGGGAGGAAGTGGAAAGCATCCTAACACGATCCGGATGCATATGTCTGATATTCTCTACTGTCATGTAAGGAAGAGCTTTGTTGAGCTGTTCTCTACCCAAAATATTTTGCCAAATCATTTTGAAATGGTTGATTACTCTGATGAACGGCAAAGCAATTTCTTGATAGAGGCAAGCGGGTAGATATTGAAAGCGCCCGGAACGCACCTTGGTCCAATTATCTGTAAGGTTCGCTCTAAATTTTTGTACATCTGTCATTCCTATGAAACTAGCCATAACCCCTCATCTAAGTGATAGTTGCGTATTATAAGCGATATATAGAAATTAAGTCTATATTTTTAAAGGCTGCATATGGTATAGAAATATTTGTTTTACCCAAGGAAGTTATGGCCGAATATCTAAACAAAGGTGGAAAATAAACATGAAAAAAAATCTCTTGTGGGCGTTGCTACTTTTCTTTAACCATCTATCAGCAGAAAACAACATGAATTGTCCAAATCTTTCGGGACGCGTGATTACAGAAGAAGATCCAGGCTATAATGAAAGCCGGTTGGTTTCAAATTTTTACACATCGAAAAATAAGTTTCCGAAAGTGATCGTTTATTGCCAAAACTCAGATGATGTTCAAAATGCCGTGCGCTGGGCACGCTGCAAAAAGGTTCCTGTGCGCATCCGCAGCGGAGGGCACTGTCACGAGGCATTTTCGACAGGCAGCGATGTCATTGTTATCGATGTGAGCGAAATGAAAAGCCTACACGTGGATAAAGAAAAAAATGTTGCCCACTTACAACCTGGATTAACCGGACAAGAGTTGTATAACAAATTGTACGCTATGGGATTGACACAAGTGGGCGGAACATGCCCTGAAGTAGGTGTGTCGGGGCTTATTTTGACAGGAGGCATGGGCCCGCTGCTGAGACGGCAGGGCTTAGCTTGCGACAATCTCTTAGCCTTCGAGATCGTGAATGCTAATGGCGATCTAATTAAAGTGACCAAAGATAATGAATATAAAGATCTATTCTGGGCAGCCTGTGGAGCCGGTGGAGGCAATTTTGGAGTGGTCACTTCGCTGACAATTAAAGTGTATCCTGCCAAGGCAGTGACATGGTTCAACATCGGATGGGACTGGAATCAACCCATGGACCAGATTCTTGCTGCGTGGCAGAAGTTCTTTCTAAATAATGACAAGCGTTGGTTTTCGCACATCGATCTATGGGCCAAACCTTTTCCAAAAGATAAATTTCACAAGCAGCCTTTCAAGGTGTTAGGCGTCTTCTGGGGCACACCCGAAGAGGCGCGCCGCGAACTAGCGCCGATTTTGAACGTTGGCCAGCCCAACGAGCAGACCATCGAGCAGGTCACCTGGGACCGTGCGATACGGCTATTCGAGGAGTCCACAAAAGTTTACATCACCGGAATGCCGGAATACAAGTCAACCGGAACTTTTGCCATGCAGCCACTCCCTGAAAAAGCAATCAATATCATCCAGGATGCCCTGCAGAAGACATCGTCGCCATTATTTAATGTGCTTATGTTTTCTTTAGGAGGAGCGGCAGCTGAAATTCCTCCCCATGAGACCGCGTATTTTTATCGCGATGCCAAGTCATTCATCTGTTATTCCATTCAATGGCTGCAAGAGAACCAGAGTGTCGCACAAACACTTGAAGTCGACACCCTTCGCGAAAAACTGTTGCCTTATACCCAAGGTGATTACATTGGAAACCCAGATCGCCACCTCAAAGATTACATGAAGGAGTATTTTGGCGGGAATTCACAGCGTTTGCGCGAAATCAAACGCAAGTATGACCCTAATAATGTCTTTAACTTTGAGCAAAGCATTCCACTGTAGGTACCTTAGGATTATTATGAGAAAATCTTACCCGCACACTTTCGGGTGTATTCCGCTCTCTGAAAATAAATAGAATGGGAAAAATTTACAGTATTAAATTTTTCCTTTAGATTAGATAAACAGCTAAATCCTTTGCTCTACCTATAGATCTAGGTATCTGTTGTTTCAGCACTTGGACATGCAACCAGGAATAAGTCACTGCGGAAACAAGCTGTGAATCCTGTAAATCTTGCGCGAAGCAAATGGTTTTATTGGCAAATTCAACAAAAGTTTCATTTCGCGATGCCTTTAATATAGCATTAAACCAAACGTGAAGCACTTTTCCATGGAGTAAGCCATTAAACTCTCTCACAGCGTAGAAGAAAGCGTGGCTTGGGATGCGACCATTATCGTGAACATATCCGTAATCATTTCTTTCTGATGGTACTTCTCTGGGTGTCAGACGTTGAAAAGAACGCATGTCTATGCATCGAGATAAGTCACGATCAATAATTGTCCAGCTTGTAATACCGGTAAACCATTCTGAAAATGCTAAGCCCATCACATCGGCCATTGCTTCATCAAGAGCTCCTGACTCTTCCCTATAGTTTAAACCAGCAAATTTTGAAACGACAGCATGCATGTATTCATGCCCAACAACTTTTGGATCAAGTGCATATCGACTATTAAAGCGCCATACACAACTGCCCGTTTCGCAAGACCATGCAGCATTGTCTTCATCCCAATGAATATAAAGATGAGCCATTGTGCCTTTGCCATCGATACCTTTTATGCCAAACTTGCTTCTGATAAAGCAGTGAATTCGTGTTACCGTATTGTACAGAGCACTCGCAACAGGATCTTTGGCGGTTTTACAATGGTCATCTGTACAGATAGTCGAACCATCTTTCAAAGAAGCTACAACCACATGGTTAGGAAAGCTGCCCTCTAAAGAATAACACACTGCTTGTCTCGTCACTGCTGCTGCCATAAAGATCTCCTTATTGAAATTTCACTATATTCATTTAAATTTTTTTGTAAAGCATTTTTTGCAGTGTGTGAACATCTTTACATGCGCTAATGGGACAGAATGGACAGCGGTTTTGAGGATTTCAATTAGGCCCACAACCATCATTGTGATAGAGGGATCGCCAAATACATCCAAAGATGTAGATAAATGTGTTTGCCAGTCGGTGAGTAAATTAAAAAATTGATCTATTTCAAAAACATTATTCTCCATTACTTTCCTCCGGCGGATAAAAACTTATTATAAACCATTGGTTATCAAAACCTTGTCCATTGACATCCCCGGGTATTTTATCCTCAATATATGTGTATAACGGTTTCCCATTATAGGCGACTTGACGTTGGTTATCTTTACGTTTGATAGCAGTGAGCGAGCCAAAAAAACCTTCCGGAGCCCGCACTTGGCCATACTGAATGTTATAAGGTCTAAAATTAACTAAACAAAGATCGTAGCAAGTACTTTCATTAATCTTATCATTGCGCGATGTATATAGAGTGATCCCTCTATTATCAGTTAGAATATCTCCATAATCGGGATGATGGTAAATTCCAATTGTCTCGTGAATTGCCGATAAACTTGAAGTCATAAAAATTAAGAAAATGATTAATTTATACATTTGTTCACCTAACTTCAAAATAATAAATTAAAAATTTAAAGCAAATAATAAATTAAGATTTATTTTTCTTAACCAATAATAAGAAAGGAACAGAGGCTAATTGAAATACCACAGAGAAAAATACAAGAAAGAGAGGATTAAAGTCGTATAAGAAGCCCATCGCGGCGCTCCCTAGAAACCAGAATAACCCATACCACATGAAGAACACCCCGAAGGCGAATGATCTTTGGTCAACCGGGGATAGATCCGCGACGGTGGCTCTCATAATCGATTCTTGAATGCCAAGACTTATGCCCCAAAAGACAATACCGATCACAGCTGTATAGCCATTGCCAAAAAGGTGAGTGGAGCAAATAAGCAAGCAGCGATACTTGCAATAATTAAAATGACCATGCCTTTATAATCGTAGAGCTTTCCAAAAATTAAAGCCGCCATTCCATCAGCGGCCATCGCCAAAGAGAACAGCAAGGGAATATAACTATCCTCCATTAAATCTGTTTTCTTGAAGTGGTAGGCGACCAGGGGGAAGTCGACAAACCCTGTGGCTAGGCAGCAGATCGCGACAATGTAAGTCCAATAATTTTTGCTAAGACCTGTTCCTTGTAGCGATATCTTTTGTACTTCCAGATCTTTGGGGTTAGGGTAGAGACGCCAAGCGACCAGCAGAACGGCCAATGAACAGACCGCAGGGACAATGAGCCAGGCGAAGCTTTTTGTATAACTATTCTGATAAAAAAGAATGGCTGTTACAAAAAGAGGTCCCAGGATAGCGCCTATCTGGTCCAATGCTTCATGCAGGCCGAAGCCCCAGCCTCTTCCCGTTTGCTTAGCGGCATAAGAAAGCAGGGCATCCTTAGCAGGGCTTCGCACAGCCTTACCAAAACGTTCCATGAAAATTAAAAACATCGACAACGGCCAATTACCCGCTAAAGCTAGCAGAGGCACTGCGATTAAGTTAATGATGTAGCCGAAAATGGTGAAGGACCAATATTTGTGCGTTTTGTCGCTTAGATAACCAAACAGGAGTCGAAAGCTATATCCGATGAGCTCTCCGAAGCCTGAGGCCAGACCTACAATAAAAGCGTTGGCGCCAAGAATAGACAGATAGGGACCGATAATACTTCTGGCGCCTTCGTAGGTCATATCAGCGAATAGACTGACAAAGCCAAGCAGGATGACAAATTTCAGAGCAGAGCGCTTTGTAATTTGTGCATCCATATAAAAATAGGGGTTATTCTAGGGTTATTTCAAACGCTTAGCAATGCGATATGGATAGTAGGCATTTTCATCGGCACTCCATTCAAAGTCGGTTAAACTGCTAATTCTAATCCAAGGCTTGTTCTCCCGAGAAGTTGCATGGATGAACTGATTGTTGCCGATGTACATTCCGACATGTAGAATTTTTTGTTCCGACTTGCCCCAAAAGAGAAGATCGCCTAGCTCAAGCTGATCCAAGGTCGTCGTCACAAGCCGCTTATCCAACACCTGTTGTCGAGCATCTCTTTGCAGCTCAATGCCGATATGGCTGTAAAGCATCTGCACAAAGCCTGAGCAATCATAACCAAAACTTGAACGCCCACCCCAAGTGTAGGGCAGACCTAAAAACTTTTGGCTAAACGCAACCAGTTCACTTTTGTGAGATAATTTTGGTTCTTCAGCCACATCGCCTTTCTGAATATAGCCCTCAGAACCATCTGGGAGGGCAATTTTTATCCATCTTTCGTCGGAAGCATCCAGGAGCTGTACCATAGAGCCATAAGGCACTGTTTTGATCGGTCCATATTCAGTATCTTTAACGCCGTAGATGTGCGCCCTGGGCCGTGTGACCTTTAAGTCAGAGTTATAGGGTGCTTTCACTAAATTTTCAGACAAAATCCAACCTTTATAACCATCCGGAGTCCTAATGTAGGACCATTTTTCCCACACTTTTTCTTTGCGCACCTGTTCCGCAAAAATGGCTTGAGAAACCACTTTTGATTTTTCAGAAGGGTCCTCACGCATATCTACCACAGGATTGGAAATGCAAAAAAAACTAGATGCCAAAACACAAAGCACTGAAAACATAAAAAACCTCACTTAATAGGGAACATATACGATTTTCGTTCAAAAAGCTACTTGATTTTTAAATATAAGTGCTTACTCCATAATTAGTTTGTCAATGTCTAGATTGAGCAAAAATTCAACACTTGGCACACAGAGAATTCCTTTCACTAATGTGCGGTTTTTTCCTCGATAAAGAAAAAGGGGAGTACATTCAGGATATTCTTCACAAAATGTCTTAAGTGACTGAACGTCTTTAGGAGACACTGAGTTACTGTTTTTCACTTCAATAGCCCAAAATCCTCTTGGTCCATACACAATAAAATCCACTTCAGTACCTGATCTAGTTCGCCAAAAATGCAAAGAATGCGTCTCCTTTTGACCCGCAATCCAGGCACGTAAATGTTGCATGACAAGACCTTCTAAAGCGGAACCTTCAATTTCTTCTTTGCGATCCAAAGGTCCTTTTGGTCTTAATGACCTGAAAACACCCGCATCAAAATAATAAAACTTGGAGTGAGCGCTCAAGGCTCTAGTGGTCCTCCGGGTAAATACATCCAATGTGCAACCCAACAGCAAATCTTTCAATATTTGTATATAATCATCCGTGGTCGATCTGCTCACTTGGCATTCACGGGCAATATTTGATGTATTCAATTGCATGCCATGCGAAAAGCTCATTACTTCTAAAAAACGAGCAAAATTTCCAATATTCCGCACAATTCCTTCGGCTTGGACCTCTTCTTTTAAATAGGTTGTAATGTAAGCTTTTAAGGTAGCTAAGGGGTCTATTGCCTCCCATACAAGAGGTAGCATCCCCAACTCAAGAGCCTTTTCGATAGAGAAGCGGTTCTTTATCTCAGAAGCAATGTACGGGTGCATTTCTTCTCGAATTGCCCTTCCCGCAAGTAAATCAGTTCCAACTCTTCGCAATTTTCTTGCACTTGATCCTGTGAGGATAAATTGAAGATCTTTTCTTTCTTCCATGATCGAATGGACAAGAGGCAAGAGCTCGGGAATATGCTGAATCTCATCAATGACAATCACTTTTTTTTCTTTATTTACTTCGATAGTATCTCTAAGTCTCTCAGGTTTTGCCTGATACATCCTTAATTCATCCGGTTCTAATAAATTGATAAACAGGGCCTCAGAAAAATTTTCTTTCAACCAGGTTGTTTTGCCGGTTCCTCTTGGACCAAAAAGAAAGAAACTTTGCTTAGGAATTTTTAATTTGCGTGGAGTGATCACGAAAATTGCTCCTTATTCCGTTATTTTGAGTCTCATTTTAACGAAACGAGCTGCAAATTGCAATAAAATTTATTTTTGAATATTTTTTATACTGCCATTCCTGCCCACACATCACATGAATTCAAGATTTTTAAGCATCTATCTTCTTAGACCTAACAGACTTACCGGATAGAATAACAGCAGTTAACGGCAGTAATTGACGCAATCTTTTGAGCCACAATTATTTGCGATGGGGGGTCGCTAATCTTTTTACTGTGCAATACAATAATTCTCATCGGTTTCTTCTATAGGATTAAAACAATTAACCATTTTAGCAATAGTCTTTATTGTAGGATTTTTTCCTTTCAAAGCGTGATACATTGTGGATCGAGAAAGTTCATTTTTTTGAGTGGCTTTTACTTTATTGACTATTTCTAAATGGGTTTGAATGATTTCAATAACTCCTTCAGGATCATTATTTCTCAGGCATTCCCATACGGCTTTTGCGATAAATGTCTCGTCAAGTAGTTCTTTAGTAGGGCTATATTCAGTAACCCTTGCATTTTTCTTAAGCTTAAGCTGTTTCATTTTCGATGTACTCCCTGAGAATCTTCTTCGCCTGCTTGATGTCTTGGCTTTGACCATTTTTATTTCCTCCGAGTAATAACAGGATTTTTGCTTCTGGGATATACGCATAGTACACCCTTCGTCCGATACCCCATTTTAATTCACACACTCCTTCGTCAAGATCCTCTCGTATTATCCCAAAATGACCTTCATTTTCAATTTTTTCTAACCTTTTAGCAATTTGAAATCGGGATTTCATTGTCTCTCCAGCTATCCAGTCATCATATTCTTCGGTTTTTATAATCTTATACCGCATTCTTTGCCCTTAACTATATTGTGCCATAAACTGGACATTTAATCAAAAAGAAAGTTTTTGGTCAATGCCAAACCTTTTGTATACTGCCATTTTGTACGTAAGTTGACCAAACATAATGCCTGCCCACACATCACATGAATTCAAGATTTTTAAGCATCAGGCACGTATTCGAGCGCTAATGGGACAGTTGGAGTTGGGCTAACTGTCCCTCGTAGTACTTCGTAATTTAGTTGTATAAAACTAAACGTTGCGGTCGCCAGGTCGTAATGATCTGGATTTTTATCCGGGTGGCAGGCAAATTTAGCATCTTTAAGCGCTTTTTTTAATGTTTCAGCATAGTAAATTGTAGGCACACCTAAAATTTGATCACACCCTTGAAACGCTAATATACGTCTGAGGTATTTTAAGAAATTAGGGGGCAGTTCAGACTTACGCCGGTTGTACAGCTCGCGGATCGTTGCTGTGGTAATTACCCAAGGAGGAGTTTGTCCAGCATAAATTTTCTTACTAAACTCCTCTGAACGTGTAAAATAGGGAAGGGGTATACGGTTTTTCATGCTTAGTGCCACACTGCGCAAGCGTTCAATTTCTTTAATGTTTTCTCCAAGCCGTTGAAGCTCTTGGCGCCATTTAGGCACCGATTCGTGTTCGAAGTTCAGAGCAGTCTGAACCGATTCAGGGGTGGGTGGATATTGAATGTCTAAGGTTCTTCTAGCGATAGTTTGAATTTCATGGATTTTTGTTAACAAAAGCATGTCCTGAACACCTTTGGCAGCAACAAAAAACCCTAAATCTCCGTCCTTTCTTGTATTCCAACGTAGAAGGCGGCCGTCCTTGCCTGTGATGCCAAACTCATTTTTTAAAATAAACGCAGTGCAGAAAGGTGCCCTATTATACGGGCCTGAGAGGAGGTAACCGAGGTTGAATGCAGCATAGAAGGCGGGCATACAAAAAAACAGAGTGGTCGCGCTGACCACGTAGTCGACCATGCAATTCTCCCCATGTTCGCTACTTTTTCTTAAATGCACAACTCGTTTACTGGGTAAAATAGCAGGGATGAGATGCGCGGTTGCCAAAGCGAGATGATATACAAAACCTAAAGGTGCCAAGACAATATAAATAAAAAGCGCGACGATAAATCGAGCCAAACAACGCATGCCGCGCTTAAAAGTTTCGGCACAGGTGCGAGGAATCGGTACTCTCTCAAAGAGATCGACAGGATTATTGGTTAAAGAGTCTTTGATAGAGCCTAAATCTTCAATTTCCCGTTGCACATAGTTGGAAGGGCAAAAGAAATTGGAACTGTACATTTTGGTTAATGCTACTACAGAAAACGCCATAGAAGTCACTATAACATAGTAGGCAATGATTTGCTAGCTATTTTACTCTAGTGTCTAATTGCATAAATTCTTTGTTTTATTTGCCCCATCTTTTCCAGCGGTATAATTAGACACTAGGTCTTTCTTGTGGAATTGGATGTTTTGGTATTGAAACAGTTGTTGCTGGGGGGTAGTGCAGCCATATTTATTCTCCTTTCTTTTTTGTTCTGTCTCTAATATTTATATTTGTCGCTATTTCGGTTTAGATGGTTCTTAAAGATGATACAAATATTATTTTTTACTCCTACAAAAAAATACGGGTCACCATTGCATATAGCCGATAATAGTCTCGGTTTACGTGAGAGCGGGCTTTCAGGATAAATATCTTCAATGATGTACAAACCATTATCGTTAAGGTAGGGATAGAAATTTGCTAAGGTCTTTATTTGATTACTAACTATATGAGAACCATCATCGACGATAATATCGAATTTCATACCGTTAAGATTTTTCATAAATTCAGCAACTGCATTTTTTGAAGTCGAATCGCATAAGTGAGTAGTTATTCGAGGCTCATCTGAAAATTGGGTATCTGCTTGAACATCAACTCCATGTATGTCACCGCGAATAAAATAATCCCGCCATGCTCGAAGTGACCCTCCTGGTTTATAATTCTTCCCAGCATACCCCACCATCGAACTATGTGCATTTGGAATCATTGTACCAATGCCAATTTCCAATAATTTTATTGGCTGTTTTTTCCTGTGGTCAAATAAAACATGATAAATTGAAGTGTATCCATTAACATCTTTATCACTGCCATAGTGTCGGAACAGTTGACCTAAATCGAATCCTTCAGTCTTTACATTTTCAGGATTTAATGAACCAAACAAATCTATGCCAATCGCTAGAATCAATCCCACAAACATGCTGAAATATTTTTTCATAAACTCCTCGTTTTATTACTGCGAGTTTTGGATAAGAAATGGGCTCCTCGAGGATCTTTTGCAGCAGCTTTGAAAAATTTTCAAATCTGCAGCAAAATCTCTCTCGATGGGGCTGCATTTCCAAAATTCGCGTTTGTTAAATCTTCAATTAAATGCAAAACCGAAAAATGTCAAGAAGTTTAAAACCCGGGTTTAAACCTAGAAAGGCAATTCAAGGCCTGACCTTCATTCTTGTTGCCTAAAAAATATTCAATCACGATAATCTCAAACATGGAACATTTCACGCTTATTTTCCTTGCAACTTTTTTGTTCGGGCATATTCAGGAACAGGAAACAGCTGTTGCCAAGCATTTAAAATCTTTTGAGATTAATGAACAGCCCTCGGGTATGGAGGGGATCGATTGCATCTATGTCATTAATTTGGATGTGCGTCCGCAAAAGTGGAAACGCATGCAAGAAATTGGGAGGAAGCACGGCTTAAATTTCAATCGTTTCTCGGCTGTAAATGGATGGGGATTCTCTAGAGAACTCTTAAAAGAATTAATGGTCCCCCCCCAGTTGCGATTGAATGGGGGACAAGTGGGATGTATAGTTAGCCATCTTTCTGTTTTAAAACATGCTAATAGTAAAGACTTTAGCATCATTTGGGTGATGGAAGATGACATTGAGGTTTTGGAAGATATCGGTATATTTCCCCATTTAATAAAACAGTTGACAGAGATCGATCCTGATTGGGATGTTCTTTATACTGACACTGACACGAAAAATAAAAATGGCTATGTAAAATTTCAAAAGCAAACATTTAGACAGAATGCCATTTATGAACCTGTCAGTTACTATAGTCGGCGCATTCCATTAACAGATGATTTAATGGAGATCGGCCAAAGATATGGGTCCTATTCCATGATTATATCTCGGAAAGGAATAAAGAAAATTCTTAATTACTTTACACATGTTTTGTTGTGGAGTCCCTATGATAATGATCTCCACTATATTCCAGGAATAAGACAGTATAGCACTCGACGCGATATTGTTTCTGTTTATGTGGATTTACCATCAGATACGAGAAGGGCCCCAGGTGCAAAATGATCGCTCTCGCTGGGATCGTATAGAACATAGAAGTCACTATAACATAGTAGGTAATGATTTGCTATCCATTTTACTCTAGTGTCTAATTGCATAAATTCGTTGTCTTATTTGCCCCATCTTTTCCAGTATGGCTTTGCGCTCGCGCTCAACAACTTAATCCAAGTTAGGTTTCGCGTCCGCGCTTCGCCACACAGAAAAATCTGGGGCAAATAAGACAACGAATTTAAGCAATTAGACACTAGCACATTCTTGAATAAACCCCTGGCCTTAATCCCAGAGAGTATACACTAAATCTGGGCTCTCAAGCTTACCTTGCAAATTAGCAATACACTCTTTAGCTTTTTTGCCCTCTTCTTCGTATGCTTTTCGCACTTGTTCAAGAAACTCTGGATAGCCTAACGCATAAAGAGCCATGCCAGCACAGGTGAGGCCTAATGCACCTATCGCAACGCCTTGTGCAACAGTCGCTGTCAAGAAAACTTTGCACATCAGTGCCGCCATAGCAAGACCAAAAACGATCACAGGCTTTCGATACAGACAGGTGGCAACAAAATTCGCTCTTTCCAGTTCATGATTCAAGAATTGGTGTGCAATTCGATTATTCCATTTGCTCCTATCATTACCATACGCATATTCATAACGCCATCGAACGGCAGCATTAAGATCAACACGAAAGTCCGGTCCCAAATTAAAAATTTTATAAATGAAATTTGGTGTGTTTTCAATTTGTCCAATAGTCATTATCTTATCCTCACATTATCCTAGAAACGGCAATTCAAGGTGATAAAGTGATGCAAGATTTTGAGTCAGGATCATTTGCAATGGGGGTCGATCATTCCCAAAAGGTGAAGGCGACCCCCATCGCAAATGATTATGGCTCAAAAGATTGCGTCAATTTATGGCCTTCAATTGCCGTTTCTAGGATTATCCTTTTTGTCCCTTCCACTTTTATACCACAAGGCTTTCAATAAGCAAAGATTATAATACGCTGTGCAATTTGTTGGCAAGAAATCCCGAAAAATCCAATCTTTGGGCATTTGGGCTGCGTCCTATTGTAAAATTTATTTTTGTACAATCCCTTAATATTGATCCCATGATTTTTCTCCTGTGGAACGGGACTCATTGCTTGAAGAAATTTCAGCTCTCAAGATTCAGAAGATTTGACAATTGACCAGATAAATAAAGTGGATAATAGTAGGTCTGACGCCCTTTATCGAATGCATAATTTTTAGCGCTTAAAATGATCTGAAAAGGAGGACGATACTTTTCTTTAAAGGATTGCAAACTCTTAGCTCTTGTAGACCATCCTGACTTAACCTCTATGGGAATCACTTTGCCCTTTTCTTCTAATAAAAATTCAACCTCAGCTTCTCCTTCCTCCCAACTAAAAAGCCTCTTTTTTGTTAGCAACAATTCCTGAGCAACAAAGTAATCCGACTAATTTAAAGTCTCACTTTAAATTGGACGAAAACGATTAAACTTTTATTCCCAAATGGTGAAGGCGACCCCAATTGCAACTGATTATGGCTCAAAAGATTGCGTTTTTTATATCCTACCTATCCTGCTCATCCTGTTTAACTTATGTCCTAGCGGGAATCCTTGCCGGATTTGACAGAAAAACCTACTATTTTTATAATAAATTATAGTTAATTTACATTGTTGGTTGTTCTATGAAAAGCCAATCTTTTGAAAAACTTATTAAAGAAGAAAACGAATTTAAAAAGTTTCTCTATGAGCTATTATCAGAGAATGTTAGTGACCTTCCTTTAAAATCCCGTGATCAGCAGCTAGAAATTCTAAAAAATGGGATTAATATCTCCTACGAACGTTTTGTCCAAGAAATGCAGGAGGCCTTTCTGCTCTTTATTGAAAATATCCACATTGAAGAGAGCGCACAATTAGACTCCATAATGCAAAAACTATCCCTGCATCAATCCAAACATATTCACAAAAATCTGAAAAAAAAGGTCTCACTTACTAGTGAAGATTATAGATTCCTAGCCGAGATTGCAAAAAGACGGTTTCGTGATCGCCATCTTAATGACGCAAGTTCCATGTTCCGATTGATCATTCTACTGAATCCTCTATACACTCCAGCATGGATAGGAATTGCCTTATGCCTACAGGAAAGAGGAGAGCTCGAAGAATTAGATAAACTGTATCAAATGGCATTTCCACTATGCATCGCAAGCCCTATTTTCTGTCTTTGTGCAGCAAAGCATTTTGTTGCTCGAGGCAAAACCTATGAGGCCAAGGAAATTTGCCAGGCTGCTCTGCAGCAAGCCCATAGAGAAAACAATGAGTACAAAGAACTTAAATCAATCATGGACACTTTATGATTAGCACAACTCCAGAATCGGCTCCTCTTTTGCCACACACTCAACCGCAAGTGCACGATGATTCGACTTTAACATTAGAGCGGGCAATCAATGAACAACTTAACAGAGAGAAGGAATCTCTCGACAGTCATGCGATTCTAATAGTAGGAACAGGCTTAACCATGACCTGTCTTTCCTATGCAGCTGGTTATATGCTTTCATTCGCTCTGATAACAGGATCTCTTGCCACATTGGCTGTCCCTATCGGGGTCGTTGCAGGATGCGCCTTGGTTATCCTAATCTTAAGATTTGTAATGGTGGCGAAATTAGAAGGGGGCAAGGAAGCTATAATCGATAGTCTGCAAGCTTTTGTCGTGAATATTGTTATTCCTTTTGGACTTGGTAGCGCATCAGGAGCAATCACAGGCCAAATCACCCTTCCGGCAGCAATCGCCAAAGGAGCATTGATTTTAGCAGATATTGGTGTGCATTTAAGTTCGAGCATCATTCTTCCTGTTACTCCTTTTTTAGGAACCCAACGCATAGATCCTAAGCAAAAGAAGTTTGAGGAGCTCTTTGAGAGAGCACAAAAACAATTAAAAAACTTACATGCAAGTAAAGAGGCTATATTAGAATATGAAAATAAACAGCAGACAGAACTCCAAGAAATGAAGGAGATGCAAAAGAAAAGGCAGGATGATCTCAAAGATTTCATTGAAGTTAATAATATTAAAATTGATCGCAAACTTTTCTTTAGTAACTGCGGATTAGAGATAGATAAATTCGATCCTTTAGCCAAAACTATTAATCTTCCGGAACCTTATAGGGACACTGAAATAATAAAATTAATGGATCAATTTATCAATATAGAAGATCCACAGAAGTGGGAAAAGCTCTACGGGCAAAATCCACTTCCTATAGATCAACTTCTTGCGCTTGAAGACCTGGCAAATTATTTGAATATCGCTTCATTGAGGGAAAGTTGTCACAATCTTTTCGAAGCACGCTTAATCCGGAATCCAGACGAACTGCTCACATATTCGCTAGATAATCTTCGAACCGAAGAACAAACAAAAATGATATTCTCTATGTTTAATGCAAATTATTTATCTTCAGATTTTGGTAAATTATTAACAGATGCTACAAAATTAAAATTAAATAATTTCTTGCTTAATAGGAGTGACACACTCTACTCTCATACCCGTGCTCTTATGAGTGCAGATCAAGTAACAGAATTACAAAAATTAGCATACTATCAAGAATACCTACCAGCGTGTATTGATTTGTCACACCTACTCAGATTTCAGAATAAACAGACTAATCTTTTTTATTTAGACCGTCTCAGAAAGAAATCTGTATCGGAAGAGGACGGACTTATATTTAGATCAAAAAATGCTGTTAGGAAATATAACGCACAAGCTCAATTTGAAATTGCTTGGAATGATTATACCTCGGGTAGACCAGTTATGAAACACAACTTTCTATCAGCTTTAGATGGTGGCTGCCATGATGCAGCCCGCTATTATATCGCTAATTTTCTCACTGAACAGGGTGATTTTCAGAAATATGTTCAGCTTGCAGAACATGAAGCGCGTCTGGGGAATCCGCAAGCTCAATTAGGCTTATCCTCCTGCCTTGAAGCAGGAAAGGGTGTTGCAAAGGATCTAGGTCTATCTATCTATTGGAAGTTAAAAGCTTCGAGGGGAAATTATTTAGATGTACTTTGATCCCTAACATCCCATGTTTACCAGCAAAATGGCTCTGAGACTCTGTGAGTGGTCTTTTGGGATTTTTATTAGACTACATTCCTCCTTTCGCAAAGCATTTGTTGACAAAATCCATCTTCAGCAAGTGTGTCAGGCCTATTCTCTTTAGCAAGTCCTGCTGAATTTCTGTCGGTCGTGTCAGCCCAAGTGTTTCTATTCCTGTTCCCTTAACGCTGGTGCGGTTTACAAGGCATCTTGCTAGCTCCTTGTAAAGCTTCACATGGGTAACTACATCTTTGCTGAGAGTTCCGGGTACCTCATGCAACTTCAATGTCAAGGTTCTGTCTAGCAGATATGCAAGCACGCAAATCGTGTAATGTGCTTTCACATGTTCTATCGTCCATACATGGATCGGAGAAATATCTAGAAACGACTTGATGTCTCGAAACGCCGATTCAATCACCACTTTTTCTTTGTAGGGTGTGATCACATCTTCTGCTTTGATAACGAAAGCTCCATCGCTGGTTTTCTCTGTATGGTTCGTCACGATCATCCAGAATCCGTCCAACTGGCCAGCGAGTTGAAGTTTCTTCTCATCCACTTCGACAGCACCCTGATAGGTGTGGACTATTACTGTCCGGCACTTGTCATTTTCATAACTCAGTTTCTTCTTTTTCAGCTTGACCTTCAAAAACCCCTTCTGTTCCATTGACATCTCGCAATCAAACTTGTTTTGGGTGCTTTTTTCATCTCTGCTGTTTTTCGCATTGAGGAGCTCGTTATTGATGCTCCTAACGGTCGACTTGAAGCGGGTCAACGCTCCTTCTCTAGCCTCTCTCTGGTCATTGCATAATTGTGGGTTAAAACAGAGGATATAACGACGCTTTCCTTTTTCCTTGAGCTTGACCTCATGATAATACGTTGATTCGTTCAGCTGGTTGAAAACACCTGATGCCAAGAGACGTTTCTGGATGTCTTCGGTGGTAAGCGCTAAAAAGTCTGCAAAGTTGATGTCGCTTATTTTTACTAACTGATTCCTGTCCATCGCTGAGATGTACTGGTCTGTGCTTGCTCCAACAATTCGAGGTTTGAATCGGAGACCATCCCTCGATCAAAAACCATTGTGGTGGTAGCGGCATTAAAACGTCCTTCCAGATTTCTCATCAGTAACTCTATCGTTGTAACATCAGCAGTACATCCAGGTAGGACTTCCCAATAGACGGGCAATCCTTTCTTGTTCACAAGTAGGGCTAACACAATATGGTTATCAAAGCCCTCTTTGCAAAACCCCCAATCCATCAAAACGCAGCGTGTTCCTGAAAAGGTGGAGCTGGAAAGATCGTAGAAAACCGATTCCATGGAAGATGGGTCACGTTTTGTTACCTCATGGTACAGGTAATCACAGATTTCTGGTTTAAGGCTGTCTATGACGGAAAGTTCTCGAAAGATTCGTGACGGATTCATTTGGGTGGGTTCAACATCAAGAATGTACGGTAACATGGTGTCCTGAAACCATGCTGACACCTGAGACTTGCTGGAAGGGTTAATGCAACGATTGATTACAAGAGTGGCAACAACCATCCACAGAGGAATTTGTCTCTGACTGTCGCTGTCCTTGAAAACCTGG
>Ga0207151_1085_pt1 | contig 23013 bp, 19 predicted proteins | sample Alteio_BWMinHeat_29_FD_153523 | JGI IMG/M metagenome (GOLD analysis project Ga0207151, IMG submission 153523) | Enriched cells from forest soil in Barre Woods Harvard Forest LTER site, Petersham, Massachusetts, United States -... | ecosystem: Environmental > Terrestrial > Soil > Temperate forest >... | reverse complement strand
TTGCCGTCAAGGCGTGTGACGAGACGAAGACCTTTATTTGTTAAAGGATCTGTGACAATTTTCAGATTGCTGGCGTGCAAACCTGAAATGTAAGAATAGGCTTGCAGGGCATTGAGAATGGCTCCATCAATCACATTGTTCTCGACATCATCGAGCAGCTTCAGAATGTTTGTGTAGGGCCGTACTAGTAAAGAGGGATATTGATTGATTGAAGTGTTAAAATTCTCACCGGTATAAGTTCCCAATACTTTGCCCTCCATCTGTTTGAAAGAGCTAATTGTAGATGTTGATGGCACGATCAATACAAGACCAAATGCATAAAAAGGCTTTGAGAAGAGATATCGATCGCGTGTTGCCGCTGTAGGTGGCATGGAGGTTAGGATGCCATCAAATTCTTGATTATCTAAGCCTACAATAAGATGGTCAGGACCTGTCAGAATCAGTTTAATTTGAATATCTTCTGCATCTGCGATCTCTTGCAGTAAATCTTCTGAAAACGCGAACAAAGCCTGTTCTTTTCCATCAAGTTGAGCAGGATACCAAGTGCGATCACATCCGATGTGATAGAATTGTGAAGGAGCTTTCTTCATAAAAAAATAGGAACATGCTCCAACACCCAAAAGTATGAGCAAGAGAACGATAATCAAATTTAAAGCAAGTTTGAGACGTGAAAGAAACAATTTCGTAATTTGGAAAAAATGAATAAATCTAAATCTCTGATGCCAAGTCAATTGCAATATGTGCATTTTTTTACTCCTTTTCTCAGTATAGCAGCATTAGGATTATCAGGGAGATATTTGAATTCCTTGCATAAAGAAAATAAAAAAGGTACATTTTAGCTGCTTCGGTATCACATTGTAAAGATTTTCAAAAATTCAAGAGAATGCTAAACCAAAAGAAGAGAGACAGTTTGTGGCTTACCGGAAAATCTGAAGAACGATTTAGCTTAACATCGATTGTTTGGGTAAGCAAAAGTCACCAAGGTAGATTGTTTTCAATTAACCGATCTAAATTAAAAGCACATAGGAATCAGGTTACCTCATGATGAGAAAAGCCTTCTACAATGCATTGAGGATGCAGAAGTTGCAAGATTCGCAAACGTCTGCAGAGAGCTGGCAAGTAGAAAATTATAGGGTTTTGCCTATAGAAGAATTATTTCAGCGCTTGGAAACTGTTGGTATTCAACTTGACAAAGCCTCTTTTACTGAATTATCTACCTTTTGGGATAGCCCCGAAGAGTTTTCAGATGCGCTTTTAGATAGTCAAAGCGAGCCTGCTTTTTATGATCAAGCCTATCTACTTATTTTTGAAATATGGCGCAGACTATTTCCTGAGAGGGTTAATCTGGCTCTTTTCTGCGATGAACTGGATCATCAAATTGAGCTATATGACCAGGGAGATGAAGATCATTTAGAAGAATTGGAAGATGCTCTGGCTCAACTGGTTGTGATTTTAGATGAACAGGTGGATGATGGAGCTGATTCTAAAGATGTTTGGGCTCTTGTTTGCGCAAGTTGTGCTCATGATTTAGAAAGTTTTCTCTATGATTTTATAGCAGAGCAGATAGAAGCACATAATGATTCTTATGTTTCTGAACTACTCGAAGATTTTTCGACCTATGTAGATGATGTTAAATGGTTTGCGCTATTGAATGTGCGCTTACTTTTACATACTGATACTGAAGATGGCGAAGTTCTTCTAGAGGCTTTATTTCATAAAGCTATAGAAGAAAAGGACTTAGATTTCGATTTTGAAGTGCTGGAAACTTTATTAAAGGGCGGTTCACAAACGCAGTTCGTGCAATTAGCTGAACAGATTGCCCGTCTACTATACTCAGAAGGAGAATTTCTTGATCTGCTCTCGATTTGTGCAGAGTACATGCGTCACTACGAAAATGAGCAAGGGGAAAAAGCGATTCAAAAACTCATTAAAGAGCATTCCCAGATCCCACCGGAAAATTCTGTTAAGAGTAAGAAATCCGATATTGAGACTGTTCTGGATTTATTAAGATCTTCGAAAAAGTAATCCATTGCAAATAATTCATCGATTCCATATGATATCTATCTATGTTACCAGTTTTTTAAACATTATTTGTTTTACAAAATAGTTATTGCCTTTATATGGGGATACGAGTGGGGCTTCTACCGTCTCTGCCAAAGGACATATCACAGCCTAGCTGTTCTGCTTTTGGCCAGGAATTAGCCAGAACGATGGGCATTCAAAAACAAGTTGTATTTGCTAGTGAAGGCCTTGCAGGAGGAAACAATTTCTTTCCTTTTGGAAAGGTAGTTGCAATATGTTCTGATGACGATAAAATTGAGATCACTAAATTTCATATTTGCCATGATATAGTTCATATTAAATATAATGACCGCCTTATTTTACCACTCCTAGTCAGTATCTCAAGTATTGCGACAATGATCTTGTTTACTTCAACATTGCCCATTGGAGCTTATGCTATCGGGATTGCATCGGCCGTAACTACATATTGCTGGCTTAGCCGACATTTTGAAATAAGGGCTGATCGTATCGCTTTTGAAAAATTTCCTAAGAGTGCTGAAAAGTGGAGAGCAATATTTGCCGACATGGATAAACAACCTCTATGCTTGCATCAAAAGATCATAAGAAAATTTTCGGAGGCTTTTAACGGCCGAGGTGTATTGCGCACTCTTGTTGCGCAAGCCGCACCTCATCAATGACTTAAGACAAAATTCACTCGTAAAGAAGGCAAATTTTTGCCTAAGATCTTGTTACTTAAGGAGACTTAAGATCTTCGAAAAAGTAATCACGAAAAAGTAATCTCTTGTAAATAATTCATCGCTTCTATAAGTTATCTATCTATGTTACCTGTTTTTCAAACATTATTTGTTTTAGGAAATAGTTATTGCCTTTATGTGGCGATAAGAGATGGGCTTTTACCCTCTCTGCCAAAGAACATGTCACAGCCTTGGCTTTCTGCTTTTGGCGAAAAATTAGCTGCAGAGATGGGTATTCAAAAAAAAGTTATATTTGCAAGTGAAGGCCTATTTGCAAGTGAAGGCCTTGGAGGAGGAAACAATTTCTTTTCCTGTGGAAAAGCAGTTGTAGTATATCGGGATGACGTTGAAGAGGAATTTACTAAATTTCGTATTTGCCGTGATTTAGTTCATATTAAATATAATGACCGCCTTATTTTACCACTCCTAATCAGTATCTCAAGCATTGCGACATTGATCTTGTTTACTTCAACATTGCCCATTGGAGCTTATGCTATCGGGATTGCATCGGCCGTAACTGCATATTGTTTGCTTAACAGATATGTAAGAATAAGGTCTGACCGTATCGCTTTTGCAAAATATCCTGAGAGTGCTGAAGAGTTAAGAGCGATATTTGCAAAAATGGATAAAAAACCTCTAGGCTTGCGTCAAAAGATCATGAGAAAATTTTCGGAGGCTATTAGCGGCCGAGATGTACTGCGCACTCTTGTTGCGCAAGCCGCATCTCATCAATGACTTAAGACAAAATCTACTCGTAAAGAAGGCAAATTTTTGCCTAAGATCTTGTTACTTAAGGAGACTCTTTTCAAAAACATTTAGCCTCTTGACTTTTTTTCTGAAAAACAGGATATAAAAGGCATAAAAACCACAACATATTGTGGTTTGTCTACCATAATAACACAATATCTTGTAGTTCAGGAGAATCTTATGTCTAAACCTACCGCTAGAGCCATGGCTACTGCTTTGCGCACCTATCATCGTCCCATTAAAGAAGGGGAAACATTATTAGAAAGTTGGGATCAAGTTGTTGATCGCGTCATCAGCCATCAGCGCTGGCTTTGGGAAAGAGCTTTGGGGCGTATATTGCGCGAGCGCGAAGAGGGCGAGCTTGAAGAGCTTAGAAAGATGATCTTGGGCCGTTACATTGCACCGGCCGGCCGTACGCTATGGTTAGGAGGCACAGACTTGAGTCGCAAGCGCGAATCCTGCATGTTTAACTGCTCCTACACACATGTTGAAACCGTTTATGATGTCGTCGATGTGCTCTGGCTGCTTCTTCAGGGCTGTGGTGTGGGTTTCAGACCAGTCACAGGCACACTCAACGGATTTCGTCGCCCTTTACAAGAGATTCAAGTGATTCGTTCTACGCGCGCAGAGAAAGGCGGCAAAGAACAGAACTTGGAAACTTTTGACCCTGAAACAGGTACCTGGACCATAAAAGTAGGCGATTCAGCTGTAGCATGGGCTAAGGCTGTCGGCAAATTGATTGCTGGAAAATTTCCGGCACGTAAGTTAGTGCTCGATTTCTCAGAGATCCGTCCCGCAGGCGCGCGTTTAAAAGGATATGGCTGGATCTCTTCCGGAGATGAACAGATTGCAAAAGCGTATAAAGCTATAGCAAAGATTTTATCGGACCGCGCAGACCAATTATTAACGCGTATGGATATTCTGGACATCGTGAATTGGCTGGGGACCATTCTTTCCAGTCGACGATCTGCTCAGATTGCCTTGTTTGAGTATGGCCAACCTGAATGGGAAGAGTTTGCCATGGCGAAGAAAGAGTGGTGGATGAAAGGCAATGCGCATCGTCAGCAATCCAATAACAGTTTGTTATTCTATACGAAGCCGAGTAAGCAAGAGCTAGAGCAAGTGTTTAAATTTGTCTTGGATGCAGGAGGATCGGAACCAGGGTTGATCAATGCCGGCGAAGCGGAAAGGCGTGCCCCTTGGTTTAAGGGCTGTAATCCATGTGCGGAGATTTTGCTAGGGAATAAGAGCTTCTGCAATCTGACTGAGGTCAATGTTTTAGCCTTCAAAGGCGACAAGATCGGTTTAGAGCGCGCACTTTACTTGGCTGGGCGCATGAACTATCGTCAAACCATGGTGAATTTGCGTGATGAGATTCTTCAGGAAGCGTGGCATCTGAACAATGATTTCTTGCATCTTTGCGGGGTAGGCTTGACAGGAGTCAGAGCGCGTCAAGATTTGGCAGCCTATGACTATAAACGCATGCGCAATATTACTGTCAGCGCGGCTTATAGTATGGCCAATGAGTTGAATTCTCCATTGCCAAAAAACGTGACCTGCATCAAGCCTAGCGGAACCATCAGCAAGATCATGGGTACTGAAAATTGGGGAGAAGTGCCTGAGGGCGTCCACATGCCTCTAGGAAAGTATATCTTTAATAATATCACATTCTCAAAGCATGATCCTTTGGTTGGTCGTTTCCGCTCTGCAGGGTATTCAGTGATGGAGAAACCACATGAGCCTGAATCTGTACTTGTTAAGTTTCCTGTTAAGTATGAGTCGGTGCCTTTTACGAGGAAAACCGTTGTGAGAAAAAATGGAACTATCGAGGAGGTAGAGGTAAATACTGAATCTGCCATTACGCAACTTGAGTGGTATCGACTTTTACAAGAGACATGGTGTGAACAAAACGTTTCTAATACAGTGTCTTATGATCCCTCCGAAGTGCCTGCAATTCTTGATTGGCTTTTGGAGAATTGGGAAAGTTATGTAGGTGTCTCCTTCCTATTCCGCAATGATCCTACTAAGAATGCGGAAGATTTGGGATATGCTTATCTTCCTCAAGAAGTGGTGACGAAAGAGGCTTATGATCAATATGCAGCACGCTTGAAGCCCGTGGATTACTCCGGCATTGAAATGCGCGATGATGAGACCACACCGGCAGATCTGGCTTGTGCAAATGGGTCTTGTCCTATTAGGTAGGGTAAAGCTTTGATGCGAAATAAAAGGACCTTAGGGACACCAAGGACCCCAGGGACCTTAGGGACAAGTGTTAGCACTTTGTCCCTAAGGTCCTTTTATTTTTAAGGGTTTGAAGTTTAAGTAATCGCACGAAGTCAGCAAATAAGTGATGTCGTTCCTTTCCCCAAAGAGCTGTGCATTAGGTTTTAAGTTGTGCAAATGGCCGAAAACACAAAGCTTAACACCATACTTCTCCAAGAGTTGCGATGCGCGCGAGTCTTGCAGGTGCGCTCCGATAGGTGGGTAGTGGGTCATGGCAATGCGGTAAGTGTCATCTTTTCCTAAAGCTTTAAGGCTCAGTTCTAAACGACCTAACTCGCGCACGAAAATTTTTTCATCCTCTGCCGGATTTTCCTCATGCGGGGATTGCCGGGGATTTTCCTGATAAACAATGTATTCGCCAAAACTGTATTCTGACGTATCCCAAAGACGGGCGCCGGCTATGGAGTAGTTTTGCCAGCGGAAAACATCATTTTGAATTGCATGTATTGAGGGCGGTAAAATCTTTCTCACTTGGCCGATAGAGCTCCACCAGAAGTCATGATTGCCTCGAATGATCACTTTTGTTCCAGGGAGATGATCTATCCATGCAAGATCCGCTACGGCTTCCTCAGGACGCATGGCCCAAGAGATATCCCCGGGAATTAGCACTAAATCTTGCGGAGAAATGCATGTACGCCAATTTTTTTCGATGTTTGCGGCATGCTCCTTCCATAAAGGTCCGAAGAAATCCATAGCTTTATCAGGTACGCCGAAAGAAAGATGTAGGTCGCCGATGGCCCAAATGGTCATGAAAAAATTTTAGGTTTACAGAGGCAGTTGCAAAAGTCATGGCCGATGCTATACGACGCGCCGATGGTTCAGCCGTTGCGGTTTTTGACGAGCCAATCGTCGATTGCCGATTGGCGAGGAAAAAAACGCAACGGCTGAACCATCGGCGCGAATAGAGCACGGCTAGGACTTGTGCAACTGCCTCTACAGGACAAATCCGTCTGGTAGGCAACTTCCACGAGGGACTACAATGACCCCATCGCGAATACAGATCTGTTCGCTGCTATAGTTTGTGAGCTTTTTCTTATTTACCAGGCGCACATTATTACCGATCAACACATTTTTATCGATAATGGCGTGATTGATAAAGCAATTTTTTCCGATCTGCAAGGGCTGTTCATCCCTTGGGTGCTTATAAAAATCGTGGCCCATGATATAACTATTTTGAATGCAACTGCCTTCCTTCACGACGGTTCTTGGTCCGAGAATGCTATTTTTGATTTCTGCTGCTTCTACAATGGCTCCTTCGCAGATAATGGAATCGACGACTAAGGCATTATGAATATGTGGTGGAGGGAGATGCAGGCTATGGCTGTAAATGGGATTGGCCTCGTCGTAACAGTTTAAAGGGGGAGTGGGTGAGGTCATGTCTAAATTGGCTTGATGAAAGGCTCCGATGGATCCAATGTCTTCCCAATAATCGTTAAAGAGATGTGCCACGGTTTTGCCTTTCTGCACCTGTATGGGGATGAGGTGTTTGCCAAAATCGTCTCTATGATCGCTTGCTAATAATGACAGAAGTGCTTCACGGCGAAAGAGATAGATACCCATTGAGCCTAAGTATTGCTGCTTCTTATCAACAGGTTTTTTCACTCTTTTTAAATTGAATTCTGGCGCACGCATATGTTTAAGCATTGCTGAATCTTGCGGTTTCTCGCAAAATTCAGTGATAGCGCCGTCTTCATTGATTTTTAAAACCCCCATCTGCTTGGCTTTTTCTTTTGTAATGGCAAGAGCGGCAATAACAAGGTCTGCATTGGCCTCTAAGGCGGTTTGCATCATGTCCTGAAAGTTCATTGAATAGAGCTGATCCCCGGAAAGAATGAGAAAGTAATCGACAGGCAGATCGATGAGGTAGGGCATACTTTTGCGGACGGCATCGGCTGTGCCCTGAAACCACCCGTGATCTGAAAGACGTTGTTCGGCAGCAAGAATTTCAATGGAACTCTTCGAAAAAGTACCGCCTTGATAAGTCTTATGAATGTGGTGATGAAGTTCTGAAGAGAGAAATTGGGTGAGAATAAAAATCTGCAAACAATTGGAATTCAAGGCATTAGAAATCGGAATGTCAATTAAGCGAAAACGTCCACCCACATGTGTTGCCGGCTTACAGCATCCTTCCGTTAAAGGAAAGAGTCGAGTTCCTTGTCCACCTCCTAAAATGAGCGTAGCTACGCGTTTCATATCAAGGGGGTGGGAGTTTGTTTGTCCTTCGGCAACAGCGACTTTCTTCATCGTTTTTTGGGATGTTGTAGAGGAAGCCATATCTTTTTGTCTTTGGGTTTAAGCGCATTATAGAAATCTTGTCTTTTGAAGCAACAGTTCACTCACTAACGCCCAATCAGTTACGTTCCGCAGAAAGATATATTCTATTGATAATTAGAAGGTTATGTGCATGTTTAGGTGAGCTAAAATCTTATGAGATTGCTGATTTTCAGTATGTTAATGCGATCCATTATAAATTGCTTGCGTGCTAAGGATTGGGCTGTTAGAGTCTCACACCGAAACGCCCCAGGCTGGGCTGTGGAAATGCTGTTGATAACTTTTCAGGAGAAAAAACCTATGATGCTGTGTGACACTTTGGAGATGTGGACGCAATTTCTCGAGTTTGCAAAAACACATTGTTCAAAGACAGCATTTGGCAATTGGATCGCTCCAATTGTAGTTCTTGAAGCCACAGAAGAGTTAATAACTCTTCAAATTCCTAATATTTTTGTTAAAGAATATTTACTCGCGAATTATAAAAAAGAGCTGTGTTCGTTTCTTCCGGTGAATGTTGATGGCGAACCCTCTGTTCAATTTGTAGTTGCAGCTCCTTCCGAACAGAAACAATTTTCAGCACCTAAAGCTCCTGTTACAACCGCAGAAGAAACAAAATCACAAGTCCATGAAATAAAGCTAAATCCTAACTATCGATTCGAAACTTTTATTGAGGGCCCTACCAACCAATTTGTTAAGTCGGCTGCCATTGGTGTTGCTAAACGTCCCGGTCATTCTTACAATCCTTTGTTCATTCATGGCGGTGTAGGTTTAGGCAAAACACACATTCTGCACAGCCTGGGCCACCATATCCGTGAGCAACAACCTTCATTGCGCGTGCAATGCATCACTACAGAAGCCTTCATCAATGATCTAGTAGATAATTTGCGCAACAAATCTATTGATAGAATGAAACGTTTCTATAGAACGGATATCGATGTATTATTAGTAGATGACATTCAATTCTTGCAAAATAGACTGAATTTTGAAGAAGAGTTTTGCAACATGTTCGAAGCACTGATCAATCAAAATAAACAGATTGTGATCACAAGTGACAAACCCCCAGCCCAACTTAAGCTCTCTGAGCGCATTATTGCTCGCATGGAGTGGGGACTAGTAGCCCATATAGGATTGCCCGAACTGGAAACCCGCGTGGCTATTTTACAACATAAAGCGCGCCAACGAGGGCTGGAAATTCCGCATAAAATCGCGTTCTTTCTTGCAGAACGTTTGACCAATAATGTTCGTCAACTCGAAGGTGCCGTGAATCGCCTGAGTGCGCACTGCCGTCTAATGGCCGCTCCTCTCACTGAAGCGCTTGTGGAAGTGGCTTTAAAAGAACTTTTGCAAAATATGCCAACTCACCGCGTGACCGTAGATCAAGTGATGAAAAGCGTCGCGTCTGTTTTCCAAGTGCGTGTCAGCGATCTCAAAAGCTCGCTGCGCACTAAAGAGGTTGCCATTCCCAGACAAGTTGCGATGTATTTAGCATGCAAGTTGATTAAAGAACCGTTGCAAATGTTGGGGAATGCCTTTGGTAAGACTCACTCTACTCTTCTGCATGCTTGCAAAACCGTTGAAAAGCGCATGGCTTCCGACGAAGCTCTATGTCGGCAGATCAACATGGTCGAGCGAAATATTGCTATTCAGTAAATTCTCTCTCTTTTCAGTTGGTAGAAAATACAAAATATAGTATGTCGTCAATTTACCAAGGAGATTTTATGGTAGACCTAGTACGAGAAAATTGGAAGTGGTTCCTTATTGAAGGCATATTGCTTGTCTTTCTGGGAGTATTGTCGATTGCGTTACCTACGCTATCTACTTTAAGCATAGAGTTAGTCATTGGCTGGTTGTTAGTGTTCGGAGGCGCTGTTCAAGCATTTCGCACCTTGAGAGACATCCACGCTGAAGGATCTTACCTATCCTTATTGAATGCGGCTATCTACGTCATCATCGGGCTTTTAATGCTCTTTTATCCTGTCCGAGGGATTCTCACTCTGACACTATTGCTTTCCGTATTTTTTATTATCGAAGGCATTTTCAAAATCGCTGTCGCATTTCAATGGCGTCCTCTTCGCAACTGGGGCTGGGTTGCGATTAGCGGAGCCCTCTCATTAGTGCTTGGAGGCATTATTCTCAGTGGCTGGCCTGGAACTGCAGCTTGGGCGATAGGGTTATTATTTGGAATTAATATGCTTTTCCTCGGATGGACCATGATTCTGGTCTCTATGGGAGCACGCGCGTCCCAATAAGAGTTTCATGGCTATAGCTATGAATATGAATGCGCTGCAGAGTGCCGACTAAAGAGTCATCACCGGGAAAAATCACCTTTTTCCAGCAGCGCGTTTTTCCCTGCATGAGACCACTCTCTTTGGAGTTCTCTCTCTCCACAAGCACTTCAACCTCTGTCCCCAACATTTGTTGGCGAAGGGCTGCTGCAGTAGTGCTGTAGAGCTCTAAAAGCCTTTGCAGTCGCTCTTGCTTAACCTCTTCGGGAATATCATCTTCCCAACGCATAGCGGGTGTTCCTTTGCGCGGGCTATATGCAAATAGAAAAGCTACCGAGTATTGAATCTGCTTCAGGAGATCATAAGTTTGCTGAAATTCTAGTTCGGTTTCCGTGGGAAAACCGACAATAATATCTGTTCCCAGTGAAACGTGGGGCACTAGGGAGCGAAGCAAAGCCACTTTTTCTAGATATTGTTCAACGGTGTAGATGCGATGCATTTTCTTAAGAATGCGGTTTGAGCCGGCCTGTAGAGGAAAGTGCACGAATTCACACACGCTTTTCAAATCGCGGATCGCGGTCATCAGCTCGTAGGTGATGTCTACCGGATGGCTTGTCATGAAACGCACGCGTTCCAGTCCAGAAATTTTATCCAGGCGGTAGAGCAAGTCATGAAAAAGGCAGTTCCATTCCGGCTTATCTTTTCCATAGCTATTGACGTTTTGTCCAAGCAACGTGACTTCCTTATAGCCCTTCTGGACTAGGTGTCGGCACTCTTCTTCGATGCTTTCAGGTGTGCGAGAAACTTCGGGCCCCCTTGTGTAAGGCACCACGCAATACGTGCAATACTTATCGCATCCGCGAATGATAGAGACATAAGCTGTAATTTTGCTGTCACGCTTAGCGCTTAAGTAGTCGAGCTCGAAACTGAATTGATCGTCGGTTCGTATTGTTTGCTTGCCGGTTACCAAGACCTCATCCAAAACGCTGTTGAGATCATGCAGGTTGTTTGTACCGAGAATAAAATCGATGTGCGGCAGCTTTTGGAACAGAATATCTTTTTTTGCATTTGCCATGCAGCCGGTGACTCCGATCACAGCGCGCTTTTTGCTGCGACCCAATATCCCCAATTTCCCCAAGGCTTTGCGTTCAGCGAGATCACGAATAGAGCAAGTATTAAAAATGAGCAGATCCGCTAGATTTTCATCATCAGTACGATGCAATCCCCGGTTTTCCAGCTGGCCAACCATAATTTCAGAGTCCAGCTCATTCATCTGGCAGCCGTAGGTTCTGACATAAAATGTTTTTAAAGAACGCATGTGAAAACTTTTAGAAATATGAAGCAAAAACTGTATCAGAATCGTCCTCTTTCCGCCAAGGAAAACTCTCCTAATTTGCTTAAAATCATCAACAATTCGAACCCCCTGACTAGTGTCTAATTGCATAAATTCGTTAGCTTATTTGCCCCAGATTTTTCTGTGTGCGAAGCGCGGAGCGCGAGACCTAACTTGGATTAAGTTGTTGAGCGCGAGCGCAAAGCCATACTGGAAAAGATGGGGCAAATAAGCCAACGAATTTATGCAATTAGACACTAGAATCTTATTAGAGTTACATAAAATATGGGCCTAAAAACTAAGGTTTTCCCCTGGGAGACAGTCAAATTTAGAGCAATTTAGGCTTTTCAGTTACATCGCGTTACATAAAATTAAGCCCAAAAAGGAATCTCCATCAAAAAGCTATTGAATTTTATTTGATCTGGCTTAAAATCTCAGAAGCAAAGCACTTGTCTAATTTTATCCACTTGTTGTTAAGGGAATATCAATGAACATATCACAGATAAGACACACCGGTTTTTTTCAACAGGTTCGGCAAGCGTTACCTAACTGCATCTCCTGGAACAGCGTGAAAAGCGCGTTCTCCTCTCTTACGGGCTCTTTTAAGACACAATCAACTCCATTAATGGATCGACAAGTGGCTCCTTTTGATGTCAATAGCGTTCGGAAAGAGCTTTTTCCCGAAGGAATTCCAGAAAAAATTGGCTCTTCAGCTCTTTTGCGAAAGTGCAAAAATGGATTTGAATTTGTCGAGCATAATACCCAAGCTTTCTATTTTGATCATCCTGAACAGCTGTCAAAACACCTAGTAGAGAAAACTGGTCAGACTGCTTTTTGGGAAGTCGAAGTAGAAGGAACAGGTAGAACCTTTTATCAATATTGGGATGAAGTTGAAGAAACGCTAGTGCATTTCCCCAGCAAGCAAATGCTTTTGTTTGCGATGGCACGTGATACCGGCGGGGCTTTTAAAGTAACTGAGACAGCTTCCGGCAAAACCACCTTCGTACGGGATTGCTCTGGCTATTTCACTCTTTCTTTTCGAGAATATGAATCTGAAGCACTTTTTTTGGAGAGCATTCAGCGCGAAAGCAAACGCAAGGCGTTTCGTTTAAAATGCTTGGCTGGCCTAACTGCAGGCGCTGCGGTTGGGGCAGGAGCCTTTGCTTGGTATGCTAGTCGGCAAACTACAAAGGATTCAACCGCTGTTGCGCATCCCCAGCGCAACTTCACTAAAGCCTCTATAACATCCCCATCATTTCATGGTGCGCTAGTAGCTCTGTCTAACATTACTCTGATGGAAGAAATTCCCTACCAGAGCAAGGAATGGATCATCGGTGACATTTTTGGTAACAGCATGAACGGAGCTACCGTTTCGGCAAGCTCTCTGCCCAAAGGTCTAAGTATTGTCAATCAGCCTATGAGGGTAGTGAATCCACAAGCTATTAATATTAATGGAAAGATACTGGCCATAAGAGATAATATTTTATATAATTTTTACTCTTCAAATTTTGATCCAAATATTGAGATAATTGACATCTCGGATCCTAAATTTTTGCGTACTATAAATAAAATTTATCCATTTAATAGTAGAATAATCGAGATCGCAGGGGGTATCATTGAGGGTAACTATTCTTATTGGAGGATTAACGACAGAAAATCACATGCTTTTCTTCATGTTATAGATATAAGAAGTTTTCAAACTTTAAGTGTAACTTTAATTAATAACCATACAACGGGTTTGGTCACTAACAAGATTGTAGCTTATGGGGAATCTGTTTCTACTTTTTCATCGGTAAACAATAAAGGTTTGTATTTACTTTCATACAATTTTAATAATAAAAGATCGCCGCAATTACAGAGGAAATTATTAATATCTCCTCTAAATGGTATAAATTATCCTAAAATGGTTTCTTGTGGCAATGGCTGCTTAGTTATTAGTTATGGTTTTGGTAGTAGCACCCCTCCTACCCTTAAAATAAGTATATTAGATAGTAATGATGTTCAAACCGACATTAATATACCTAATCTAGTCATAGGTATCTCAGATTTATACGCTAGTAATTTATATTTTACAGCTTCAGAAAGATATCTTTTTGTTGCATATAATAAAGGCGATGCTTCGAATTATGATGGCGTATTTTCAATTTTTGATATCTCTGAAAGAACAAATCCTCGGCTGATTAGTACAACCCCGCTGCTCTTAAGTGTTTTTCAAGGGAGTGTAGAAAAGGACAAAGACTTACTTTACATTTTCACAAATGGAGTGTTCCACATATTTGATATTTCAGACGTATTAAAGCCCACCTTGGTCAACTACGGTTTTTTTGCTGGTGTAGATGTATACAACGGAATTGTACATGGCGACTACTATTTTTTCCGAGACATCATCACTCGAGGAAATACCTTATCCTTCTCCGGAACGCCTGATGGGGGCACACAGGGACGCTATCCGGTGATACTAACAGCAACGAATCAGCAGGGAGAGGTATCCAAAGCAACCGTCAATTTAGAAGTGAAACCGGTAATTGCAGTGCAGTTAGCAATTCCTGATCAATTCGTTGCTGTTGAATCCAGTTTTAACTTTTTTGTGCCTTCAAATACTTTTAAGCACATTAACAATAACTTGTTGACGTTTTCAGTATACCCTAAACCGGATTGGCTGAGATTTAATACCAATAGCGGTTCATTTTCCGGTACACCTGCTCCTCAGGATGCCGGATTACTTAAGCTGAAGATTTCTGCACATGATGGACAAGGCGCGACTGCGTCTACAGAGTTGAATTTGCGAGTCGTCAATGGCCCGAAACTGAATCTACCTATTATGGAACAAGTAGCCAAAGTAGGAAAATTCTTCTCCTACACCTTCCCTGCCGACACTTTTGTAAATAAAGATGGTGGAAAGATGCAATATAGCGCAACCAATAGCGGCGTTGCTTTACCTACGTGGCTAACATTTGATCCTGACCAAAGGAGATTTTATGGCACTCCTACAGGTTCTTATGCTGGCAAGCTGCAGATTGTGCTCACAGCAAAAATAGATAGTGGTTTTGCTGCGGGTACGACGTTTCAAATCAATGTTGCAAATGGTCCAAGTTTCAGTAATCCAATTAAAACGCAAATCGCCAAAATTGGAGCTCCATTTTCCTTCACTTTCCCCTCTGAGACTTTTACCAGCCTGGACGGAGTACCGATCACCTATATGGCCACAACAAATACCTCACAGCCGCTGCCGAGCTGGATTTTGCAATTTAGTTCAGCCTTCCGCACCTTTTCAGGCTTTCCTTTAGGATCGGATTTGGGGATAGTGCCGATCAAGCTTGTGGCGGAAGATCCAAACGGTTTAACAGCAGAAACTCAGTTCCAAATCAAGGTGGTGCATGGCCCTGAGGCTCAACGGCCCATCAGCAACCAAGTGATTAAAGTGAATGATGATTTTTCCTTTATCATTCCAGCGGATGCTTTTATACAGAAAGATGGCGGCCGATTGGCCTATTCTGTCACAAACAATGGGTTGCCGCTGCCCCCCTGGCTGCATTTTGATCCCGATACGCGAACCATCTCAGGAAAGCCTTCTGGAGAGGATATAGGTACCATACAAGTGGTGGTTCAAGCCAAGGATTCCAATGGACTAATAGCCGAAACCTATTTTCAAATACAAGTTTCAATGCCTATCCCGCTCACTCTAGCGAATCCTATTGCTAACCAAATTGCTTTAGTAGGGCAATTTTTTAAATTATACATCCCTGCGAATACGTTTATGGCCTCTCCAGGCCTTACCATTAACTATTTTGCAAAATTGAGTGATGGATCCCCATTGCCTGGGTGGCTTGCGTTTGTGAATGAAACTTTTGCTGGCAAGCCGGGCAGAGGGGATACCGATTACTTTACGGATCGTGTGTTGGAGGTGGCGTTAACAGCAAGAGCGGGTGCGGGAATAGGCACACATACTTTCAATATCAATGTTTCCGGGACCTCATATGCTGAACTAGCTGTTAACATTGCTAGTCCTATTTTTTCAGTGCTCGGGGTTGGTTTTGCCATTTATAAAAAAAGAGCAATTATTTTGAATCGCTGGAATAAGAAAAAGTTTATCAAACCTGCATCAGTAGCTATTATTGGGCAATCTTTTTCAAGAGAATTAAACGTTCCAAGCAGGGATGTGAGGGCAGTTCTTGCCTTCCAAAACGGAAAACTATTGCCAAATAACGGAAAACTTCCTTCAGGATTTAAGTATAACAATTTTACAAATGCCATTGAATCAAACAAGGTTCCTCGGCCAGGCGCATTGAAAGCGATCACCATACGAGTGATCGGGGACGCGGATAAAATTTTGGAAGAGTTCGATCTCAATATTGCATCCAACTTGAGACAGGTATCCATCGATGCCAAGGAACCAAATAACAAGAAAAAGGCTTTGATGCAGGTGCAAATGGATGATCTTTCTGCTGCGCTCTTGTCTGAATGAGTACGGGGGTCACATCGGGTACGTTGCCGGTAGGAATATAGACTATGGAACGAGGAAGTTTTAGCAGGTATTGCTGACTTCATGTTTTTTGGGTTGGCGAAAATGGCATGAAAAGGTATTATCCTGGCTTTAATCATTTGATAGGACTCTACAATGGCGCAAAAACAATTAAACCAGGCGAAAACCTTCGTACTAAAAGAACAGGATGTCAAGCGCTCCTGGTTCCTTCTAGATGCTTCTGGAAAAACATTGGGACGATTTGCCTCCGAAGTGGCTAAAATCCTCCAAGGCAAACATAAGCCCACATATTCTACCTATGCTGATGGCGGCGATGGTGTTGTGATTATCAATGCTGAGAAAATTCATGTTACCGGTAATAAAGAAGCTCAAAAAGAGTACACATATTACACCGGTTATATTGGCGGTTTGCGACAAGTGCCTTATCGCACGATGCATGCTCGTAACCCAGAGTACATTTTAGAGCACGCCATTAAGGGAATGATGCCCAAAACGCGTCTTGCCAATGCTCAGCTAAAACGCTTGCGTATTTTTGCCAAAGAAGAACATAAAATGGCGGCTCAAAAGCCCATTCAAGTTAATATCTAAGGATTAGCAGATGAAGAATAAAGAAGAGATTGTAGCAATAGGACGTCGTAAAACAGCGGTGTCTTCAATACGTCTAAGACCAGGTTCCGGCGTAGTCAATGTCAATGGAAAAAACTTCGAAGAATATTTTCCTCTCGAAATTCAAAGACAATCGATTTTGGCTCCCTTTGAAAATAAAGGTGGATTAGGCCAAAACGACCTTATTATTCGCGTCAAAGGAGGCGGAGTTGAGGGACAAGTCATTGCAACACGCCTCGGCGTAGCGCGTGCACTTGTTCTGGAAAATGGGGAATCACGTCACGATCTTAAAGAAAAAGGGTTCCTTACTCGCGATTCTCGCAAGAAAGAGCGCAAAAAATATGGTCGTGCCAAAGCTCGCAAACGCTTCCAATTCTCTAAACGATAATGTTAAGGACATTAAGGATGAAAACAAAATTATTTTCTTCATCCTTCATGCTTCAGCCTTCATCCTTTCTTTTCCTGGGGTGTCGCCAAGCGGTAAGGCAGCGGTTTTTGGTACCGCCATGCGGAGGTTCGAATCCTTCCACCCCAATTTATTTTAATGTGTGATTGAGATGTTGCTTTTTTCAGGTTCTTCGCATCCCGCTCTTGCTCAAAATATTGCGGAATGCCTAGAAACTAAATTAGCTCCTCTTGAATTGGACCGATTTCCAGATGGGGAAATCTCCTTGCATATTCCTCAAAGTGTTCGGGGCTGCGATGTCTTTGCCATCCAAACCATCGCCCTGCGCCCTAATGAATACTTAATGGAACTAATGTTGATCCTGGATGCCCTGAAGAGGGCTTCTGCACGGCATATCGTGGCTGTAATCCCTTATTTTGGCTACTGCAGGCAGGACCGCAAAACAAAAGCAAGAGATCCAATCACAGCTAAACTGGTTGCAGACATGCTCACCACAGCAGGAGCACATCATCTCCTGACCATGGATCTGCATGCAGGACAGCTAGAAGGTTTTTTTAATATCCCTGTAGACCATCTTCAGGGGATGCCCGTTCTTGTGGATAGCTTGCAGAGGCTTCCATTACAGAATTGTGTGGTTGTTGCTCCCGACATTGGAGCCATAAAACGCGCTCGAGCCTATGCCAAAAGCCTAGGGACCGAATTCGCCGTGGTTGCTAAACAGCGCCTATCAGCTCAAGAAGTTGAAACGCTGACCGTGATCGGAGAAATAGATGGTAAAGATATACTTCTCGCTGACGATATGTGTTCCACCGCTGGAACCTTGGTGTCAGCAGCGAAAGCATGCCGAGAGAAGGGTGCAAGGCGGATTTTTGCCGTGGTTACACACGGATTGCTGGTGGGAGAAGCCCTACAGCATATTGAGAACAGTCCGATCGAAGCACTATATACGAGCGATACGATTCCTTATCAAGGAAGGCTGGCCGCCTCTACTAAAGTACGGCCGCAATCTATAGCTCAATCCTTCGCCCATGCCATTCGCTGCATCACCTCGCAAAAGCCTCTCTTCAGCGTAGATTGAAAAACATTGTCAACAACATAGAGAGTCGCTATAATGCCCCTCTTTACCTAGTGGATTGCTAGGAATAGATTGTTTTGGAGGAATATGAAACTACAAATGTTTGCCCGTTCAACCGAAAAGAAGAAAGATGTTTTAAGAGAGCGTCGAGCCGGAAGAATTCCTGCCGTGATCTACGTAGAAGGTAAAGCTGCAGAGCCCATCGCTATCCCGAGCAATGAGTTCTCATCCTTACTGCGTCAAGTACAGCCCGGTCGGCTTTCCACCACCGTATTCTCATTGAAAGCTGAGAAAGGTAAAGAAAGACCTGTTCTCATTAAAGAAATTCAGTACCATCCAACAACCTACGATGTCATTCATCTAGATTTTGAAGAGCTGCATGATAACGTTCCCGTTAAAGCAAAAGTGCCGGTCGAACTTACTGGAGTTGTTGAATGTGTAGGTGTTAAGCTAGGTGGTTTTCTGCGACAAGTGATCCGAACCCTAAAAGTCCGTTGTCTTCCCAAAGATTTACCGCAAGTATTCACTATCGATATTCGCGATATGAATGTGGGACAAGCAAAACGCTTATCAGAACTCGCAATCCCGGAAAGTGTACGCCCCTTGGCAGACCTCCATGAAGTTGCAGTCGTGGTTTCAAAGCGTTAATGGGCGAAATATAGGAAGTGAGCGAAGAACTTAGCAGACCGCTTGTGATAGTTGGATTGGGTAATCCGGGCGTAAAGTATGCTTTGAATAGACATAATATAGGCTTCATCGTTGTTCAAGCGGTGGCAGAAAAAGAAGGATGGAATTTTAAATCGGAAAAACAGGCAAATGCCACAGTAACTAAAGGTAAAATAGAAGGCAGACCCATTCACCTTCTACTCCCTTTAACCTACATGAACGAGAGCGGCAGAGCGTTAAGACTCTATCTGGAATACCATCAGATTAGAGACCCTGTCATCTGCGTCGTTTATGACGATGCCGATATTCCCTTTGGAGAAATGCGCTTGCGCAGCAAGGGGAGTTCAGGGGGCCATAATGGCCTTAAAAGCATCGAAGCCCATCTGCAAACGATTCATTATGGTCGGTTGAGAATGGGAATAGGACGCGAAAGACAGTTCGGAAGGCCGCTTGCAGACTATGTGTTGGAGAATTTTTCCGAAGAAGAGCAGCGAGAATTAATAAAATTTGTAGACGAGGGAAAGCAAGTATTGCGACGATTGTTCAATGAACCGCTGACAGTGGTCATGAATACAATGAAAATCCCTCCTAAAAAAGAGAAGATGATTCAGGAGAATAATGATGGCTGAAAAGAAACAGCACCTATATGAAGGCATGTTCATCATCAGTGCAAAACTCAGTGATGATGCAAGGCAAAAAGCAATGGATCGAGTATCCAAAGCAATTACAGATCGCGATGGCGAGATCCTTAAAATTCATGATCGAGGACGTTCCAGACTCGCTTATGAAATTAAAAAACAGCGCGAAGGACACTATTACATTGTTTATTTCAATGCTCCCCCTTCATCCATCAATGAACTCTGGCGTGAATATGAATTGCATGAAGATCTCATCCGGTTTATGACATTGCGAACAGCTGCTGTCATGGAAAAGATTGAATTCAAACCGATTGATGTTCAGCACTAACTAAAGGAGAACAATAGCATGCATCCACAAACCCCCCAACCTAGATTTACAAGCAGCAGCCATCCCCCCGAACAGCGTAATGTTCGCAAGAAAAGACGCTGCCCTTTTACAGCTTTAGGCATCAAGCATATAGATTATAAAGACATTGCTACATTGAGCAAATTTATTACCGAGAGAGGCAAAATTCTTCCTAGAAGAATTACCGGTGTCTCTGCCACCCATCAGAAACGTTTAGCACTTGCCATTAAGCATGCGCGACACATGGCGCTTTTGCCTTTCGTAGCAGAATTCTAAAAAATTAATGAGGAGTTAAGAAATGTCAAATAAAAGAATGGCAAACAAGCTTCTATTGCTCGACGATGTAGACGGTCTCGGACGCAAGGGGGACATTGTTTCTGTGCGCCCAGGACATGCACGCAATCTTTTACTTCCAAAGAAGTTTGCAACGATTGCAACCAAACAAGCCTTGCGCATGCAAACACGTTTACAAGAAGAACGCGCACAGCAAGCGATTGTTGATAAGAAAGAAGCAGACGAAGCCGCCGCTCGCATCCAAGATCAAACGCTTTCGACAATTGTTAAAATTGACCATGAAGGCCATATGTATGGTTCCGTTACAACTCTAGACATTGTTCACCTTATTCAAGATCAGCTAGGTGTTGCCATTGAACGACGAAATGTTCTTCTGCCGCATGCGATTAAGGAAACCGGAGTGCATACCATTAAGCTAAGACTTAAGGAAAGTGTACCTGCTTCCTTTACACTAAAGGTGATTCCCGAAGAAGCTAAGAAAAAAGAAGAGGGTTAGTGAAGGATGAGAAAGCCGACAGGCTTTTCATCCTTCATAGAAAGAGCGACTTTAAAAACCTATCTCCTTCTATAATTTCAATCCCTTCTGTTGTTCTTTCACGTTTCAACTCTTTTATTACTTGATAAGCCGGAAATTGGGAACGCTTGTGGAAATATTTTAACCCTTCGCTTATGTGGTGATTGGAATTTTTAACTTCGATAATCCTCTCTATTTCTTCATCTTTAATTAAAGCAAAATCTACTTCATGACCCTCTTTTGTTTTTAAATACTGAAGCATATAATTTTCTGCTAAATAATCTATCTTTGCTAGAATATGTTTATATAGACAAATGGCAACTAAGTTTTCAAATTTAATCCCTTCATCTCCTTTCACTAAACCAATGTCAAAGAAATAGATCTTAGGCTCTTTTAAAAGACTGCGCGCTATATTTTTCGCAAAAGGAGTCACTCGAAAAACAATATACAGTGCTTCTAAAATTTGGACGTATTTTTTTACAGTATTGGGCGAAATTCCAACATCTTCTGCAATAGAATTATAAGAAATAGGAGCTCCTACTTTAGTTCTTAGTAATTCAAAGACGACTCTTATTGCATTTAAGTTTTGAATATGATCAAAATTCAAAACATCTTCGCGAAGTAGACTATCGATATACTGTAGTCTCCAACGATTTGCATCAATCACATTCTCGGCGAGGAAAGGTTCTGGAAATCCCCCTCTTTCCATAAAGCGATCTATGGTGAAGGGATACTCCATTTTATAGCATTCAGCAGGTGAGAGAGGCATTAAGCGATGCAAAAAATATCTACCTGCAAGAGAATCCCCAACTTGATTGAAAACTTCTAAACGTGCGCTCCCTGTGACTAATATTTTTTGATGAGAGGGCTTAGTGTCATAGATGCCCTTGAGATAAGTTTTCCAGTTTGGCATTTTGTGGATCTCATCGAGGATAATAAGATCTACGGATGAGCTCCAGGCCTCCTCTTGAATGATTTTTCGGTCTTCAAGACGATCATAATTCAAATACAGCGATGATTTAAATTTTAGGGCTATCTCCTTAGCTAATGTTGTCTTTCCTGCTTGCCTTGGACCAGAAATGAACACCATTTTCTTGTTCAGATCTTGCAATATGAGTGATTCTTGATACCGCTTCATCATTGACTATTCTGCACGACTTTGCAGAAAAGTCAAGACTTTTCCGCAAAGCCTTGCAGAAAAGTCATGTTTTTTTAAATACAATCAGTGCTATAAATTTTTTCTTCCTCTGAAACGATGACAGGAGAATGGATATATGAATGCAGATAATAGCTATAGTAATTATAGTGCTTACTCGGTGCCGGTACTCACTAGCGCAGGTCCTGGCCCTGGTCCTGCTCTCGACCAGTATGGCGGCGTTGTACCACGCCCAGCTGCACCTATTATACCTATCGTGCCTCGCCAGCTTCTTGGCACTTTGCGCCAAGATGAACAGATCACCGGCCAAATAGACACATATACCATCAAACGGATCATCACGCGGGCCAATGCTGAAGCGATTTTAAAGCAAACGGGTATCGACCTGCAGTTTGCTCCCGGAGCAGAAGAGATCGCCAATCGAGCTTTGGGCAAGGGAGGATTTGGCGAAGTGTTCATCGGCTTTGCCGCCCAAAAAGCGCACTTCGTGGCCATTAAGATTATCCGAGATGCCAACGCCTCAGAAAAAGAAGCGCGCCTACAACTAGCTTTGAGCGGTCTTCCTTGCATTATTCCCACCCTAGATACATGCAAGACGGATGAAACTCTATACCTAGTGACGGAACTGGCCGGATTGGGAAGCGCCGCCAAGCTGAAAGAACAGATCGACAAAATTACCGATCACACATTCAAAGAACAGGTGATTTATTGCTTAGCCAAAGGATTGCTGGTAGGCCTTTCCCAGATGCACCAAAGAGGCTTTTACCACCTTGATATGAAACCCCATAATCTTGTGGTGCGTCAAGATGGCCAAATTTTTATCATTGACTTTGGGTGCTCTTGCCGTTCCGAAAATGGCCTCATCAAAACCAACGATGAAATAGGCGACCGCCGTTATTTTTCACCCGAACGGTGGGTGTCTCATTATCGGGGAACCCCGGAACAGTGTGCCGCCGACAAAATCGATGCCTGGGCCGCAGGTCTCACCGTGCTAGATCTCCTCACGAATCGCGAAGGGCTTCCTTTTAAAGAAGTGCAAGCCCTGGTTGACAGCAATGCAACCGCCCAAGCCATCCAAGACTATATCCAAAAGGCCCTCGACCTGACTCCACCACCAGCTTCAGATAGCATCTGGTCGCTGGTGCATGGCTTGCTGGCTCTCGATCCAGCCCGCCGCCTCACCCCAACCGAAGCCTTGCAGCATCCCTGGTTGA
>Ga0207151_1084_pt1 | contig 23083 bp, 18 predicted proteins | sample Alteio_BWMinHeat_29_FD_153523 | JGI IMG/M metagenome (GOLD analysis project Ga0207151, IMG submission 153523) | Enriched cells from forest soil in Barre Woods Harvard Forest LTER site, Petersham, Massachusetts, United States -... | ecosystem: Environmental > Terrestrial > Soil > Temperate forest >... | reverse complement strand
ATCTAACCGCTTTTGATTTTTTAGAACTGGCTAAGCAAAATTCTCATCATGTTAAAGCGTACGATGATTTATCGGCCTGTGCTGCTTGTTGTGCAGCCAAAGCTATCTATGAAGTTAATTCTACCTTAACGCCAAAATTAATTTATATTGATATGGGAACGAATAAAAATCCTGAAGAAATGTCTACTCAAGGTAAGTATCATCAATGCTTTAATAATTTATTCGCACAATATGTTGCAACAGGTAAAACCAAATTAAATGCAACTCAATTCAACCAATTTGTAAGTGAATTTAATGAAAAGTGTGTGAAATAAAAGGAATTCTTATGCCTTCATTCTTAATCTTTGTGATCAGCAATTTGTTGATGAAGTAGCAATTTGGGCGATTGCATCTGACTTTTCTAATGGGCGTACTTTTACATGTCTTCAACAGTCTATTCATTTTTTTTACTAAGATAACTATCAATTACATTTGGTAGAGTAGTTATGTCGATTGGCTTAGTAATATATCCATCAACTCCCGCAGCGAAAGCTTGTTCTTTTTCTTCCTCCAAAGCATTAGCAGTTACCGCTATAATGATTATGTTTTTATATTTAGAATGTGATTTAAGGTTGCGAATCAATTCAAGACCACTCATTCCTGGAAGTCGCATACCCATTAAAATAAGATCGGGTGTGAATGATTCTAAAAGTTTAATGGCTTCAAGCGCATCGTTTACTGAATGAATTTCGTAACTTTCCATGGAAAGCAAAATCTTTTCTAATTTAATACTTAGAGGGTCGTGATCAATTAATAAAATAGTTTTTTTTGGCATAATCGGGTTCTTAATTAATTATTTCAGTAAAAATTTGTTGGTTGTGTTCGATAGCGAACACTTGATGAAATATCAAGAGATAATAAACGTTTGAGTGACTGCTAGAGCCCGTAAATTTTTTTTTCATTTCCAAATACCCAATCAATGCTTGCCATAGTGGAAGTCCACCAGGCAATCTACTTTTTAGTTGATTGTTTGAATATAACAACCCCTGCTTTTTGGATAACCAAAAAGTAGAGATCAAATGGGTTTTTGTTTTTTTTGTTTCAACGCAATTATCTAGTAAAAAAAGGGTTTTGCAAAGAATTTTTTGATGAAATGAAAAGCTTTTTATCGTGCAATTGATTTTTTTATAGCTGTACAGCTATATTTTGTTATTATAGCTGTACAACTATAAATTGATTTTATAGCTGTACTTATATATAATCAAACTATGTATTATCATCAAAAGGTTGCTCATATGGAACAATTAATACATTCTGCTAAATCGCTTGGTAGTGCTATAAAACGCCAGCGAAAAGCGAAAAGGATTAGCCAAACAGAAGCAGGAAGTACTTTTAAAATTGAACAAAGCACTATTTCTAGCATTGAACAGGGCGCACCAGGCACACGACTTGAAACATTATTTCGTGTACTTGCCGCACTCGACCTTGAGATGGTGATTCGGCCTAAAAAAATTAGCACAAAGAAAACAAAAGAGAGCTGGTAAATGGCACGAAAAAAAACGCATCAAAATTTATACGTTTACATGAATGGAATTCATGTTGGAATACTCACGCGCGAATCAAGTGGCATACTTGTATTTACATATGATAATGATTGGCTAAGCTGGGAAGGAACACGTCCTATTAGTCTTTCCATGCCATTAACAGAGATTCCATACAAAGGGCAGGTGGTGGAGTGTTACTTTGATAATTTACTACCTGACAGTGACATCATACGCAAGCGCATTCAAGCACGTTTCAGTATGCCATCAGATAATTGTTTTGATTTATTATCGCATATTGGCGCGGATTGCATTGGCGCATTACAATTATTAACACAATCCAAAGTTACAAACATCAAAAAAATTCAGGCAAATCCAATAAGCGATAAAGATATAGCAAAACTTTTAAAACATTATCAAACAGCACCTCTAGGCATGGATCGTGAAACTGATTTCCGAATTTCAATTGCAGGAGCGCAAGAAAAAACCGCGCTATTATGGCATCAAGAAAAATGGTATTTGCCACAAGGGTCAACGCCTACCAATCACATCATAAAATTACCAATAGGCTACATAAAACATTCCAATATAGATTTAACAGATAGCATAGAAAATGAATGGCTTTGTCTTAAAATCTTATCTGCTTATCATTTACCAGTTAATTATGCACGCATAGTAAATTTTGATGATGTCAAGACATTAATTGTTGAACGATTTGATAGACGATGGGCTGAAAATGGTAAATGGCTAATGCGATTACCACAAGAAGATTTATGTCAAGCTTTAGGGATAGCCCCTGGACTAAAATATGAATCCGATGGTGGTCCTGGAATACAATCAATTATGGATTTATTACTTGGGTCTCAAAATGCATTAACAGATAGAATCCAATTGATGAAAACCGTATTTTTATTTTGGGTAATGGGCGCTACAGACGGGCATGCAAAAAATTTCAGTATTTCCATAGAGCCGCAAGGTCGTTATAAATTGACACCATTATATGATGTGATATCAGCATATCCCATTGCAGACAAAAGACAACTCGAATGGCGAGCATTGAAAATGGCAATGTCATTAAAAGGAAAAAACAGACATTACTTATGGAGCAATTTCCAAATACGTCATTGGTTATCAACAGCTGTTCAATGTCAATTTTCAGAGACAATAATGCAAAACATAATGGATGACGTATTTGATAATATGGAAAATGTAATCAGTCAGGTTGCAGATTCATTACCTAACCATTTCCCAGAACAAATAAGTGAATCGATATTTGCTGGGATGCGACAAATTAAAAATCGATAAGATAATCTATCCAGGGGCTAAAACTTTAAGGCATTTTAAATCACTTAGCAGCAAACTCCTTAATATAGTTTGCAACCTGAATTTCTTGATCAGCCACGTTAGCGCCATATTTCGCAAAAAATCCATTGGGGTTTTTTGTTAGATTCGCGGCAAAAAGATCATCATTTGGAACATAACTTTTAATGATAGATGTTAATACTTTAGGAAAAATATCATCAAGTATTTTTGTTAGACGATTGAAAAATTCTTGTCGCAAATTTTCAATATGATCTACGGTAATCAATGATAAAGTAGAAATGTATTTTGTAGATAGAGCGGCGTCTAAACATCCCTGTTTTTGGAATAAAAAGAATTGACCAGTAGCAGTAGGAAATAATGTAACAAGATCAATATTTAAACTCAGATCAAGATTAGGTATAGGCGGTGTTATTTCATAAGCAGAAAAAGGTGATAGTTCTAAAGAATCCAAATTAAATGACAAGAATTTTTTACGTCCATTATCATCTCCCAAGGAATATTTTGGAAATACCATTGTCAAACCATCTGCTAATAAGGTCTGTAGATGAGAATACAATATTTTATATGGAAAACGTTTAATGCTAACATGCGTTAAAGTATCTGGGTTCCATACATGCAGAGTACAATTTGGAAAATCATCCGATCTTGACATCGTAGTAAAATAATTATTAGGTAACACTGAAACCAAATGACAGTCATTAAGACTTTTTTCATTTAACTTTGTCAAAGTAAAATCATTGCTATACCTATAGACTCTGATTTTTTGATTTCTAAGACCAGCTTCAGTAAATAATGCTGCAATTCTATTATCAGATAATACGCGTAACTGATGAAGGTGTAGGTCTTCTCCATCTGTTTCATTTTTTAAATCAACAGATTTTCGTTGTTGACTATTGACATTGATAAAGTCAATTTTTGTTTTTAGACTACTATCGGCATATGAATATCTTCTCACCATAATATGTTCAGAGTCTAAGGCATAAGGATAGTCTTCATCCCCTGCAAAGCGATAGGGGTAATCACTTTTACTGTCAGAAAAAGTACATGTCAGTGGATCAAAAATTTGTTCATTTAATAATATTTTTCCATTAGGCAGGGGAAAAGCAAAAACATCGACTGTCGATGTTTCAAAAGGACCTTTTAGTTCATCTAATGTTGGATTATAAACATAAAGAAATTCATATTCGCGTAAAACAAAACTTCCATCAGAAGATTGAATAACATTAACGATATCTTTATTTAATTCGAATGTTTTAATTAATTTTTGGGTTGTTTTAAGTTCCTGATTTTTTGAGTCTTTTTGATCTGGTAGATGCGAATGCATTGTTTAATTCTACTTAATATAGTTTGAATGCCGGCCATAATAATTTAATATGGTTGAAAAGTCAACAGGTGATTTATAAACCGGCGAGGTAAACCCATGACAGATAACATTACTTTTTCTTTTCAGCCAATTGTGCTGGTTGGTTTTTTTCATCGGTCAGATTTACGATAACGGGGTCGATTTTGGGAGGAGAACCCTGATAAAAATTCAGTAATGGATTTAACGCGTGAGAATAGGCTTTTACTAAATCAGATTGTGTGCCAAATTTAGGAATCTTTGCAAGAAAACTCTTTTGATGATGTTCTTGAACTGCATTTATATGTCCTTTCAATAAAGCAATTAATTTTTCGTACTTTATAGAAAAAGATATTGCTGAATTTTGAAGAATTGCTTGTATAGAAGATTTTAACAGCTCAATAGATTTTTCTCGCTCAGGAGCAATTCGCTGACCCTTTCGATCAGAGACAATTCGCTTATACTTTTCAATTTCAAATGAAAGATTCGATAGAAAAACAAATAAATAATTTTCAGCTCCAGACGTTGATTTTGCGAAATCTTGGTAACGAAGAAAGCATTCCTTTGTTATCAAAAAAATAGTCTCCAGACTGCAATTTTCAATAAAGAATTTAACTCTATTCAAAGAATATAATGAATTAGTAATCGATAAAATCTTTTCTGGTGAAAAATCATTAATATTCATTTTTTTCATAAAATTTATTCTATTATAAACTGAAAGTTTATAAAAAATATCATCAAAGTTTTGATCCGTTTTAATAAATACTTTAAGTTTATCATTTGGTATGGCTAAAATAATGTGATCAAAATTAATATCTTTTATAATGTATAAACGTTTTATAATGAGATAAAAATTATTTTCATTGATTATAGGAACAAGAATAAGTTGAAGAATTTTTAATTTATCTAATACCTTTAAATGACTTACCAATAATGATTCATGATATATAGAAGATACATAGTTTGTAATAATCAAACTTTCAAATTCTTTCTTGATAGGATCCAGATATATTTGATTTAAAAGTGAAACTCTACTATCTGCAGGAACCTGTAGCATAAATAATTCTAACTCACTCAGTTTTGTTACCCATTGCTTAATTTTCTCTATACCGACCAACTGAATAAAATCAAGTTTGAATTGATTTTCTGTCACATCAAAAATGGCAATTAAGTCTTTTAAATTTCTTATCTTAGGGACTAATATCTTTTCGATGACGGATTTTTTTTCATACTCAGATAACATTTCTAAAGCTATCATAATGTCTTTTATGGATGAAAATAACGAATCCGCACTATAAAGAGTTCCATCTTGAAATGATTTAATAAAATCAGTAACAAAACTAATCCTCTTACTTTTATTAATCCAAGGCAGTATTGTGACTAGTCTTTCGCTAAAATGATCTATCAATTGGTTAATATCTTCATCACTGATGGACTGAACAAATAAATTTTTTATGGTACTAGGTATTTGCTGGGATTGTAAGGCATAAAACAGGTTAATAGAATGCAAATTTTCTGTTTTAAGAAAATGGGATCTAAGTTTTTCAAGTATCTTAGAAACGATAAATTCAATAGGAAGTGTCTTAGGAAGAATCTCTATTAGAGTTGAGAAACAATTCCAGTTGGTTACTATTTCGTTTATTTTTTTATTAGGTATCTTGGAAATAAAATCAGCTATTAGATTTTCTTTGCATTCCTTTTTATTATCGAGTAAAGATCTTATACGTAAATTGTTTAATACAATTAAACAATTTGATAAACTATTTAACCTTGGAAGGTGAGTTATTAATATATTTAATTTATTGATTGATTCCGTGTCACTTTCATCTTTCAGAATAGAAACTAAATATTCAACATCCTCTAAATCGATATTAAACTTTTTGGTATTAAAATAAAAATAGCTTAAAAACTGTTTTTTCCCATTTGAGCTGAAATAAGAAATCACCTCAGTCCAGACCGTTCTGGATGTAATTATTTTATCTAAAATATCAACATCTAATGAAGTGATAAAATCCAGTTTGTGATCATCCGATAGATAGCTATAGTAATCCTTAAAATTATTTGTGATTGTGTTTAAATGAATTGATGCTCTCAAAATACGTAATTTACAGATGCTAGGGACTTGAACAAAGACATTTTTAAATAAACGTAAATCTTTATCTATCTTACAGTTACTCATTAAATCAATAATTTTTGTAGCGTAAATGTTAAAAACTTTAATTTTATTGTTTTCATCTGCATGTGTAAATATCGTTAGCCAATCTTCTAATTTTTTTGCAAAATGAGGAAGCATTATCATGGTAGGTAAGTCTTTCAATTCTGCTTCTTTTACATCAGGATTAGATTTATGGTCTAAGTATTTTATTTGATTAATTAAGATAGGCGGATAAGATGACTGCCGTAATGCTTCTTCGGATACTCCTCCTTGTAGTCTTTTCTCAACAAAAGCTATGACTTCTTTTAATCTGGATTTAAATTCAGTGCTCCATTGGGAAGTTTCAACTAAAAGAACGTGTAAAAAGAAACGATTAATAATGTAGGCATCCATATCAACATGCCCTTTTTTATCTTTTGATTCTAAAAAATATTTTTTTATATCTTTATCCAATAATACAATTTTTTCTTTAAAGATGTCATTTAATAAAATATTATAAAACACTTTCAATTTATTAACATCCCTTTCATCTTTGGCGAAATTCCATCTAATAAAAAAATCAGCCACTTTTTCGTTAATATTATCTTTTTTACATCCTTCAATTTTGGCACACAATTTATCTTCTGCATGTTTTTCGGCTTCTGAAATGAGAGGATAATTTTTATCCTCCTTGCATGAAATAAAATAATCATGACAAAGTCTTTCTATTTTCGTGACATCATCAGTCATTTGATCCGTAATAAGCAGTAATCCTCGATTAGACTGAATTAGCTTGTTCAACACACAAATTGTATAAAAGTCTTTAATCTTTTCTTGATGTAATGAATTATTAAAATCAAATTCTTTCAGAATTCTTGATTTAAATTGCTCTAAACCTTGTTGTTCAGCTTTATCGAATAAATCAGGATAGTTTAAAATATAATTAAGTTTATAGATGATAGGATCATCTTTAGGATTACATGAAAAAACCAAATAAGATATTGTCTCATTGATCAAATTATTTAATTTGACTCTTTCTGGATTGCTGCCGTGGGTAATAAATAGCCGCTTTAGATGGTTAGTAAGATAATTGTTTTGATTGATTTTATTAAATAGGCTTGTCACATTTGCAGTTTCCATCCATTCAAATAAATCGTGTACTAATTCTTTTTTTTCTTTATCCGCTATTTTTTCATCTTTATATTTTTTCCAAAACTCCTTGCTGATCTCATCTCTTAATATAGTTTGAACAGTACTTCTTGCATCTTCAATAAGATTAATATCTTGATAGATACCATTTAAGGTAAATACTATTTCATTGCGATTACCATGGTGGCATACTGTTACTGTGCGTATTCTTTCTAAGCAGTCAAAGAAATTTCTAAAACGAAATATTCTTTCTCTTTTGGCATCAGCAATCTTTTTTTGGTCATCACCTTCGTAATTTTGAATAAAGGCTTTATCATCATTTAATGCCATCCATGTTAAGACAAATGTTTCTTTTAATGTAAATCGAGTGGCTTGTTCACTTATAGTATTGTTGGTTGTTGGCAGCCATAAAGTGACAATATCAAATTTTCCCCAGGGTTCATTTGTTTTATCGATAATATATGCAATGGTTTTTTTGAAATCAGGATGACTATTAATATAATCTTGCATTTCCTTTGATTGACTGATTTCTTTTATTTCCTTAATACAAGTTTCAAATATAACATTCAATTTTTTTGTAAACGCTGCATCTAAGTCTCGTAATTTTTTTCCTTCTAGCCTTAATTTTTGAAGCTCATCTGATTTTTGTTCTAATTTTTTTTGATAGCTTTCTTCAATTTGCTTTTCTTCTTGATTTGGAACAAGGTATTTTTCTTTTAGCTTCAATAAAACCATACCAACACTATTGGAAACAACTTCATTCATTGTATTTTCAGAGTTGGATATAAAGCTCGCAATATGTTTTTGATCAAGGTTTTTAGGGTCTAAACCACGACGATGCGGAAACATGAAATCCTCGTTACTTGTATTAATCAAACATTCCTTAGAGTTTTAGACCCCGGCCTTTAGGCCGGGAAAAAATATGGTTTGGAGGAGGTGCAGACCTCCTCCAAACTTAAATTGACTCCGAAGGAGACATTGTTGCTTTGGGTAATTATAACATAAGGTCATGTCAGAAACATTTTTTCCTATCTATCTGATTTATTTGAAAAATCGGAATCTTCACTATCCGGTTGCATCATGTTAATATTACCGGCTTAATTAAAACGAGGATTAAAGTATGCTAGGCTGTGATCAAATTATTGATTTTAACTTTCCTACTATAGAAAAGATTGATGACTATATTCAACGAATCTGCGAAATAATCCAAAGTAATGATGATGAAAAGAGTATTGTAAGTAAGCTTAAAAATAATTTATTAGTATGGGACTATGCTCCTGATGAAATTAGAATTCTTTATGCGAAGTTTTTAGCTGTAGCGCTGGAATTAAAGAAACCTATCGTTTTTGATTTTTTAAAAAAGGAAGTTCCTGTCAAATTTGACTTGCAAGATGTTCTTTTAGAAATTTCACGGATAGAAATTGCAAAGCAATTTGTTTCCGATCATAAAATCGATTTGAGCTTAGTTGGCGGTGATTTACTAAAAAAAGCATTACAAAATAAGAAATATGCCTGCATAAATACATTAATCTCTATAATGACGATTGATAAAAGAGTTCTTGAACATGCACTTTTAACAACTATCTGGAATAAAGAAATCTATTTAGTTCTTTCAGTATTAAAGCATGCAATGCGCCGAAATAAAAAACTTACGCCATCTCTTGAATTGGAAATAAATAAAATGTTTCCAGGCGTAGTATTTTTTAGAGCAGATGAACAAAAGATTGATATTTCAAACGCAGTGACAGTAAAAGCCAAAACCAATTTACGTCAATTCACTAATCCAATTGATCCAGCTAGAAAAGCATTATTGCCTAAAGTACAAAAAGAAATTAAAGAACAAGGAATTGTAGCCTCAATAAAACACGGCTATTATGACAGGGGAGTTGAATTTAAAAATAGAAAATTAAAAGAAGTTATTTTTGATGCGATTGATGAATTAATTAAGGAAGATAATCCAGAAGCAATAGAAAATATAAGAAATGAATTTAAATTGGAATTCCATGATCATTATCACCATTTCATGACAGCAGTGCTTGATTATAAAAAAATAAATTGTTTCATTTATATTTTTCCATTTTGTAACAGTTATGGTTCAGTCGATTCAGCCTATTTAAAGAAATTTATTATTCAATTAATGAATGATGATAATGTTAAAGACTTGGATCAATTATTTAAAGCATTCGTTATCCCGTTTCATACGATGAAAATGGATTTTCAATTAGATGAATACGAATTTAAAGAAAATAATTTACCCCTTGTAGCTTTCGCAGCTTTTCTTGGTAAAAAACAAATATTAAATTATTTACTTCAAACGCATGATGTTAATTCAATGTATTCAAATGGACTGACAGCGCTTGCTTGTGCGTTACTGAAAGGACACTATCAACTTATTCCTACGTTAATTAATGCTGGAGCTGATCCATTAGTTAACGTGAATGCTAAACTTTCCTTTAAAGGAAATCGAACTGGAGCTAGCTATTTTATAAATAATTATAATTTTTCTTTTGACGAAAAAATAAAACCACATTCTCTGGTCGATCTGTTTGGTGAAGATGCAGATAAAAAAGCAGGAATTCAGGCGCTAATTGGTCAAGGGATATTTGCTAGACAAAAACAAGTGGCACTTCACTTATATTCGCAAAATATAATTAATGTTAAAGAAATTGCTAGTTTAATTAGCGAATATGAAGTGGGTGAAGAGGTGGGTCCATCTTCACCTTAACATTCATCGTTATTGATGGATTACGCAAAAAAACGCGCTAATCCACCCTGCATTTCTAATTCATCAAAGAAAAAGCATTAATTGCTTTTTCATCCCTGGTGATATTTGGTAAAGCAGGTTTTTTCTTTTCTAAATCTGCAATTTTATCATTGATGACGGTAAGCTGTTCATTTGTTTTATTTAATTCATTTAAATAATTTTGTTTTTCAGTTTCAGATTGATAATATTTATTGACTGCAGCAGGGATGGTATATGTTCCATCAGGACAGCAATAAAAACAGGTGACGGTGCTTAGGCAATAACAACTGACACAGGTGATACTCCCCATGATGAGACCTGATAAACACCATTGACTCATTGAGTACGGATTGATTGCCAAACCACAAACGTTTGCAGCAATATCATATCCACCATAACCACACCAACCAATTCCACATCCAATGACGCTGCAATACGCACCGATTCCTAATGCCTTTTTGGCAGAACCGTTTTCACTGCAAAAATAATTACATTTAGTTGCACATCGTTGCGAACAAGTATCCGAAAAAGGTTGTCTTATATATTGTTCCACATAACTGACATCCCGAGATAATTGATAATTATTAATAATAGTTTTTAATTCATTTGCATTGTCGGTTAAATTTTTTTGCTTATCTTTCAAATTTTTTAATAGCAGTTCGGGGGAACTGTTGATTTCAAAAAAAGATGAATGGGTAGAGGTCAAAGGTTTATCTTGTAATTTTACATCTTTATTTTCTATTAAAGGGCGATTAAATGACATTATTATTCTCCTATTTTGTATATGGGGCATTATATACTCAAAGTTGAAGGATAGTAAGGGTTTTTCCTCCTTGCAAGAACAGGGTGGTTCATCGTACTTTAAGAATTTAAAGCCTAGGAGATGTACATGAAAAGGAACTTATTGTTAGCTAGTTTATGCTGTTTTTTAATGAGTGCTACCACATTTGCTGCTAAATCTCAGCCTATTGGGATTAAAAATTTCACTTTTAATCCTGTGCCTTGGCATGCAACTTTTGCCAATGGAGGATTTACACTCGAAAATCAAACTGACAAAATTCAATATGTACAGGTGACTATTGAGACAGGAGAAATTCTTGTCCTTACGATCAGTGGACATTCCGTTGGAAATTGCCGTCAAGATTTAAATGCGGAAGGTGGCCCAAAATCAGTTGTTTGTCAATTAGCACCTAATGATAGACTTGAGGCAGATATCGATTTTGCGAAAATGGCAGAAGCAACAGGGACTTATCAAGTTGAAATGAATTCTTGAAAATCTTAATGTGTGATGTGTGGTAGGACAATTTGTTCTGCCACATTCGAGTTTGAATTCAGTGAATCTTCCGCACCAGTATGTAAAAATATCTTGATCTCATTTTTATTGGTCAAATGCTAATACCTTGATTATTATACCTATAAATTTATTTCTTTATAATAATACCCAAAAAATTAGAAAATAAAGTTGATTTTTGCAGAATTTATGCAATAATTATGATTATTCATCTGAAAAAAGGAAAATTAGGATATGCGCTTATGTTAATTGAGTTTCATGTCACAAACTACCGCTCAATTAAGGAAAGTCAAAAATTCAGCATGGTTGCAGCTAAAGATGTTTCTCTTCAAGACGATAATTGCATGCCAAGCGGAATTTCGCCATCTATGCAAATTGTACGTACAGCAGTGTTATATGGGGCAAATGCAAGTGGCAAGAGTAATCTAATCTCAGCGCTTGGTTTTATGCGCAGTATGGTAGAAACCTCCGCAGTTGGAATTCGTGAAGGACAAGCATTAAATGTTTCGCCATTTCGACTTGATCCTGAAACAACAAACCAACCATCTGAGTTTGAAATTACCTTCGTCGATGATGGTAGACGTTATCAATATGGATTTGCGTTAAATACAACTCGCGTTGTCAAAGAATGGTTACTCGTTTATGTTGAACGTAAAGCACAACGTTGGTTTGAACGTGATTATAATGCCAAGAAAGATAATTATGAATGGCATTTTGGTTCTCACTTCATTGGCGGAAAAAAACAACATCATTTATGGAGTGAATCAACCCGAATAAATGCGCTTTTTCTTTCAACTGCAGTTAATCTAAACTGTGAACAGCTGCGTCCTATCTATAATTGGTTTGTTAATAAACTTATTATTGTTGGAAACAATTTTCAACCACTCCCATTTTACACGATGGAATGTATTAGGAATGGATTAGATAAGCCACAGATTATTCAACTTTTACAAGCTGCAGACCTCGGAATTACTGATGTGCAAATCAAAACGCAAAGGGGTCATCAAGTGCAATTACGTTTAGAATCAGGCCTTGCAGCAATTGAAACTAAACAAGAAACTGAGATTCCAAGCGCTACACTTTTTCATCAAGGTAAAGGTAAAAATAATTTTATTGGATTTGATCTGAACGAAGAATCACACGGAACTCAGCGATTTTTTGCGTATGCAGGACCAATCCTGGATGTGTTACGAGATGGAAAGGTGTTAATTGTCGATGAACTGGATGCCAGTTTGCATCCTAAAATGGTACGTTTTTTAATAGGAATAATTCAGAATGTCCATCTAAATAAAAATAAGTCACAATTAATTTTTACTACACATAATACTTCATTATTAGACATGGATTTTTTGCGTCGTGATCAAATTTGGTTTATGGAAAAGGATAATGAACAGGCATCTCATCTATATCCACTTACAGATTTTAGTCCACGCAAAGGTGAAGCTCTTGAAAAAGGTTATCTGATTGGTCGGTATGGTGCAATTCCTTTTTTTGGTGAATTAAATTTTAAAATTTAAAATGGACGAGAGTGTGGGATGGGTTCAGATAATATATTTGAAAAGAAAAAATTTCGCAAATTAAAGGAACTTGAAAGACAAAAAGCAAAAAAATCTCCCTATGAAACAATATTAATTGTTTGTGAAGATAGCAAAAGTTCGCCAGGATACTTTAGGGAATTAATAAAACATTTAAGGTTAAATACAGCGAATGTAATGATTAAACCAAGTAGAGGTTCTGCACCTATCAGCATAGTGGATTACAGTATAGAACTAGCAAAATCAAATCCTTATATCGATCGGGTAGCTTGTGTATTTGATCGTGATAACCATGCGAGTTATCAACAAGCAATTAACAAATTAGAAAGTAATAAATCAAAAAAACCTATATATAAAGCTGTAGTTTCAACACCCTGTTTCGAATTATGGTTGCTTCTTCATTTTAATTATACAACTAAAGGATATAGCTATACTAATAAAAAATCCGCGGCTGATAATTTACTGAATGATTTAAAAAAAATACTGCCATCCTATTGTAAAAGTCATTGTAAATGGTTCAATGATCTAATTTCTAAGATTGATATCGCAATTAAAAACGCAAAACAATTACAGGAACATAACAATAAAACAAAATCTAAAAATCCATCAACAAATATACATGAATTGGTTGAATTCTTGCTTCAACTTAATAATGGTGGCAAATGGAAATGAATTCATAATTTTCATCTTGTCGTGGGCAGCCACAGTCTAGATTTTTATCCATAAGCACTTTTTAAAAAACATGCTGGTTATATACCGAAGCCCTCTTGTTAAATGAGCATTCTGCTATATAATTATAAAATGACGCAATCACATCATACACCGCAAGCACCTATTCCAAAGGCTAGCTCATCGCCAAAAGAATTATTTAATTAAATGATTGCATATTATGGTACTCATTTTCAATTAACGTACTAGCGCGTTAATACATTAATGCTTTGTATCGAAATTTGACCGTTTGGCAATAGACTGATTTTGATTGATAATAAAAAAATCCCATTACTTTTGGATTTTTATTTTATGGGATTTCTATATAAGTTACTGATAGGAGGGGATTTTTCCCTAAAATGAATACTATGAAATATGACATTATCTATGATCCAAAGCCTAAACCAGAAGATACTCAATTAATATGGAAAGGAATCAGTTTAAACGCCAAGGAAATGAAGGACTTGCCAAGCGGCAAGCCTTTTGCTTTTTTTCTAAAAGATGAGAAAGGAGTTATTAAGGGTGGATGTTCAGGGTTTATTTATTATGGTTGTTTTTATATTGATTTGTTATGGGTAGACAAAGCCTTGCGTGGAAATCAGTATGGTAAAAAATTAATGTTAGAAGCTGAAAATTTAGCAAGAGCAGATCATTCTAAATTTATGGCGGTGAATACTATGGATTTTGAAGCTCTGGATTTTTATAAAAAACTTGGATTTTACGTAGAGTTTGAACGAACAGGTTTTGAAAAAGATTGCATTTTTTATTTTTTAAGAAAGGATATGAATGGATAATTCGCTTATAGGGCGAATTTTTTCGTATGGGATACTGAAAAAAAAACGTCTTTAAAGCCTATCTTGGTCTAGATGTCCTGATGCATATTTATGTAAGATACTAGCTATTAACGTTTGATAAGGGATACCCTCAAAGGCCGCTCTTTGCTTGATACGTTCTACATCACTACTCGGTAAACGAATATTTATTCTTGTATCTTTGCGTAACGTGTTTTTGGCTGCCTTCTTAGCTATACCAATTTCGCGTTTTAGATTTTTAACAGATTTCCATTCGCCTTTATCAAAAGAATCTGACAATTCTTTCTCATCAATGTCTAGCTTTAAATTACGTTTCTTTTTCATACTTCTCCCCCCATATTATTTACCAAGATATTTTTTTTGTGCTTTGCGATTAGGAATGATTGTTTTTAAAAAAATTTTATTTTTATCTTTTACAAACGGAACCAAATATACGTAACCAGCAATTTCAACAACGTACATTTTTTGATGTGAATATTTTTCTTGATTGGGATGATCAATAATATCTAAAACAGCCCCACTTTCGAGTACAGCGATCACCTCTTCAAAGCTAACGCCTCGTGAATGTATAAGCGTTCGGTTTTTATCATTATCCCAATCGAAAATAATACCCATAATTTACACATTATGACAATGTGTGCCTATTGTCAACTATATAATTATTTCATAACCGGCGACTCTAAATAATAAGTCATTGATAGGAGAGGAATTTTTGATAATAAAGTTTTTTACTTTTTAATCTTAATATCAGTAAAAAATAGACTGTAAAGACCAGGAACTCGCAATATTGTGAAGTTATGGGTATTATATCTAAACTGTCTCTCAAATATCTTAAGGAAAAGAATGATGAAAGCACTGGTATATAAAGGGCCTGGAAAAAAAGCTTTAGAAGATTGTCCAATCCCAAAAATCACAAATCCAAACGATGCCATTGTTAAGCTTATTAAAACAACGATTTGTGGGACTGATCTTCATATTCTTAAAGGTGATAATAGAGATGACATGACATTGTCATAATATTGGATTGTTTCTGTGTTAATATGGTTTAATACTTATAGCGAAATAATAAACGAGACCAAAAAAAAATGAAAAAAATTGAATCTATACGCAGGGAATATGGGAAAACAGAACTTCTGGAAAAAAACATGTCTCCAGATCCCATTTCACAATTTGACATATGGCTTAAAGAAGTTTTAGAAGAAAAATTGTTAGATCCCACAGCCATGGTGTTAGCAACGGTAGATGAACGCGGTTTTCCTGATACGCGTGTTGTTTTGTTAAAAGGATTTGACCATAATGGCTTTGTGTTTTTCACCGATTATCAAAGCCCAAAAGCGATTCAAGCTGAAAAAAATGGCACAGTAGCTTTAAATTTCCATTGGCGAGAATTTGCAAGACAGGTAAGAATCCGAGGACAAATAAAGAGGATTTCTCGTCATGAATCAGAAATGTATTTTTCATCCAGACCAAGAGAAAGCCAAATTAGCGCGGTTACATCAAATCAAAGTGCAATTATAGCTTCCAGAAGCGAATTAGAAAAACATGTTACGGAGGTTGCTAAACAGTATCATGAAAAAAATATTCCATGCCCTGACAATTGGGGCGGTTATTCTGTGATACCCTTTGAATTTGAATTTTTTCAGGGTAGGGATGATAGATTAAATGATAGGATACGTTATCTTAAATTAAATAATCATTGGAAAATGGAACGCTTATCTCCTTAGCCTCCACAATAATTTAGTACTAAACGAAGAGGTTCATCTCTAAATATTTCTGGGTTAACTTCAATTAATTTCTGTTTCATTATTACTTGAGAGATGACTAAATCATTTAAACGAGGCAGTAGATCTGCAGGCATCTGAGATAGGATACCTTTATATTTCACTTCTTCAATGAATCGATACAATTCTTGCGAATTAAAATGAGTTGCCAGTTTAAGTAATGTGTTAACTGAATGAGTGCTAATGCATTTTTTAAAGCAATAATCTGTAGCATCATGTCCATATATAAGATTGTCCGTATAAGGAATTAAAGAATCGATAATGAATTGTTTCAATTTCTTCTTTTGTTCCACAGAAGAAAACACAAAAGAATTGAACGCTGCATCAATTAATTTTAAATAGACTGCTTGATTAATTCCTTTCCTATAGTTGAATAATCCAATTATCAGATTAATCGATTTTGGAATATCAGAATTCAAAATCTTATCTCGATCATTCAATATTTTGCAATTAAGCGATAAAGCTTTACACATTGCATTAATAAGAAATATCATATGATCATTGCTTGCTAGTAAGCGGGTTTTTTCATATAAAAAATTAAACTCGTCAACGGTTTGAATGGTTTCAGCGATTATCGAAATTTTAGTATAGGTATCTTCATACTCGTTAGTGTCATTAGCCCCTTGTAATGTTTTTTCAATAAGGTTCAATTTTTCATGAATAGAAAGCGGCGTAAGTAATTTTAACAAAGCTTTCCATGTTTCTGGTGGGTAAGGTTGTAACCATCTTTCGCTTAAGTCGTTTAAATAAATTTGTGCTGCAGTATAGGTAGCATGTGCTTCAAATTCAGGCCACGGATGGTTTTTTAGCATCCTGAGAATTAAGATGTTAAGTTCTATATTGTCGGGAGCAATTTCAATAATATTAACAAGAAAAATTAATAAATGATGTAACATTTCACTGTTGGAAGTTTTTTTGATCTTATCATAATATCTTTCAATTTTGTTAATCAGTTTAGGGTTGAACTCAGAAATCGCCAAAGCAATATAAACATACATCTCATGATAATCGGGAGCTTGAAATATTTTTTTGTCAGATTTAAGTTGGCAATTAGTTTCAAAACCAATGTCTGAATTTAACCAAGTCAAAGTATAAGTTTTTAATAAGGGAGAAACAGGTAGTAAATTTAATAGATTTTTAGGGTAATGCAAAAAGTTTTTCGGGTAAATAAGTTTATTATCATTTATTAACAATAATGTTCTATAATAAATCTCTTCTTTTCCTTTCGGAATCGATCCGCCTAGTTCTATTATACATAATTCTTTAGTGTCAAATTCGAAGGAAGTTATTTTTTTAAAAAGAAAATTCCAGGAATCAGGAGTTAACTCAATTCCACAAATATAAGTAAGCAATAAATTCAATGAGGGATATGGTTTTGATAAATCATAAGAGTTCCAAGGATTAACTAATTTATGAATAAATTGAAATTGCAGATTAGGTTTGATCGATTTTATCAGAGCTTGCACAGAAAGGTAACTATCATTCGTTAACTTGTCCAACCGGAATCCTCTGACAAAGTCGGATGAAATGGTAAAATCTTTAATTTCAAATACAAAGACACCGATAAAAATATCTTGCAATCTTTGCTTTTGGTGATCTGTCATGTAGCTGACAATATCTTTAAACAGGGACATGATAAAAATATTATTGTTTACCTTTTTAAGAAGAAAATCTATTATCATTTCACAAGCAGATGGTTTTAAATATTTCAAATATAAAACAAAAGATATATATGTTTCATCCGAGATTTCACACAAACGATATATATCGTGATCAACAAACGCAGTTTTCAGTTGTATCAAAAATTTCTTTTGAAAATCTTGTAAAAAAAATTCTTTCGAATTTATTATATCGTCATGAAATAATTGATAAGGTTCAAAAACAGGGCCAACAAAGTTGTGAAAATGATTGCATTGAAACAAATTAAGAATATCTTTATTTCTGATAAGACGTAAAATAGGCCTATGGTCCAAAATAAAATTAGAGGCTAAATGACTCCAATCATTACCGTTACGACAACTGTCAATACCTGAAAAAAAAGCTTTCAATAATTTAGTAAATTCATCACCGGGATGTAATTTATTGGGATATTCATTAATAATGTCGGCAAGCATAACTAAGGTGCGATGATTTTTTGAAGTGGTAGAGAGAAGTTTATCGCACAATGATTCATGTGGACGAGGAGACCGAAAGATGCATACTAAAGATAATGAACTTTGGCGGCGTTCTTTAAATTTCTGTAAAAGAAATCTCAAAATGGCAATAGGGTTCAGATTATTTTGTTTAATAAAGTATTCATAAAGTTTTGTCGAGTAATATGCCATTTCTATCTCTCTTTATAAGCTTACGTTATCACGGAGAAAACTGTATCTTTTCCTTGCAGACGTTTGCTAAAATATACTAATTCAATCGTATACACAAGGTAGGAATAAAATGAAAAATGGTTATCACAATATTGATCAAAAAACCAATTATGCTTGGCTCTTATGGCTATCCTATTTGTTATTGTTTTTGGTTTTTTTACAGTAAAATTTTACCTCATACTTTTAAAAAAATGGAATTTAATTTTATCCAGCAAGCGATTTTGCTTGTGCTGCTAACTCTAAATTTGTTTGCTTTATTTGGTGCTGCTGGACATAGCGGTTATGGACCTGAATCGCATCTCATTGCATTACTTTCAATGTATACAGCACCCATAGTCATTGCTGCATGTTGGCCCTCACGTAAATGGGTATTACAAGCAATGTCACAAAAATAAAAATTTACCGAATAAATACATCCTCTTGAATATACTAAAATTTTATTTTTCATATTTCACCTATACTAATTATTATGAGTAATTAAACAAAAGGTTGAAACATGAAAGCTCATGGCCACCGCGATGATAATCTAGATACAAAACATTCTAACTTGCCAGATTCAAAAACATCTGATGATTTATTAAAATTAGCCAATGCTTACAGTAAAGGTGAGGGCACAGAACAAGATTTGGGAAAGGCCGCGTATTATTTTCGTATGGCGAATGGCAAAGAAACGACACCTCAATTATCGAAATTATTAAATAAGTTAGAAAGTGAAAAAAGTTTAGATCTTGTTGCACATTATCATGTAGGAATTTATTTGCAAGGACAAGAAGGATTGGCTCTGCTTGAAAAAATATTAAATAAAAATCCTAATCTTTTTTTTGAATTATGGTTAAAAGATGTAGAACCGGATTCTCCTGACTATATAAAAGAAAGAGCATTAATGGGAATGCTTAGGCTCTTGCAAGCGAAATTCATTAACAAGAAACAATTCTCTAGCTATAACATCTTGCAAACGATAGAAAAGCAAATAGGTAATTCATCAAAGTATAAATATGTACAAAATACCTTAGGTAATATTTACTCCCAGGGCATTCATAAAATGATATCAGCCGATCCTGTAAAAGCTGTTCAATGGTGGCAAAAAGGCGCGGAAAAATATAATAAAAATTCGATGTCTAATCTAGCTTCAGCTTATTTCACTGGAAAAGGAGTAGAACAGGATTTTGGAAAAGCTGCATATTATTATGGTTTATCGAATTCCCCAAATCTTAATGATATATTCAAAAAAATTGGAACAGAAATAAAAAAAAGTGGAAAACCTGATTTTGAGGTAAGTTATCATTCTTCCATGTTTAACCAGGATGAAAAATACATAGCACATCTTTTCAAGGAAAATCCAGCTCAATTCATCGATTTATGGCAACGTGATCTGAATAATGAGATGCAAATTAAATCAAATCGAGATGCATTTTTATCACCTACAGCCTTAATTATGATGAGTAAAATAATCGAGTTGAAATTAATCGACTCCAAGTTAATAGAGACATATCATTTAGTTGAAACTTTAAATAAAATAAAAAAAGAGCAAATAAGTCAATTAAAACATTTAGATAAAAAATATTGGAACCATGATTTGTTGGATGAAATAATTGACTATGGTGTCACGCTATGGAATCTAAACGAAAAAGCGCACGCTGCAGAAATATGGAAAATAGCAGCTAAACATCAATATCCATTAGCTTATAGTAATCTGGGATTTGTTTATCGATTAGGGCAAGGAAAAGAAAAAAATTTGGCAAAATCTGTATATTTTTATCGTTTAGGAAATAACGCGAATATGCAAGCAGATTTGAAATTTATTTTTCAAGAAGAAGAAAAAAATCCACAACCAAACTTAACCACGCGTTATCATTTAGGAGTGGCATATCATATTCCAAAAAGTCTGGATTATCTTGCTGAGATATTACTTTTAAACCCTAAACTATTCTTTGAATTATGGGAAAAGGATGTGAAAACAGATATTCCCACTCGAATAAGAGAAGATGCAATGATAGCCATGTTTAATTTGATTAATGCAGGTAAAATCAATAATAACGAGATAAAAAAATATAATGTTCTTGATAAGCTTGAATCAGAAAGAGAAAAAATCACAGCCAGGTCACAAAGATATCTTGGCAATTTATTTGCTAGTGCGATAAAAAATTTAGATATGAAAGCTGATCCTAAAAAAGCGGTATATTGGTGGCAGAAAGCGGCTGATAAAGGTGATAGCAAAGCTATGCATAGGTTAGGTGATGCTTATTTTCAGGGAAATGGAGTTAAAGAAAAAGATTTGGGAAAAGCTGCCCATTATTATCGACTCGCTAACAAAGCTATCCAAAATGATTTGAAAATATTAATGACTGATGCCAAAAAAAATAATATCTATGATTTTTCACTTGGTTATCAAAATGCTATGCAATTTGATGAAATAAATTTGTTGTTGGATCTTATCCGTAATCATCCAGATGACTTCTTTACTTTATTACACCACGATTTAAATTCACCATTTGAACACATATCATCAAAAGCGGAAACAAATCTAAAGAAGATAATTCCTAAATTAAGTGTAATAAGAGACGCCAAATTCCTGCAATTACTTGAAACGCACCAACTAAATAAATCAATTCAAAAAGAAATAAAAGATGAGATTCAAAAAAAACCAAAACTGCTGGATATTATCAAAGGATCACAAACCGAAACGGAAGTTATTGCTAAAATAAAAATGCTTTTAAAAAATAAAGATGAAAAACTTGATATTAATGAACTTGATATAAGTAAAATGAATGCAAAAGCATGGATTATTTTACTTGGCTATTCCAATGTTTGGAATACCTTATTGGAACTTGGTGTTGTCCAATCAGATGTTAAAACAGAACAAAAAACGGTTGCTTCATCTCATGAAAAAATCAATAAAGAATTAAAAAAAGATGTAGAAACGCCATTTGACTTTTTTAAAAGAAATCTAGATCAACTTAATTTGGATCAAATGGATTTGATATTTAAAATAATTATTGATGAAAATTTATCAAATAGATTAAAGGCAAGAGCGATTAGTTTACTTATTGCGAGTGGATTTGACATTAATCGAAGTATCAGTGTTGGTGATACACAACACAGTTATTTAAGTTTAATTATTTTGTTAAATAAGAATTATGTTCCTCTGTTAACCAGTTTAGGTGCTGAACGGCTATTTTTCAAATATCACTATCGTTTAGTAGATGAATTCCTTGAGCAACAAAGTTACGATGTTTTAAAAGCAATACTCAGTAGTTCTCCATTTCGGTCTTTAGACTTCACAAATATGAATTGGCCAGATCGAAATATCTCTTTGTACATTAGAGATTGGGATGAGCAGATAGGACTTTTTATCCACTATATTAACAATAATCGTCAACTATCTGAAGTTCAAAAAAAAGAACTTAGTCAAATAATTGAATTTGGCAATCATTTTCTTAGAAATCATATGAAAAATAAAGTGATTGTGGATAATGATCTCGCTTTACTACACCAACTTGTACCTACTTTAAATCTTAAAAATCTTCAAGATGCAGTTGATTGCATCAAAGACAAGCTAAAAAGTAAGGATGCAACTGCCCCTAAGGATCAAAAACTGATTGATCAACTTTATTTTTCATTAGGCGAGATACATCTTAGACAATTCAATTACAATAAATTAACTCATGATAGCAGCGTAATTCCTGAAATTACACATGCCTTTGGTATGATCAAAGATGCAAATCATTTAAATGCTAATCAAAATTATTTAGTAGGTGATTGGTTAGCACATCAGTATCCACCAAAAAAAGCAAATAAAAATGAACCTTATTCATTTCAGGATGATTATTCTCGTTTTAAATCTGTATGGCATCTAGTAAGTGCATGGCAACAAGAGAATATAAAGGGAAAAGATAAAAACTTTGAATTCTTTGGTACTATTGAAAATCGCTTATCACCTTTATTGCTCAATCCGGAGGAAAAATTTTATCCATTCAGTCAAATTAAACCTTCGATAGAGAGAATAGAAGCATTTTTAATTTTCGAACCATTAAAGAAACATTTTTATTCTTTCAATCCTAAGGTTAATGTGAGTAAAGCAGATTCGAAAAGTCTTGCTGAAATATCTGAATTGATAAATACAGCGGAAGAACAATATAAATCAATGAATGTTGCCTCTGTATTAACTGCATTAACAAAGTTAGTTGAAAATGCTCAACGCACGATGAATGAACGTGATACAAATAAAATTTCTGCTGAACTTAAAAATCATCTTGTGGAATTAATCAAAACCGTGAAGAAAACAGAGGAAACTTTAGCAACTAAAGCTGTCAAGTCTGTCAGACCACCCAGCCCGCCACATACTGCTCGCACGGATGTTAAAGTACCTAAAAAGGACTGAAACT
>Ga0207151_1083_pt1 | contig 23223 bp, 14 predicted proteins | sample Alteio_BWMinHeat_29_FD_153523 | JGI IMG/M metagenome (GOLD analysis project Ga0207151, IMG submission 153523) | Enriched cells from forest soil in Barre Woods Harvard Forest LTER site, Petersham, Massachusetts, United States -... | ecosystem: Environmental > Terrestrial > Soil > Temperate forest >... | reverse complement strand
AGGTGCCGGTTGCGCTCGATCTCAGCAAAGTGCGCGAAGTTTCCGAACTTGTCCGCCGCTCCAGCGGGTACGCCATGGAACCTTGGAAGCCACTCGTCGGCGAAAACCTTTTCATGCGCGAGAGTGGCGCGGTGGCCAGCCAGTTTCACATTCCCGAAGCGATCGAGCCTTATTCTTCTGAATTGGTCCACGCGGATCGCCGCATCGTTCTGGGCAAAAAGAGCGGTCTGGATAGCATTGATTTGAAGGCCAGCGAACTTGGCTTGGCAGTTTCTCCGGAACAGCGAGCGCCGATTCTCGCCGCCGTAAAAAAGCGCGCCATCGAAAAGCGCGGATTGGTCACCGATCAGGAATTTCGTGAGATCGCCGAGGCTATCTGAAAATGTCTTGGCATCAGGCGAAGTCCGAGCGGCTGGCAATCTCGCCGACAGTCGCCGACAGTTGGATTACGGCTTTGGCTCGGCGAGTCGGGTGAGAAGCGCTTGGAAACGAGCATTGGAGCGCATCCCATCGAACGCGGGATCGACCTTCAGGAAAATGATGGCGTTCGAGCGGTCGTTGTAGGCTTTTTCGAGCCACGCGAGCGCATTGTCGTCCTCATGCAAGCCGGCGTAAACCATCGCGACATAGAACGGGGAGACGTAACGAGTCTTGGAGCTTTTGCTCATCTGGACGAGGACTTTTTCCGCTTCCGGTCTGTTGCCCGCTGTAGCAAAGGCGTGACCTAGCGCCCCGAGCATGGCAGGGCTGCCCTGCGAGATACTGACCGCTTTTTGCAGCTCGCCGATCGCCTGCGGGTAGGCGCCCTTGTGTTCGTATGCCTGGCCAAGGACGGTGCGCGGCAGCGCGAAATCCGGGTCCATTTCCAGAGTGTTTCGCAGTTGTTCGATCGCCTGGTCGTACTGACGTGCCATATATAAGCGCCAGCCAAGACTGAAATTCGTGCTGATGGAAAGTGGCTCGAGGTCGCGCGCCCGGTTCATCTGGAGAAGGCTCTCCTGGATGCGCCCCATGGCCATTAAATAGAGCGAATACCTTTGGTAGGCCGTCGCATATCCGGGGTTGAGCTCGATAGAGCGCTGGAACCCGGTCGAAGCGGCATTCCAGTCCCAATCGTAGTTGAAACGAACGGTGGCGAGAGAGGTCTGGGCTTCGGCGAGGGAAGGGTCGAGTTCCAAGGCTTTGAGTGCGGCGTTGCGAGCCTGGGAAGCCACTTCCTGAGAGGGCACATCGCCGATAATGGCGGAGCCGATGATGCTGTAGCAATCGGCAAGGCCCGCGAACGCGAGGGCGTAGCGCGGTTCCTTTTCTGTGGCGGCCTGGAAATATTCGATCGCCTTCCGGAGTCCCCCCTCGGATCTTTTGTTCCAATAGTAGCGCCCTTTCAGATAGTTTTCGTAGGCCTCGGCGCTCACGGGCTTGCTGTTGGCGAGCAAGCGCTGCTCTTCCGGAGTCAAGTTCACGCGGATTTCATTCGCAATCGCGGTGGCCACCCGGCTTTGCAGGGCCAGTACGTCGTCTATGGGGCTCTCGTAGGTTTCCGCCCACAGATGGCGGTCGGTCGAGACCTGCACCAGTTCCGCGGTGATGCGGACGCGATTGCCGGAACGCAGAATCGTGCCTTCAATGACTGCATCGACATGCAAGTCGCCCGCGATTTCTGAGAGCGTCTTGTGGGTTCCCTTGTAGCCCATGGCGGAGGTCCGCGAGATGACGCGCAGCTGGTGGATCTTGGCCAGATGCGCGGTCAATTCGTCGGTCATTCCGTCGGTGAAGTATTGCTGGTCCTTGTCTTCGGACAAATTCTCGAAGGGCAATACCACAAGAGACTTGATGGGAGCGCCCGGCAGATCGACTGCCGCGCCGCCGGCCCGCACAAAATGAAGAGTCACGACAGCGAAAATGGCGGTGGCGGCAGTTACGAGCCCACCGATGAGGAACGTTCGCATGGTGAACGAGAGCGGCGAATTGGTTCTCGATGACGGGACTGCTCCTGGCGCGGAGGTGTTCACCGGAGCAGCATTCTCGGACAGCCGGTCGTTTCCAGAATCCGGTCTCCGCGCCTCGCTGGCAGGGACTTCTTCGACCTGTGCGATGAAGCGATAGCCGTGGCGCGGCAACGTCTCGATGAAGCGGGGATGATCTGAGGAATCGCCGAGGGCTTCGCGGAGCCGCATAACGGCGGTGTTCAAACTGTGGTCGAAGTCAACGAACGTGCCCTCGGACCAGAGGCGTTTGGTAAGTTCCTCGCGTGTGACGACCGCGCCTCGTTCCTCGAGGAGAATGGCGAGAATCCGGCACGGTTGCTCGCGAAGGCGGACTTTCCGGCCCTGCTTCCACAGTTCGCTGGTTTGCAAATCCACTTCAAAGACGCCGAAGCGGACCAGCTTGGAAGGCGTCGTTTTCATTTGGCGAACCCCTGTGCCTTGGTCGGAGTATATCCCCAATGGTTTCGCGCTCCAAGGCCGGCGTGTCTACCTGCTGCAGTAAGTTCTTTAGTTTGAGCGCACAGCCGTGTTATCGAGAAATGCCGCCAATGTTATGCATTGAGCATTGTAATGCTTTGCTCGAGAGAGAGAGAGTGCCGACACGCCAGCGCAAGCTAGCGGATGGATCGCGCTCCGGTTTCAACGGATTCCTACAGGCGAGGTGGCATTTGGCAGGGACTACGGCGTCGTTCACACGTAAGGCGTGGGTTGTTGGAGCGCTGCTCGCACTGAGCGTGTTGCTGTGCTTCCCGGCGCACGGGGCTACGGTTCCCTTGAAGCGGCTCGGAGAAACGGCGCTTCCTGGATTTAGCGGCGATTTCGATCACTTCGCGGTCGATGAAACAGGGAAGCGGCTCTTCCTGGCTGGCGAGGATCACAAGACACTCGAAGTGTTCGATCTAAAGACCGGGCACCGGCTAAAGAGCATCGATGGCTTTGGTGCGCCGCACGCGATTTTTTATCTTGCCGACTCCGATCGCATCGTGGTGACCGACGGAGACTTGGGTATCTTGCGCGTGCTGCGAGGCAAAGACTATTCCGAGGAGGCCCGGGTTGCAGGGCTGGCTGGCGCGGACTCTGCGAGCCTCGAAGAGAACACCCGGACCTTATACATCGTCACCGGAGGCAAGGACGTCCCCCTCGATCATTCCTTTGTGGTCGCGGTGGACTTGCACACGAACAAGAAGCTTCGCGAGATTCGTATTGAAAGCAACCACGTGGAAGGTCTGGCACTCGAGAAGTCGGGTTCCCGGATGTTCGTGAACTTAACCGATAAACACGCCGTCGCGGTGATCGACCGCCAGAGCATGAAGGAGACGGAGCGATGGCCGATTGGTTCTGAAGCCGATAACTCGCCGATAGCGTTTGACGAAACCCACAAGAGACTTCTGATCGTCTGCCGCAAACCGGGGACGCTTCTGGTTATGAATTCGCAAGACGGAAAGATTGTCGCGCGCATGCCCGCGGCCGAACGGAGTGACGACATCGCTTTCGACGCTGCCCGAGGACGCATCTACGTCCCGGGTGGCGACGGGTGGATCTTTGTTTTCAAGCAAAACGGGGCGGACGAATACGAACTGCTGGCAAAGGTCGAGAGCGCTCCTGGCGCAAAGACCTGTTTGCTCGTTCCCGGGATCAGCCGCTTCTTCGTGGCTGTATCGCCGGGCGACACGAAAGCGGAAGCAAAGATGTTCACGTATGAAGTCGAACCGTAGGCTTGTGCTGATGCGTGGAAGGCAACGTCCCAGGTTGGCAAATGGATCGTGGTGGCGTGGGGAGACTTCAATGACTATGGATAAAGCGCAAAGCAAGAGAAGCATGATCCCAAGAATCGTTGTCGCAGCACTGCTGCTGTGGTTTGGAACGCTGACGCAGAGTGCCGCGCAGGAAGCGGGTGGCACGATCGTTGGCACGGTGATGGACTCGAGTGGAGCGGCGGTTGCGGATGCTGCGGTGACGATCAGAAGCGCTGCGACGGGCCTGGAGCGCAGCTCGACCACGAATGCCGACGGCGTGTACAGCGCTCCTAATCTGATCCCGGGAACTTACGACATTACCGTCACACTTAGGGGATTCTCTGCTGCGGTGGTGCACGGCGTGGGCCTGCTGGCCGGCGAGCGGCGGGAAGTGAACGTGTCGATGAAGGTGGGGCAGGTTAGCGACCAGGTGCAGGTCACCAGTTCCGAGATTTCGGACGTTCAACTGGCGTCTTCTGAAGTACGTGGGGTTGTGGATTCACACACCGTAAACGAATTGCCGCTAAACGGGCGAGACTGGACTTCGCTGACACTGTTGGAGGCTGGAGTCTCGCAGGTGAGAACGCAAAAGGCTTTGGGAGTAAGCAACGACCGGCCGAATCGGGGCTTGGGCACGGACGTAACCATCGGAGGCAACCGTCCGCAGGGAAACAACTACCGTCTGGACGGTGTGAGTATCAACGATTACAGTTCGGGCGCGCCGGGCAGCGTCACGGGCGGTGTCTTGGGCGTCGACGCGGTGGCTGAGTTTTCCGTGGTCACGAGCAACGCCCCCGCCGACTACGGCAAGACTTCGGGAGGCGTAATCAACGCCGCGTCAAGATCCGGAACCAACGCGTTTCATGGTTCGGGCTACGAATTCATCCGGAACAGCAAACTGGACACGAGAAACTTCTTCGACACGGCGCAGGACGCCTCCGGAAACCTGATCGTTCCTCCGTTCAAGCGGAACCAGTTCGGGGCGAGCGCGGGAGGCCCGGTCATGAAGGACCGCACCTTCTTCTTTGGCGACTATGAAGGACTGCGCCAAAGCCTCAGCCAGACGAACACGATTACAGTGCCATCCGCGAACGCCCACCGCGGAATCCTGACCACGGGCAACGTCACTGTCGATCCGGCAGTCGTTCCGTTCTTGAATCTGTTTCCGATTCCGAGTTCTCCCACAACGGGAGATACCGGGACGTTCAGATTTATTGACAAGCAGGTCACCAACGAAGACTTTGCCACAGTGCGCATCGACCACAAACTTTCTGAGTCCGACAACCTGTTTGGTACGTATGTTTTCGACCGGGGCGATCAAAGCAATCCGGACGCCTACAATTTCAAACTGATTGGAAACCATTCGAGCCGGCAAACCTTCGCTTTGGAGGAGTCTCACATCTTCCGGCCAACTCTGGTCAACACGGCGAGATTCGGATTCAACCGCGACGTCGTCATCGCGTTCACCACGTTGTCCGCAATCAATCCTGCCGCTTCCGATACGAGCCTCGGATTCAATCCGGGCTTGCCGGTGGGCATCATCACCGTGGGTTCGGGTGTGACGCAATTCTCAGGAGGTCTCGGCGCGATTTCCGCCTATCGATTCCACTACAACTCGTTCCAGGCATACGACGACCTCTTCTGGATGCGCAGCAAGCACTCTTTGAAGATGGGGTTCTATGCCGAGCGGATCCAGGCCAACCAGTTTACGCAAGGCGCGAGTCCGAACGGCTTCTACACGTTCGCTTCTCTTTCGAACTTCCTGCGAAACATTCCCACCACGTTTCAGACGCTGCTGGGATCGTCGCGGACTCCGCGCGACCTGCGGCAAAGCGTTTTTGGCGGATACATTCAGGACGACTACAAGATCCGCCCACGCCTGACGTTGAACCTCGGGCTTCGGTACGAAATGGCGACGGTGCCGACCGAAACGACTGGTCAACTTTCGACTCTGGTCAATTTCACAGACACCACGCCGCACCTGGGCTCCCCCTACTATGCAAATCCCACGCTGAGAGACTTCGCTCCCCGTGTGGGATTTGCCTGGGATCCGTTCGGCGGCGGAAAGACCGCGGTCCGCGGGGCGTTCGGTATGTACGACGTGCTGCCTCTGCCGTATCAGTTCCAGCTTCTGACGCTGCTTTCCGCTCCCTTCACCGAGGGAGCGAGCACGCCCGTCGTGGCCCAAGATTTTCCGTCAGGAGGATTTGCCAAGGCCAACCACGCCACGAACCTCCGGAACGCCTTTGTGGAGCAGAATCCACACCGGAGCTACGTGGAACAGTGGAGCCTGAATGTCCAGCACCAGCTTCGCAGCAATCTGACGGTGACCGCGGGTTATATAGGTTCTCACGGCGTTCATTTGCCGTTTCACGCCGACGAGATCAACGATATACAGCCAACGCTCACAAACGCAGGCTTTCTGTGGCCGTTGGGACAAACCGGAACGCGACTCTTCCCGCACCTCGGCGGCCAGGTAAGTACAGTCCAATGGTCAACATCGTCGACCTATCACGGCCTGAATTTGTCGGCCATCCGGCGCCTCACGCATGGGCTCCAATTCCAGGGTTCCTACACGTTTTCGAAAAGCATCGATACCGGCTCGTCCGGCATAGCGGGCGACACTTTCGGAAATTCCGTTTCGAGTCTGCCTTTGTTCGATCCGAGTGCCCGGCGGGGCTTGTCCGACTTCGATGTGCGTCATGTCGGAGCGATCAATGCCATCTGGCTGGTGCCGAATCCCACGAACTGGAGCGAAATCCCGAAATGGTTCGGTTCCGGCTGGCAGCTGGGGGGGATCTATACCGTCACGAGCGGATTGCCGTTCACTCCGACGATCGGCGGCGACCCGCTCGGTCTGCTGGGGGCCGACTTGTACGCATTTCCGGACCGTATTCCGGGATGCAGTCTCGTCAACTCCAACTTCAAATCCAACGGATTGCACTACCTGAATCTCGGTTGCTTCACCCTTCCGGTGGCCCCTGCAGCAATGGCGGCGTTGTGCAAGCCGTTTGCGGGCGCGGCCACGCCAGCGCCTTCCGGTGCAGTGTACTGTGCGAACCTGCTTGGAAGCGGGGGCCGCAATACCGTGGAAGGGCCTGGCCTCGAGGACTTCGATTTTTCCTTGTTCAAGAACAATCCAATCCGGCGAATTTCCGAGACATTCGACATTCAGTTCCGCTGGGAGGTGTTCAACATCTTCAATCACGCCAACTTCAATCCCCCGGCCCCGGCCGCACGGCAGGTCTTTGCTGTGTCGGGGGCGTTGAACAACGCGGGTCTTCTCACCAGTCCGACGATTACGACGTCGCGCCAGATGCAGCTGGCAATAAAAGTGGTGTGGTAGAGCGCTTCATTTCATAGTGCACCGCGGAATCTTAGAAAAGGAGAGTCTCGATGAGAACTTTGAAGAACTGGAAAAGCGTGTTGTTGCTGTCGTTCTGCGCCGCGCTGCCGTTTGTGGCGTCGGGGCAGGAAGCGAAAAAGATCTTCGCGCAGAAGCTGCTGGATGCGACGCTCGCGAAACACAAGGAAGTCGTGATCATGGCCATGCACGTCACGCCTCCGGGCAAGGCGGACAACGTCATCATCGCTTCGAACATCGGCCGGATCGGCAAGAAAGCGGATGAAGACGACCTCCGCGTAATCCACACCGGGAAACCGAATCTCGAAGTGAACAAGACCGGCGACCATTTCGAGGTGGAGCTCGTCCTCGAGGATCAATCCGGCAAGACCATCGGCGCCGTGGGAATCGTATTCATGAATGAGAAGGGCAAGGAAGCGGAGTTCCAGAAGAAGGCCGAGCAGATCCGCGACGAGATGAAACAGCAGACGCCAACCATCGAAAAGCTCTTCGATCCGGCCGAATAGCTCCGTGCAGTTTCGGTCTGGACGGGTGCGTCATTCCGCAATCGTTCCCGTGTCTGAGGCGTGCAGCGAGTGGTTCGAACAAGGACCGCACAGCTTATTCCAGTGGTGCTTGAGATGAACGTGACTACAACTGACCCCGTGATGCCTTCCGATCGCGCTCTACTGGCACAGCGGGAGTCTCTCGGGCGGAACACGAAAATCTGGTCGGTCGTGCGTGTCTCGAGCGGGAACTTTCTCGAAATGTACGACTTCATGGTTTTTGGATACTACGCAGCGGCCATTGGCCAGGCCTTCTTCCCGAGCAGCAGCGCGTTTTCCTCTCTTATGCTGTCGCTCATGACGTTTGGCGCGGGATTTTTGATGCGTCCTCTCGGCGCCATCGTACTGGGCGCGTACACGGACCGCCATGGGCGCCGCGCGGGGCTGCTCCTCACCCTCACGCTGATGTCCATCGGCATCTTCTCCATCGCGTTCATGCCTGGCTACACGACGGTTGGTTTGCTGGCCCCCATCCTCGTATTGCTTGGACGGCTTCTGCAGGGATTTTCGGCGGGCATGGAGCTCGGCGGAGTCTCGGTTTATCTGGCGGAGATTGCCACACCGGGACACAAGGGTTTCTATGTCAGTTGGCAATCGGGTAGCCAGCAAATCGCCGTGGTGTTCGCGGCCTCCATCGGTGTGTTCCTCGGCTCCGTGCTGACCCCGCCGCAGATGACGCAATGGGGATGGCGCATTCCGTTGTTGCTCGGCTGCTTGATTATTCCTTTTCTTTTCCGCTTGAGAAAGTCGTTGCAGGAGACGGAAGAATTTTCGGCAAGAAAGCGGCATCCGAGCGTGCCGGAGATTCTGCGGTCGCTGACGAGCAATTGGGAAGCGGTGATTCTCGGGACGTTGATGGTCACCATGACCACGGTGTCGTTCTACATGATAACCGCGTACACTCCGACGTTCGGTAACTCCGTGCTGCATCTTGCGAGCAGCGACAGTCTGATCGTTACGTTGTGCGTCGGAGCCTCGAATCTTTTCTGGCTTCCCATCATGGGGGCGTTCTCCGACCGCGTCGGACGGCGTCCCCTGCTCGTGGCATTCACCGTGCTGATGTTGCTGACAGCCTACCCGGCCATGCTGTGGCTCGTGCATGCTCCTTCGTTTTCTAGACTGCTTGTGGTGGAGTTGTGGTTCTCCTTCCTGTTCGGCAGCTACAACGGAGCCATGGTGGTGTTCCTGACGGAAATCATGCCGCCGGAGGTGAGGACTTCGGGATTCGCCCTGGCCTACAGCCTGGCGACGGCCATCTTTGGCGGTTTTACACCTGCGCTCTGCACCTACCTGATTTACGTTACGGGAAACCGTGCGATTCCGGGTGTGTGGCTGTCCTTTGCCGCGGGATGCGGACTGATCGCAGCGCTCTTGGCGAAAGAGCGTGCGCTACTGCAGGAACGACCAGCCGAGGCCTAGGAGTGATTCATAGATATTAACCATCACTGGGCACCGAACGATCGTCCCGGTGAGCACTGCTAGACGCTGCAGGTGTTCGCGAAGACGGCTCAGCGGACAGGATGGCGGAGGACGGTACGCAGTTTGGCGGGCGCCACGCGGCGCGGATCGGAGAGATAGATTTCGTGATGGAGGCCGTGGAAGGACAGACCTTTCGCTCGGGCGAGATCCTTCATTTTGGCGATGGTCGCAGCTTCTGCGTCGTAGGGGCCGACGTGGAGAACCTGAATGCAAGAGCCTTCCTTGAGATTGTCAAGCTTGATGCTGGAAACTTCGGCTGGTTTCCCTTTCTCGCGAAGCGTGGAGATGGCCGCTCGCAATTCTGTCGCGCCGATAAATTCCGGCGTGCGAATCATCAGTTTCCAGCGCCACTGATCTTTCGACAGTTCCATGAACTCCCGGTGCTGATCCGCCGCCCACCAAAGCCCTTCGAGTTTGCAAACCGTATAGTCCTGGCCGGCAATTTTTTTCGCCATTTTTATGGTGAACGTAACGTTGTAGAGCGCACCGATTTTGGCCTGGAATTCTTCACTTCCTGGAGCACCCTGGCCTTCGATAGAGAGATATTTCGCCGGGCTAGCTTTGACGAACACGGGCTCGCGTGGCGTTACGTACTCTTCTTTGTGAGCTTGATAGAGATCGAGTTTTTTCCTCGCAGCCATAAGGGTATCCTTTCGCGAGGGCCATGATTCTGAAATCGGTACGTAGTGTAGCGACAGACCTAGACAGAGACAAACATTCTACAAAGTCCGGACCTTATCCGAGCCCAGCCCGTCGGCGAATCGCAGCGTGATTGCTTTGGCCGCATGATCGAGTCCGACGCTCACCGGCGTAGGCCAGGGTGGAGCGAGAAGGAGCCGTGACACTGGTTGTTTGACCGCCCCCCGGACACGCCTTCAAAAGGGCTGTAACGACCCTGACGAGTGGCCATGGCCATGGTGGATTGGCGTCCATGTCAGCACTCGCGAGACACCCCCCAGCGCAGACAACCTCGCGCTCGCGGCCAATAGCAAGTGCCACAGCTTGCCCAGCCCACTCGGCGATTGTCATGTCTCGCGATCGGTGCCCTCTTCCGGATTTCATGTTCCTCCGTCTCCGGCAGAATGACCTGGAGGTTCCCGGACGTAACGTGAGTCTAACTGACCCCGATTTGTTTTTGTGGCAAAGTAATCTCCGATGGCCGAACCTGAAAACTCCACAGCCGCCGGCCGCGTCGCGTTTCAGTATCCGAGTTTTGTGCTTTACCAGGCGGCGCGCTTCTCGATCGTGCTCGCCAACGAGATGCTGTCGGTTGCCGTTGGCTGGCAAGTCTACGAAATCACCAAGCGGCCATTCGATCTCGGGCTCGTGGGACTGGCACAGTTCCTGCCCGGGATCCTCCTCTTTCTCGTCTCGGGCCATGTGGCCGATCGCTACGATCGCCGCAAGCTCATCCTGTGCTGCTACGCCGGCTTCGCGGTGTGCTGCGGTTTGCTGCTCCTCTCAACAGGGCGGAGTTTGCGCTCGGTTTATTATATTTTCGCGGTTCTCATTCTTTTTGGCGTTGTCCGTTCCTTCACCGGACCAGTCAGCCGCGCGCTGCTCCCGCAACTGGTTCCTGAAGAGCATTTCCCAAATGCCGTCGCCTGGGCTTCCACCACGTTCCAGGGCGCGGCCATTCTGGGACCGGCTTTGGGCGGAATTGTTTACGCACTTTTTCGGGGTCCCACAGCCGTTTACGTTTTGGCAGTGATCCTGGCCATCGTGGCTGTGCTGCACCATGCAAATCAACCTTACAACTGTCTCCGCCGGACTTCGCTACATCTGGCGGGAGAAACTGATTCTCGGCTCGATCTCGCTGGATTTGTTCGCCGTCTTCCTTGGAGGAGCGGTCGCGCTACTGCCCGTCTACGCTCGCGAAGTTCTGCTGACGGGCCCGTGGGGCCTCGGTCTGCTCCGAACAGCTCCCGGAGTTGGCGCAGCTGCAATGGCCATTTTCTTGGCGCATCGTCCAATCCGGAGCAAAGTCGGCCTGATTATGCTCTGGTGCGTCGCCGGATTTGGCTTATTCACTATCCTCTTCGGCCTCTCCCACAGCCTGGTTCTTTCCTTGGTCGCCCTGTTTTTTGTTGGCGCCACAGATATGGTCAGCGTGATTGTTCGCGCCGTGCTCATCCAAGTCGCCACGCCGGATGAAATGCGCGGACGCGTCAATGCCGTCGACATGGTGTTTATCGGTGCTTCCAATGAGTTCGGGGAGTTCGAGTCTGGCCTCACAGCGCAATGGTTCGGCACAGTACCTGCCGTTGTGCTGGGCGGCGTCGGAACGCTGATCGTGACGCTAATTTGGGCGTGGCGCTTTCCTGAGCTCAGAAATGTCGAGCAGATCGACGCCTTGCCCCGCCCGGCGTGACTTCCTCGAGATTGCCCACAGTGCGAGGCTTCCGCTGATCGGCGAGCCCTGTGCTGCTAGCCGCGTTAGGGGTGTATCTTTGTTGGCGCTGCGACGCTAGTTGCATTCTGGGCCGCCGGAGGGCTGATCAACGCGGCCTTCACCGAAGCTGGTATTTTGTCCGAATTTGCCAGCAACACGCTTACTTCCCAAATCTGCGTTTCCGTCAAACGCCCTTTGAAGCCCGGCATCCCCGTCAACCGAATGCCGTTTTCTACCTTCCAATACGTTTCGGTCGCCGGATCATCCGAAACGCCAACGCCGTGGAACATCTGCGGGGGCGGTGGGAACATGCCCTCCGCAATGAAACCCTTCGCCTGGTCGGGCAACCCATGACACACCGCGCACTGTTCTTTGTAAACTTCCGCACCGCTCAGATAGCTCTTTTCGTCTGCAGCCACCGGCGGTTGCGAAATATTCTGCTTTCCTACGCGCGCATCAATGGCCAAATGCGCAAGTTTCATCTCAAAGGGCATGGGCGGATCTGTCGTTGCAATGGGTGCCCGTCCTGTTGAGAAATAGAAGTAAACAAAGCACGCGAGCAGCACTATTGCGAGCAGAACCCCGAGGAGTACTCCCTTTAGCATGTCTCTTTTTACCCGCCTTTATCAGAATCCCGCTAACTCTACCACGCCCCTCAAGAGGTCGGGGACCGATAGTTTAAGCTTTCGCCCACACAGGTTCCCACTGGAAATATCGCTTTCCGAAGCCAAGCCCAATGGGCGACACTGGCGCCCCACCGCAGCGTTCCTCCGAAACGAAGGCTTCGTAACCATTTGCCCTCAAAAATCGTCCTATCTATGCGCAGGCTGTCTTTTGCGGTAGGCTCAAAGGGTTGGCGGGTAACCCCCCAATGCGTGCCCCCTACTGCCTTGCCTCGGCAGACTCACTCGCACTGTCGCTTTTACCAACAGGAGAGAACGGATGGGCCAGCTCAATTCTATAGATCTTCCCGAACCGGGCGCGCGTGATTCCTCAGCGGCACCGCCCGCCAAGAGCCGCTGGTGGCTCTGGATTGTTATTCTCGCCGTCGTCGCCATAGGCATCTGGTATTACCGCGGACACTCCACGAGCGAAGCGGGCGCCACAGCCGCTCCAGGTGCCGCCGGGAAGGGAAAAGGAGGCGCAGGCGCCGCGGGAATGACCGTTCCGGTCGTCGTTGCCACAGCGCAGAAGGGCGACCTTCCCGTGTATCTCATCGGCCTCGGTTCCGTTTCGGCCTTCAACACAGTAACCGTTCGCAGCCGCGTCGATGGCCAAATCGTCAAAGTGAACTTTACCGAAGGCCAGTTCGTCCACGCAGGCGACGCGCTCATTGAAATCGATCCCCGCCCCTACCAGGTATTGCTCGAACAGGCCGAAGGCCAGCTCGCCAAAGACCAAGCGCAGCTGCACGACGTACAAGTCGACTTCGAGCGCTACACACTTCTCTTTAACGAGGGTGTAATCCCCAAGCAGCAGGTGGATACGCAGCAAGCGCAGGTGGGCCAGTTTCAAGGCGCGATCAAGGCTGACCAAGCCACCATCGACAACGCAAAATTGCAGCTCGTCTACGCGCACATTACCGCGCCCATCAGCGGCCGCGCGGGGTTGCGCCTCGTCGATCAGGGAAATATCGTACACGCTTCCGATACGACGGGGCTTCTCGTCATCACCCAGCTCCAGCCCATTTCCGTCATCTTCACCCTGCCGCAGGACCAGCTTCAGCAGGTCCTGGTCAAACTCCGTGGCGGCGGCCATCTTCCCGTTGAAGCCTACGACCGCGATGACATCACCAAGATTACGGACGGCAAACTCGCCACCATCGACAACCAAATCGATCCCACCACCGGCACCTACAAGCTCAAATCCATCTTCTCCAACGAGGCCAACGTCCTGTTCCCGAATCAATTCGTGAACGTCCACATGCTCGTCGACACCAAGCGGAATCTGGTCGTCGTTCCCGCCGCGGCCATTCAGCGCGGGCCTCAGGGCACTTATGTTTATGTTGTTTCGGGCGGCGATATCGTGAACATCCGGACCGTCACGATCGCCCAAACCACCGGCAACAGCATCGGTATCAGTGCCGGAATCAATCCCAGCGATGTGATTGTAATTGATGGCCAGGACAAGCTCCAGGACGGCAGCAAGGTCGTCACCAGCACCTCTCCAACCGGTGGCGCGGGACGCGGAGCGTCGGTGCAACCTGCCGCCCAAACAGGCGCCCCATCCGGCACCCAAACCGGCAAGAAATCCAACAATCCTGCGAGTACCCAGTCCGGAGGAAAGGCTCGATGAGTCCGTCCCGGCCGTTTATTTTGCGGCCTGTCGCGACCACCCTCTTGATGGTCGGTGTGCTGCTGGTTGGCTATGTAGCCTACCGCCAACTTCCTGTCTCGGCGCTCCCCCAGGTCGACTATCCGACCATTCAGGTCCAGACGTTTTATCCAGGCGCCAGCCCGGACGTCATGGCTTCTTCCGTCACCGCTCCGCTCGAGCGCCAGTTCGGCCAAATACCCGGCCTCAACCAGATGACCTCTTCGAGCTCCTTTGGCAGCTCCATCATCACGCTGCAATTCAATCTGGATCTCAACATTGACATTGCCGAGCAAGAAGTCCAAGCGTCCATCAACGGCGCTTCCAATCTTCTGCCGCAAGGGCTCCCGAATCCCCCTATCTACAGCAAAATCAATCCCGCCGACGCCCCCATCCTCACACTTTCGCTCACTTCAGATTCTTTGCCGCTTTCCAAGGTCGAAGACCTTACAGACACCACGCTCGCTCAGAAAATCTCCCAGCTGACAGGTGTGGGCCTTGTCAGCATCAGCGGTGGCCAGCGTCCCGCCGTCCGCATTCAGGCCAATCCCACGGCGCTCGCTTCCTATGGCCTCAGTTTGGAAGATTTACGCACTACGCTCAGCGCGGCAAACGTCGATCAGGCCAAAGGCACCTTCGATGGCCCTCATCAGGCCTACACCATCGGCGCCAACGACCAGCTCATCTCCAGCGACAGCTACAAACCCATCATCGTGGCCTATCGCAATGGCGCTCCGGTCCGGTTGACGGATGTCGCCACCGTTTTCGACGGCACGGAAAACACCAAACAAGCCGCCTGGGCCAACAAAAAGCCCGCTGTGATTCTGAATATCCAGCGACAACCCGGCGCTAACATTATTGCTGTCGTTGATCGCATCGAAAAAATCCTTCCGCAGCTTCAGGCCGCGCTCCCTGCCTCGGTGAAGATCGATATTCTGACCGACCGCACCAGCACCATTCGTGCCTCCGTCGACGACGTCGAATTCACTCTGGTACTGACGATCGGCCTGGTGGTTATGGTCATTTTCCTTTTTCTTCGTAGCCTCCGCGCCACTGTCATTCCGGCGCTGGCTGTGCCCCTCTCGATTGTCGGCACTTTTGGCGTGATGTATCTACTCGGATACAGTCTCAACAACCTCTCCCTCATGGCCCTCACCATTTCCACCGGCTTCGTCGTCGACGACGCCATCGTCATGATCGAAAACATCAGCCGGTACATCGAAGAAGGTGAAACTCCCCTCGAGGCTGCGCTCAGGGGTTCCGAGCAGATCGGCTTTACGATTATTTCGCTTACTGTCTCTCTCATCGCTGTGCTCATTCCTCTCCTGTTCATGGCCGACATCGTGGGCCGTCTCTTCCGCGAATTCGCTATCACCCTGGCCATCACCATTCTTATCTCTGCCTTCGTCTCTCTCACCCTGACTCCCATGATGTGCGCGAAACTTCTTCGGCATCAGAAAGAAGAAGACCAGGGCTGGTTTTTTCGCAAATCCGAACATGCCTTTAATTCCGTCATCGCCTTCTACGGACGCACACTGAAATTTGTCCTGCAGTACCGCAAAATCACACTTCTCGTCACCATTGGCACCTTGGTCGGCACGATCCTGCTGTATATTTATGTTCCCAAAGGCTTTTTCCCCGTCCAAGACACCGGCATCATTTTGGGCGTTTCCGAAGGCGCGCAGAACACTTCTTTCGCTGCCATGGCCCAGCATCAGCAAGCGCTCGCCGACGTCATTCTCAAAGACCCTGCCGTCGAGAGCCTCTCCTCCTTCATCGGCATCGATGGCACCAACACCACGCTCAACAGCGGCCGCATTCAAATCAATCTAAAGCCGCTGGCGCAACGCGACGCCAACGCTTCCGATGTCATCCGCCGCCTTCAGCCCGAACTCGCCAAGGTCGACGGCATCTCGCTCTTCATGCAGCCGGTTCAAGATCTCACCGTGGAAGACCGTGTCAGCCGCACCCAATTTCAATACAGCCTGGAGGACGTTGACGCCAAAGAGCTGGCCTACTGGACGCCCCGTTTCATCGACAAACTCAGCTCTCTCCCCGACGTTCGCGACGTCGCCAGCGACCAGTTGAACCAAGGCCTCCTCGCCACCCTTACCATTGACCGCGACACCGCCTCCCGCCTCGGCGTCCTTCCCGCCGACATTGACAACACGCTGTACGACGCCTTTGGCCAACGCCAAGTCTCGACCATCTTTACCCAGCTGAACCAATATCACGTGGTCATGGAAGTCGACCCTCAGTTCCAACAGGATCCGGACTCTCTGAAGAACATTTACGTCAGATCTTCCAGCCCTCAGCAGGCGGCTGCCGGATCCACTGTGAACATTTCCTCTGCCGCGCAAGCGAACATTACCTCGGCTCCCAATGCACAAGTTCCTCTCAGTTCCTTCACGCGCTTCGAGCCCGGTGCCACCGCACTGGTCATCAACCATCAAGGACAATTTCCCGTCGTCACCATCTCCTTCAACTTGGCCCCCGGCGCGGCTCTCGGTGATGCCGTCAACGCCATCAACAAAGCCAAAGCTGATTTGAATATGCCCGCCAGCATCCAGGCGACCTTTCAAGGCACTGCAGCGGCCTTTCTCAATTCGCTGGCCAACGAGCCCATACTTATTCTTGCCGCCCTCGTCACCGTCTACATCGTCCTTGGCGTCCTGTACGAGAGCTATATCCACCCCGTCACCATTCTCTCCACGCTTCCTTCCGCCGGCGTCGGCGCTATCCTTGCCTTGCTCCTGTTCCGCATGGAGTTCAGCGTCATTGCCCTGATCGGCATCATTCTTCTGATCGGTATCGTCAAGAAAAACGCCATCATGATGATTGACTTCGCTCTCGAAGCCGAGCGCAAGGAAGGGAAGGCCCCGCTCGACGCTATTTACGAAGCGTGCCTCCTGCGCTTCCGTCCCATCATGATGACCACCATGGCGGCACTCTTGGGTGCATTGCCGCTAGCCATCGGCAGCGGCGTGGGCTCCGAACTGCGCCGTCCTCTCGGCATCACCATCGTAGGAGGGCTCATCCTCAGCCAATTGCTCACACTTTACACCACGCCAGTCGTCTATCTCGCGTTCGATTGGCTCGCCCACCGCTTCGAAGCTCGCGTCGGCAATCCCGTCGAGCAGCCTGCCCACGGAGACTAAGCTATGACCTCCTCCGCCAATTTCTCCGCTCCGTTCATCCGTCGTCCCGTGGCCACTTCGCTTATCACTATCGCGATCTTTCTCTCCGGGGTCGTGGCCTTTCGTTTTCTTCCAGTGTCTCCTCTCCCCCAGGTAGATTTCCCCACGATCTCCGTGGGGGCCAACCTGCCCGGCGCCAGTCCGGAAACCATGGCCTCCGCCGTCGCCACTCCGCTCGAACGCCAGTTCGGCCGCATTGCAGGTGTCACGCAAATGACCTCCTCGAGCGGCCTAGGGTCCACCAACGTCACCCTGCAGTTCGATCTCAATCGCGATATCAACGCCGCCGCTCGTGATGTGCAAGCCAGCATCAATGCCGCGCGCAGCCAGCTGCCGGCCGACCTTCCCGGCCAGCCGACCTATCGGAAGGTCAATCCGGCGGACGCACCGATCCTCATCCTCGCTCTGACTTCGGATAATATTCCGCCTGCTCAAATTTATGACGCGGCCGATTCCATCCTCGCGCAAAAACTCGCTCAGGTAGAAGGCGTAGGCCAGGTTTTTACCTGGGGAAGTGCGAGCCCCGCTGTTCGCGTCGAAGCCAATCCTTACCAACTCAATAGCTATGGCATCAGTCTGGAAACCGTTCGCGCGTCGCTCCAATCGGCCAACGCCAATCTTGCTAAAGGTGCCCTTTCCGATGGGCAGAAGTCCTGGAGTGTCGGCGACACCGACCAGCTCTTCAAAGCCTACGAATACCAGCCTCTAATTGTTGCAGGCCATAAGGGCGCTCCCGTCCGCCTCCAAGACATCGCAGAAGTCATGGATTCCGTCGCCGACACTCGCAATTTGGGACTCTCTGGCGGAAAGCGTTCCGTGCTCCTGGCGATCTTCCGCCAGCCCGCCGCCAATATGATCGAGACCGTCGACCGTATTAACGCCATCCTTCCTGTGCTCCGCGCTTCCATCTCCCCCTCCCTCCATTTGAGCATCGCCGTCGATCGCAGCACCACCATCCGCGCTTCCGTGCACGACGTCGAAATCACCCTCATCATTTCCATCGCCCTGGTGATCCTCGTGGTATTCGCTTTCCTCCGGAATACCTGGGCAACCATCATCCCCAGCGTCGCCGTTCCGCTCTCTCTCATAGGCACTTTCGGCATCATGTATCTCTGCAGCTACAGCTTGGACAATCTCTCCCTCATGGCTCTGACGATTTGCACAGGCTTCGTCGTGGATGACGCCATCGTCGTCATTGAAAACATCACGCGTCATATCGAAAACGGCATGAAGCCTTTCGACGCCGCCTTGAAGGGCTCCAGCGAAATCGGGTTCACCGTGCTCTCCATGAGCACTTCGCTCGTCGCCGTTTTTATCCCGATTCTTATGATGGCCGGCATCGTCGGCCGCCTTTTCCGCGAATTTGCCGTAGTCCTCAGTGTTGCTATCGCCGTCTCCCTCTTCGTTTCTCTCACCACCACGCCCATGATGTGCGCGCGTTTCCTGAAGCATGAGTCCGGGCGCCACAACTGGATCTACAATTTCTTTGAAAACGCCTTTAACTGGTTCCTTCGCCTCTACGATACCTCCCTAAAGTGGGTTCTCCGCCGTCAGTCGCTGATCCTTGGCATGACCTTCCTCACGGCGGTTCTTTGCGCTTATCTGTTTTTTCACGTAAACTCCGGCTTTTTCCCCCAACAGGATACCGGCCGCATCAACGGCAGCATCCAAGGCGATCAAGACTTGTCCTTTGCGGCCATGTCGGAGAAGATGCGCGCTTTTACTGACATCGTGATGAAGGACCCCGCCTTTGACACCGTAACTTCCTTCACCGGCGGCGGCAGCGGCGGCAGTACCGCCCGCATGTTCGGCCAGCTCAAGCCTTTAAATGAACGCAAAGTCAGCGCCGATGAAGTCATCGCCCGCATCCGCAAAGCCACCTCGAAGGTTCCAGGCGCGGTTCTCTATCTCCAGGCCGTGCAGGATCTCACCGTCGGCGGTCGCGGCAGTGCCGCTCAATACCAATACACTTTGCAGGCGGACAATCTAAACGATCTCACTCACTGGGCTCCGATTCTTCAGGCAAGACTGGCCAAGATTCCCGAACTCCGCGACGTCAATTCCGACCAACAGATGCACGGCCTCGAAACTTCTCTCGTCATTGATCGTGATACCGCTGGCCGCCTCGGTGTCTCCATGTCCACGATTGACAACACCCTCAGCGACGCTTTTGGCCAGCGCCAGGTATCCACTATCTATAAGGGCCTCAACCAGTACCACGTCGTGCTGGAAGTCATGCCCAGCGCTCAGCAGGATCCCGCTGCCCTTAAATCCATCTATATGCCTGCCGTCACGGGCAAGCTTGTCCCACTGAGCGCCTTTGCCCACTACGAGCCGTCCAACACCGCTCTATCCGTCAATCACCAGGGCATTTTTCCCGCGATCACGCTGTCCTTCAATCTTGCGCCGGGAGCCTCCCTCGGCCCCGCGGTTCAACATATTGAAGCAGCCACCCATGAAATCGGCGTTCCCGCCACCGTCCACGCCAGTTTCCAGGGCACAGCGCAGGCATTTCAAGACTCGCGCGCTTCGCAACTTTTTCTGGTCATCACCGCTCTAGTTGCGGTTTACATCGTTCTCGGCATCCTCTACGAAAGTTTCATCCACCCGATAACCATTCTTTCCACCATCCCGTCCGCTGGCATTGGCGCCATACTCGCTATTAGAGTTGCCGGATCCGATCTGAACATGATTGCCCTGATCGGCATCATTCTCCTGATCGGTATCGTCAAGAAAAATGCCATTCTCATGATTGATTTTGCCGTTCAGCTCGAGCGCGAGGAAAAAATCGCGCCTTTGGATGCCATCTACAAGGCCTGTCTGTTGCGCTTCCGGCCCATCCTCATGACCACTATGGCCGCGCTGTTCGGCGCTCTGCCTCTGGCTCTCGGCACCGGCGTAGGCTCCGAGCTGCGCCGTCCGCTGGGCATCACCATCATCGGCGGCCTAATCGTCAGCCAAATGCTCACGCTCTTCACCACGCCGATCGTCTATATCTACATGGACCGGCTGCAGACATGGCTTCAGGGCGCCCGCAAGCACGGCCAAACACCCGCTCCCGTTGCGGCCCAAGCCGACTAGTTCCGCCTGCCGTCGCTGCCTCGGAAGCTCGTCGCTATAAGGGCGAAATGCGCCCATAGACAAAAAAGGGCCCCGCCGTTGAAAGACCAACGGCAGGGCCGCTTGACACTTCGTTTCTCGTTAAGCTCCCGCCACCACCATCACTTCACGCCGGCGGAACGGCGCTTCGGTTCGTCGTACAGTTTGGCTCTCGCCTGTGAAATAACGTCCAGGCTCGCTCGTTTGGCCTTGCAATGCGCCATCAACTCTTCATTCAGGGCGTGCCTATTGGCGCGGACTGTCGTTTTTCCCGCGGACTCTGCCATATAGTTGTCCACCCATTCGCGCAGACTGGCGCCTGACGCCGCTCCCAGGTTGACAATTTTCGGTGCCTTGGTGGGATCCACCCAAAGCAGTTGCTGCAGCTCGTTGCTCTGCTGGTTCACCCACGAAATATAACCGCCTGGCAGGATCTGCCGAGGTGCCTTGATGGCCCCGGTAAAGCTGTAGCGCGTCCCCGGCGTGACCACCGGCTCATAAAAATGCGGCGTCAGAAAATCCGATACCGCGACCCCCTGGATCGGATACGCGAAACTGTCCGCTTCGCACGGGTCGCACGCCTCCACCAAATAGGCAAACTGTCCCGTGCCATCCACGATCTTCCCATGCTCAATCTGGATGGAAGTCGAAGGCTGCAGCCGGTTCCCGTTCGGGTCTACCAGCATTTCGAGCGTCTCGTGACTAGCATCTATCGTCCACTCATCGCTGGTCGGCGAAGCAATCACCTTCGCGTACGGCTGGTTGTTCTGATCTAAATGGAAACCGCCTTCGCCGGGCGGCAGCGTGTTTACCAGAAACACGGGCCAAACGCCGGCCGGTATTTTGCTCGCATTCGGTTCATACGTTACGGTCGCGTGCACGTTCCAGAACTGCGGGAGGTCTCTGGTCACCTGAATCGTCAGCGCGGCCGCAACCGCCTGCATCAATTCGGGATCTATGGCCTTCGTCTTGTCTACCAAACCTACTCGAATCAATGACATGTTTGCCTCCTCCTGTCTTTCCTCTTCAAGCGTTTCAGTTAGCCATGGTTCACACGGCAGCCCGCACAACTCCGCCGAGCAGGCAGAGTGTTGCCCTGCCTGACCGCTGGGGATCGCTCCTGGAGAGTTTCAGCGTCGCGACCGAGAAAGGAAATTTCCACATCGGCTTGCTCTATGACGGAGACGTCTCATCTCTTGCCCCAATTCTTGCTGGACCAAGAGCCGGGCGGGAAATGTTCGGAGAATAAGAAAGGGGGCGATATATGTCAACACTTTTATACAACAACTTGCTACCTATCAGAGTTAATAAAATCTCGGATTTTATCTCGACTCCTCTGCCGCCCTCCCCCCGGGATGATTGCCAGATGCTCCTACGAACTGCCGATCAGGTATCCCGTGAAGAAAACCAGCACTCCCCCGACAATCACCTGAAACGCCGCCTGCAAAAACGGCGTGTCCATATACCGGTGTCGGATGTAGCTGATGATCGCCAGCTCAATGCACACGACAACCACCGCAATAAACGTCGCGACGTGAAAATTGGCGATCAGAAACGGAAGGGTGTGTCCGATTCCGCCGGCTGTGGTCATCAGGCCCGTCACTGTCCCGCGCAACCACGGCGACCCTCGCCCCGTTAACGATCCATCGTCGGAGAGCCCCTCCGAAAAGGCCATTGAGATGCCCGCGCCGATCGAAGCCGCCAGCCCCACGCGAAAGGCGTCCCAGCTCTGGTGCGTGGCGAATGCCGCCGCAAACAGCGGCGCCAGCGTCGACACCGATCCATCCATCAACCCTGCAAGCCCCGGCTGCACGATTTGCAGGAGGATCAGCTTGCGATGCGATTCGGCTTCTTCCTCGCGCGCAGGCTCGGTCAAATGTTTCTCTTGGAGGCCGTCCGCCGTAGCGGAGTGCTTGCGCTCTTCATCCGCCAGCTTATTCAGCAGTTCCCGCGTAGGAGCGTCGGTGACGCGGCTGACGGCCCGCGAGTAGAAACGAGCCGCCTCCATCTCCATGACCTTCGCTTGCTTCCTGGCTACGTTCACGCCCAGTGGACGCACCAGCCACGTCGGCCTCCGCTGCAAGAACCCCTTCACGTTTTCCCGCCGGATTAAAGGTATGTGGTCCCCAAACCGCTGCCGGAACATGGCCAGCAGCCGGTCCCGATGCACCACTTCTTCCTCGCGCATCTCTTCAAACATTTTCGCCGTCGCCGGATAAGTCTCCCGCAAGGCGTCGGCAAATTCCCCGTAAATACGCCCGTCTTCTTCTTCCGACGCAATCGCCAGCGCCAGGATCTCTCTTTCAGTTAATTCTTTGAATTTTTTGAGCATGGCACTTCCTCGCGTTTTGTCGAGGAAGAGAATCGCACAAACGGCAGAAAGAAGTCACCTATAGGTAGGAACCGCAGGCTGCCGGTTGCACACCCATTCCTGGCGGCTTACATGAGCACCGCAAGACACGACAGGCACGGGCGTCTGTAGAAGAAAAGCAGTCAGAAAGGCCAAGCTGATGCGCTAAACCAAGAATCCTTGCGTGCGGCAAAGATGCACAATCCCAAACCGGTCGCCCGCCCCGACTTTTCGCTTCATTCGGTAAAGATGGTTTTTCACCGTCTGTTCCGACAAGCAGAACTGGTTCGCAATTTCCTTGTTCGTCAGTCCCTGTGCGATCAGCGGAACAATTTGCTGTTCCCGCCGCGTCAAACCCAGCCTCGGGTAGATGCTCGCCGAGTGTACCGATGTAGCCTCGCGCTCAAAGAACCGGAACAACAACGCGCACAGCGACCCCGGGCACACCGCGCCGCCCGCATGCACCGCTTTCATGGCTTCCAGGACGTCCTCCGCCGAGGCGTCTCTTGGCAGGTACCCTCGGATTCCCGCCCGCACGTACTGAAAAAATTCTGTCTCGTCTTCCGTCATTCCCACCAGCAAAATTCGCACTGCGGGCGCCGTCAATCGCGCCTGCCGAATCACGAAAACATCTTCTGCCAGACTCCCGCGCGACGTCAGCAGCAAAATATCAACTTTCTCCTCGATCAATCCTTCCACTCGAAACGGCCCTGGGCAGTTCAAACCCACGACATCGACGTCGTCTTGCCTCGTCAACATC
>Ga0207151_1082_pt1 | contig 23277 bp, 26 predicted proteins | sample Alteio_BWMinHeat_29_FD_153523 | JGI IMG/M metagenome (GOLD analysis project Ga0207151, IMG submission 153523) | Enriched cells from forest soil in Barre Woods Harvard Forest LTER site, Petersham, Massachusetts, United States -... | ecosystem: Environmental > Terrestrial > Soil > Temperate forest >... | reverse complement strand
TAATAAAGAAGCACCAAAAAAATTACACTCCGTAAAATTTTTATATTGGGAAGGATGTCGTAGATTAACATTCATAAAAGCAAGGGCTTTTCCTACTGCTTTAAACCGCACTTGTTTATCTTTTGAGGTTTGTAAATTTAGAAGCTGTTTTTCAGCTTCAACTGTAAATCTAATCTTGAACACTGTCCCTATCTTCTTTATCTAGAAATTGAGAGAAGTCGATGTCTACATCAACAATGCGTCCCTTTTCTGCATCTTCAATTCCTCTTATCAAAGAGGCTAGAGCCTTAGGGTTTTTGTAAATCCAATGTTCACGAGCAGGGATTTCAACCAAAGGGTCTAAAATTATTTTTCCATCTTTTTGTCGATAAATTTGAAAAGAACTTAAGTGATCTCGTTCTTCTTTAGATAAAAAACTTCCGAGGCAGATACGATATTTACTATCCATTTGAACTTTATCTTGTCTCATTTTGTTTTCTCCTTTCTATATCCCATTATACAGCTTGTGGGATTTTTTTAAAAGTGGGAAAGAAAATATATTTATTGACTTATTTATGAACTTATGACAAAATGAACGAATTGTTGTCGCAAGTGTCTTATGGAAATGTTTAAACCAAAATTTACAATCACAAATAAACTTACAGCTTCTCTTGTAAAAATTGAACGCACAAGAGGATTTTTGGATGCTGCACGACTGTCAGACACGTGGATTGCTAAAATGCAAGCTAAGTCCTTAATTCTGGAAGCGCATTACACCACTCATATTGAAGGGACTCATTTAACCTTGGAACAATCTGAGAAGCTCTTAACAGGGCATAAAATTGCAAATGTTGATCCCGATGATGTAAGAGAACTTTTAAATTACCAAAAAGCTTTTGATCTGGTTGCAGATTATTTAGGAAGCGGAGAGCCAATAAGAGAAACTGTGCTGCGAGAAATTCATAAACGGCTTGTAGAAGGTGTGAGAGGCAATTCAGCTGCACCTGGAGAGTATCGGAAAGTGCAAAACTATGTGGCTAACTCAAAGACTAAGGAAATCATTTACACACCGCCCTCTGCATTTCAAGTTCCTCAAATGATGTCCGAATTGATGAATTGGTTGAATGTCGAACAAGAAATTAATCCTGTGCTTATTGCCGGTATTGCTCAATTTCAACTGGTGCACATTCACCCATTTTTAGATGGCAATGGTCGTTCTGCTCGCTTGCTTTCCATGCTTTATCTTTACAAAACAGGTTACGATTTCAAACGTCTTTTTACAATTAGTGAATATTATGATAGAGATCGTCCAAGTTATTATAAGGCCATTCAGTCAGTACGAAATAGCAATATGGATATGACCGAATGGTTAGAATATTTTGCTAATGGTCTCTCCATACAGCTAGAAGAAATTCAATCAAGAGGCGAACAAATAATAAAGCTAGATATAATTACTATTCAATTTAATCTGTCAAATAGAGAGAAAAAAATTATAGAGCATCTATTAGAACATAATGAATTAGCTATTAAAAATTTTCAGATTCTTTTTCCAGAAACAAGCAAAAGAACTCTCCAGAGAGAATTGCGTAATCTATGCGATTTGGGATTGTTAAGGGTTATAGGTTCAACAATTGACCGCCATTATGTTATTAACTACTAACCTGAATTTTGGGTTTATTTCCTTGATCTTCAGGGTCTTTCGTTCCAACTTAAAGACTTTTTTTCTCGAAAATAGCCATTTGACTATTTCCTTCGAGAAAAAAGTCTTCAATTTGGAGCGAAATCCCTTTGAATATCAATGGAAATCAACCCAACACTCAGGTTATTAGGAAGGATAGAAGTATAAGAAATTAAAATCTTGAAAATTCCAGAAAATCTTTTGACATAGAAGTATGCTTTTAAGTATACTGAAAAGTATAAGGAAAGGAGGTAAGCCATGGCATCTACTGCAAGAATTTCTCCCACTAGTGATCAAATTTTAGAGGAGTTAGTGGATCAAACCGGAAAGACAAAAATAGAAATTCTTGAGGAAGCTCTAAAGTCTTTTCGTTTTCATGAAAGAATGAGAATACTTTGTGAAGAATATGAGCGGCTTCAGTCCGATGAGAAAGAGTGGGCTGAGGAATTAAAAGAAAGAAAAGAATTAGAAGGAACTCTACTTGATGGACTCGAACAATACTAAACATCCTAGACAAGGTGAAATCTGGCTTTTTGATCCTGATCCAACAATTGGAAGAGAAATTGGAAAAAAAATAAGACCTTGTCTTATCTTCTCAAATAATGTTTGGAATAAAATACCAACTGGACTAGTGATTATTATTCCTTTAACAAGTAAAAAAAAAAGCATTTCTACACATGTGCCAATAGACCTTCCAGAAGGTGGCCTTACCAAAGAAAGTTTTGTTCTATGTGAGCATATACGTTCAATTAGTAGAGAGAGATTGATAAAAAAAACCGGAGAAATTTCTAAAAAAACTTTAAGCAAAGTGCATTCTTGGGTTTTTGAAATACTCAGTATTGAAAATTAGAAATAGCCATTAGGATCGGTTTTGCAACGCTTTTTTGATAAAGAAATAGGCACTGAAGGCTGGATTGCCATCTTGGCACTTGTGAGTATTGCCCTCCACTTAATCCTTCGATTCCTAATTCCTGAATTACATCCCTACTCCGATTACCCACTCTACGTTACATTAGGCATGGGCGGCGGCATCCTAGTCTTAGACCTGATTCGCAAACTCATCTTCCTACAATTTGGCTCGGATTTACTTGCAGGCATGTCTATCGTCACAGCCATTCTGCTCGGAGAATACTTGGCAGGTTCCTTAGTGGTGCTAATGCTCTCTGGGGGCGAAACATTAGAGAAATATGCGATAAGAACAGCTTCTAAAATGCTTGAAGTGCTTGCCAAACGCGCTCCTACCACCGCTCATCGCAAAGTCAATCACACTTTCGAAGAGATCTCAGTAGAGAAAATTAAGATCGGCGATATCATTGAAATCTTTCCTCACGAAATTTGTCCTGTTGATGGTGAAGTGGTCGCAGGGCATGGTGTCATGGATGAATCATACCTAACCGGCGAACCATTTTTAATTTCCAAAGCGCCCGGTTCAGCTGTGCTTTCAGGTTCCATTAACGGTGACGCTTCTCTCACCATCAGAGCTTCTAAACTAGCTCAAGAGTCCCGTTATGCCAAAATCATGCAGGTCATGTCGGAGTCTGCTCAAAAACGCCCTCGCCTGCGCCGGCTTGCAGACCAATTAGGAGCTTGGTACACGCCTGTTGCCGTTTTACTGGCCGTGGCAGCTTGGATATTCAGTGGAAACTCTATACGTTTTTTGGCCGTTCTAGTCATCGCCACCCCATGCCCGCTCTTAATTGCCATACCCGTTGCCATCATCGGATCGATCTCTCTAGCAGCTTCTAGAGGCATTTTAGTGAAAAATCCCGTTGTTCTCGAGCAAGCCGACCAATGCAAAACGATGATTTTCGATAAAACAGGAACCCTAACCTATGGCAAACCAATCCTTACTGATCAATCAACCTACAACAATCAAAAACCTGAAGAAGTTCTAAGACTAGTAGCAAGCATGGAAAGATACTCTAAACACCCTCTAGCAAGTGCCATTCTAGAAAAAGCCTCTGAAGAACATCTCGAATTATGCGATGCTCAGCAAATCAGCGAACCTAAAGGAAAAGGCCTCACAGGCATGGTGAGTGGACGGAAGGTATACGTCGCAAGCCGCAAGCAGCTCAACGAAAAGGATCAGCAGCTCTTGCCGCATGGCGAAGGTCTTGAGTGCATCATTCTCATCGATGGTCAATTGGCCGCACATTATCGCTTCAGGGACTCTCCTAGGGCTGATAGCAGATCTTTCGTCGATCATTTAATCCCGCATCACGGCATTAAGAAGATCATGATTATCTCCGGAGATCGCGAGGAAGAGGTGAGATATTTGGCAGACTCTTTAGGAATCAAAGAGGTGTATGGCAGCAAAAGTCCTGAAGAGAAAGTCGACCTCGTCGTGCAAGAGACGCAGAAAGCAAAAACTTTATATGTGGGCGACGGAATTAATGACGCGCCTGCCTTGCTTGCCTCCACAGTCGGCATCGCTTTTGGACAGAATAGCGATATTACTGCCGAAGCAGCCGGTGCGGTTGTTATGGAAAGCAGTTTGGAGAAGGTAGATGAGTTTCTGCACATCAGCCATCGCATGCGCAAAATCGCCCTCCAGAGTGCTCTTGGGGGTATGGCGTTATCGATCATAGGCATGTTTGTAGCTGCCTTTGGCTATCTGCCCCCTGTTGCAGGGGCACTCACTCAAGAAGTGATCGATGTTTTCGCTATCCTCAACTCTCTGAGGACCATCTGGAAGCCATCCACGATTAGCGATATGTAACATACCACAACTTATATGGGTATGTTGGGTTAGCAAAAAAAAGTAGATCATTAATCAAACTTAGACTATATTCCTGCTTTTGCACGACATTTTCGGGAGTATGGTCCATGTTTCCACGTCTTACTAAGTTTCCCTTCGACTATAGTTTATTTCTTTTTGGCCCGAGAGGCACAGGAAAAAGCACCCTATTAAGAAGTAGATTTAAAAAAGAAAATTGTCTCTGGATTGATCTTTTAAACCTGGAGATGGATAACCGTTTTTCTAATAATCCAAGCGAATTGTATACAGTAGTGAAGAGTTTGCCTGAAGAAATTAAATATGTGATCATCGATGAAATTCAAAAAATACCAAAGCTGCTTGATGAGGTGCATAGACTAATCGAGGAAACAGACAAAATTTTTATTCTAACCGGATCAAGTGCGCGTAAACTGAGACATGGAGGTGCAAATCTTCTAGCTGGTCGCGCTTTTATGTATCATTTGTTTCCTCTTTCGTATTTTGAATTAGGAGAGCATTTTGATTTACAGCAAGCACTTGAATTGGGCACTTTACCAAAAATATTTGATTTTAAGAACAACAAATCAAAGATTAATTTCTTAAAAGCTTATGGAGAAATCTATCTTAAGGAAGAAATTTGGAATGAACATTTAATAAGAAAGCTGGATCCATTTAGACGTTTTCTTGAGGTTGCTGCCCAATCAAATGGAAAGATCATTAATTATGCCGGGATTGCCAAAGATGTAGGTGCGGACTTTAAAACAATTAAGGAATATTTTTCCATTCTTGAAGATACAATGATTGGCTTTTTCTTGGAGCCCTTCCATAATTCATTTAGGAAGCGCTTGCACAGCAAACCAAAATTCTACTTTTTTGATAGCGGAGTCACCCGTAGCCTTGCGAGAACACTTTCTATGTCATTATTACCAAGAACATCTGGATACGGCGAAGCATTCGAACATTTTATCCTTTTGGAATTTATCCGACTGAACAGCTATTTTCAACGAGATTATCGGTTTTCTTATCTGCGTACGCAAGAAGATGTAGAAATTGATTTAGTCGTGGATCGACCAGGTCAGAAAATGCTTTGCATTGAAATCAAAAGTTCAAGCCAGATTGACGAAAAGGATATTACTTCATTCATTAAAATCACGAAGGACTTCAATGAAGAAAAAGGGTGTGACGCAATTGTGCTCAGTCAGGATCCATTTATTAAAAAATATGATCATGTGATTTGTTACCCTTGGAAAGAAGGACTTGCTAAGTGCTTTCCAGAAGTCAATGCGCCAAATGTATTAAGTACTATCGATCTCTAGTGCAATAATTTCCAGCACTCTTTCGCAATTTCAAATGCCTCTTTAGTATGTATTAAGAGCACTTTTATCTTTGAATATGGGTCTGAAATCAGGCAATCTTCACTGCCGGGAGAGGCATTTTTTGACCGATCAATTTTCATGCCCAAGAAAGAGAAACATTCACACACCTTCTCTCTAATCCAAGGCACATTTTCTCCTATGCCTGCAGTGAAAACTAAAGCATCTATGCCTTGTAAGGATGCAATCATCGAACCGATCAAACTATTCAAGCGATGTAAATAGATCTCTAGCGCCAGTGTAGAACGCACATCTCCTTGTTGCGATTTTTCAATGATATCGATGAAAACGTTGTTTCCGGATATTCCCAACAACCCTGAATCTTCGTAAAGCTGCTTCGCTATTTCCTGTGCTGTCAGTTGTTTCTTCTCTAAAAGATAAAGAATAATTCCGGGATCGATAGTGCCGCTTCGCGTGTTCATCATCAAGCCTTCAAGGGGTGTGAAGCCCATTGTGGTATCTATGCTCTTGCTATCTTGAATAGCACACAGGGATGCCCCTGAACCTAGATGACAAACCACCATCTTCAAACTGTTCAGTTCTTTATTCAAAATTTGAGCTGCTCTCTTTGAACAGTACTGAAAGCTAATGCCATGAAATCCATAGCGCTGAATACCCTCCTCAAACCACTTGTACGGTCCTGGATATATTTTAGAGGCATTTTGTAAGGTTTGATGAAAAACGGTATCGAAAATTGCAATTTGAGGAATGTTTGGAAAAATTTTTTCCAGAGTTTCTATACTCTCTAATTCAGAAAAATTATGCAGTGGAGCAAGTTCTGCAAGGGAACCAATCTTTTCTTTGACCTTTTGGTCAATGATAACACTTCCTTGGAAAAATTTACCGCCATGCACGATGCGATGGCCAATGACATCTATATCCTGTTTCGATACTGTTTTGATTATTTTGGTGAGGTCTTCATTGTTGCCTTGAGCTTGCCAAATAGGCTCTACAGGGACTTCTGGAAGATCTTTGAACTCATATAAAGAACATTTAATATTGCTCGATCCTCGATTCAAAACGAAAATTTTCATTTCCACTTCCAATTTCGAATTTCCGGCATGTCTTGCCCATATTCATTTATGTATCGCTTATGCTCATTGAGACGATCATCCATTTGATCTCTTAATCTCTTTGCGTGGTTACCCAATTGCGGAAGTCGATCGATCACATCTTGCACCAGATGAAATCTATCTAAGTCATTTAACACACGCATATCAAATGAGGTCGTGACCGTGCCCTCTTCTTTATATCCTCTCATATGCAAATTTTGATTGTGTCGCCGATAAGTCAGTCGATGGATGAGCCAAGGATATCCGTGGAAGGCAAAAATAATATGTTTGTCTTTTGTAAAAATGACATCGTACGCCTCATCGCTCAGCCCATGCGGATGCTCATCATTTGGCTGAAGCTTCATCAAATCAACAACGTTGACCACTCTGACTTTTAATTCAGGCAGATATTCACGCATGATTGAAACGGCTGCCAACACTTCAAGTGTGGGCGTATCGCCGCAGCACGCCATCACTACGTCGGGCTCTCCATCCTGATGATTACACGCCCAGTGCCAGATGCCAATTCCTTGGGCGCAATGTGCTATCGCTTCATCTATCGTCAACCATTGTGGAAGAGGATGCTTGCCTGCAACCACCGTATTGACATAGTGCTTACTACGTAAACAGTGATCCATCACGGACAACAAGCAATTTGCATCCGGTGGAAGATACACACGGACGATATCCGCTTTCTTGTTCACCACATGATCGATAAATCCCGGATCCTGATGAGAAAATCCGTTGTGATCCTGCTGCCATACGTGCGAAGCAAGCAGATAATTCAGCGAGGCAATTTCCCGTCTCCAAGGTATTTGAGAGGACATTTTAAGCCATTTCGCATGCTGATTAAACATTGAGTCTACGATATGGATAAAAGCTTCATAACAGTTGAAAACTCCATGCCGGCCTGTTAACAGATATCGCTCAAGCCACCCTTCACATTGATGTTCACTCAACATAGAATCTAAAACGCTCCCCTCTGGAGCCAGAAACTCATCATTTTTCTCTATTTTGGCTTCCCATTGCCTCTCCGTAATTTCAAAAACGGCACTCAATAAATTAGAAACGGTCTCGTCAGGGCCAAAAATGCGAAAATTCCTTGGATCCTGATTAAGAGCAATAATGTCGCGCAGAAATCCCGCCAATACCCGCGTGTCTTGCGCCTCGACACTGCCTGGTGAAGGCACTTCTACAGCATGTACACGATAGTCCGGCATCTTGAGCTCCCTCAGCAGCAGACCCCCATTCGCATTAGGATTTGCTCCCATGCGTCGCGCACCTTTTGGAGCCTGTTCAGCAAGTTCCGGCTTAAGGCGGCCCTCAGCATCAAATAGCTCTTCAGGTCGATAGCTCTTCATCCAATTCTCAAGGATAGCCACGTGCTCAGGATGTGCCTCATCCACCAGCAGAGGCATCTGGTGCGCTCTAAAAGTTCCCTCTATCTGTACTCCGTCCACTTTTTTAGGACCTGTCCATCCTTTAGGGGATTTCAAGACAATTAAAGGCCAGCGCGGCCGACTGCTGTCGCTGTTTTCCCGCGCATGCTTTTGAATGTGCAAAATATCACTAACCACTTTATCTAACGCTACGGACATGGCTTTATGCATAAGTGCAGGATCATCGCCTTCAACAAAATATGGTTCCCAGCCACAACCTTGAAGGTATTTCTCAAGATTAGCTTGCTCAATGCGCGCTAAAATTGTGGGATTACTAATCTTGTAGCCATTCAGATGCAAAATAGGCAGCACAGCGCCATCAGAGATCGGATTTAGAAATTTGGTCGAGTGCCAAGCGGTGGCCAGAGGCCCTGTTTCAGCTTCTCCATCCCCTACCACACAAGCCACGATCAATGTGGGATTATCTAAAACAGCCCCAAAAGCATGGCTCAATGAGTATCCCAGCTCACCACCCTCATGAATAGAACCCGGAACTTCATCTGAAGCGTGGCTTGAGATCCCGCCGGGAAACGAAAATTGCTTAAATAACTTTTTCATTCCCTCTTCGTCGAGAGTGATATCGGGATAGAACTCGCTATAAGTGCCTTCCAGATATGTGTTGCTGACCACAGCGGGGCCTCCATGCCCTGGGCCTGCGATATAAATCATATTGAGATCATACTTCTTGATGACTCGATTTAAGTGCACATAAATGAAGTTTTGTCCCGGAGTTGTCCCCCAGTGCCCTACAACATGCGGTTTAATATGGGAGAGCTGCAAAGGTTCACGTAGAAGCGGGTTTTTATAAAGATAGAGTTGCCCTACGGATAAGTAGTTGGCAGCACGCCAATAAGCATCTATCTTTTGCATTTCATCTCCTCAAGCCTTTCCTATAGCAGAGGTCGATTAATAAAAAAAGCTGGGTGGGTAAATTCATCTTTCATCCTTTGCCCTTTTTTTGTATCTTATTACCCATGAAAAAAGCATTACTTATCGTAGATGTCCAAAATGATTTCCTTCCGGGTGGAGCACTACCGGCTACAGGGGGAGACAAAATCATTCCCTATATCAACAAACTGGTGACGGGGAATTTCGATATTAAAGTGGCCACAAAAGACTGGCATCCCGCAGTTCATGGCAGTTTCGCAAGCACACATCACAAAAAGATCGGCGAACATATTCTACTCAACGGCATCGAACAAATCCTATGGCCCGATCATTGCGTTCAAGGAACCCGTGGTGCTGAATTTGCCTCCGGCTGGGACCATCATCAGATAGAGAAAATTTTCTACAAGGGCACCGATCCCAGCATCGATAGCTACAGCACCTTCTTCGATAACAAACATCTCCGTTCAACAGGCCTGGGTGATTACTTGAAAGAAAAGGGCATCACAGATGTTTACGTGGCCGGATTAGCCACAGACTATTGCGTGAAATACTCTGTACTAGATGCTCACCACTTAGGTTTCAAAACACACGTTTTTGTCGATGCCTGCCGTGGCATCAACGTGCACCCAGGCGACACTGAAAAAGCGATCGAAGAGATGAGAACCGTAGGGACGGAGATCATTAGAGGACTACCTCCATGATCGACGAACAGAAGCTTTCCCCAATGATGCTGCAATGGCTGGCTTGCAAAAAAAGCGCAGGGGACGCGCTCTTACTTTTTCGCGTGGGCGATTTCTATGAAGCCTTTCACGACGATGCCGTCACGGTTGCGCGCGAACTAGATCTCACTCTCACTAGCCGTCAAGAAATCCCAATGAGCGGTGTGCCTTATCATGCCAGCGATGCCTACATCGACAAACTGGTGGGAAAGGGATTTCGGGTCGCCATTGCCGAACAGCTGGATGACCCCGCCCAAACAAAAGGTTTGGTGCAGCGCGAAGTGGTGCGCATTGTCACCCCAGGGACGTTGATCAACTCCACTCTTCTCTCCGATAAAGCGAACAACTACTTTGCCGCGGTCTCGCGCGTTGGCGCTTTTTTTGGATTAGCCGTTCTGGATCTCACCACAAGCGAATTTCGTGTCACAGAAATCTCTGAAGAACAAAATTTGCTCAACGAAATCTATCGACTCCGCCCTTCAGAACTACTAATCTCTCCAAAATTGCAAAAAAAACACGAGCCCCTCTGGGAAGCGATCAAGCAAAGTTGCAGCTGCCTAGTGACTCTCTACGACGATTGGCATTTCGAACACCAAGTGGCTTATGACTACCTTGTCAGCCACCTCAAAGTGACCCATCTAGATGGCTTTGGCCTGAAAGGCATGGTCGCCGGCATCAATGCCTCCGGAGCAATCCTGCACTACTTAAAAGAGGTGCTCTGCCTACCCATCGAACAGATCGAAGAGATCCGACCCTACTCCACAAGCCAGTTCATGACTCTCGATTACGCCACACAGCGCAATCTCGAACTAACAGAACCTTTGCAGGAATCGAGCCGCAAACACACTCTGCTTAAATTGCTGGACCACACGCAAACTCCTATGGGAGCGCGATTATTGCGCATCTGGATCAAACAACCCCTGCTCTCCTCTTCTGAAATTGGCCAGCGGCAAGATGCCATCGAAAGCTTTTTCACCAACCCCATGACCACCGAACAGCTAGGCTCGCTGCTTGGCAAAGTACGCGACCTCGAACGCCTCATGATGCGCATCAGCTCAGGATATGCCTCTGCGCGCGATTTAGTTGCCCTGCGCTTTTCTTTGGAACCGATTCAGCAGATCAAATCCCTGCTCAAAACCTTGCCTCAGACGGCTCTGATCTGGCAAGAAGAGCAGAAAATGGATCCGCTGCCTGCGGTTTCTACCAAAATCGCCCAAGCTCTCATCGATGAACCGCCTCTACGCCTTACGGAAGGGGGGATTTTTCGCGAAGGGTTCCATCCTGAACTGGACGAGCTGCGCCAGATCAGCCGCAATAGCCAGACATGGCTTGTTGATTATCAGACGAAGTTGCGTGAAGAGTCCGCCATCAAGAACTTAAAAGTCGGCTTTACACGTGCTTTTGGGTACTACATAGAAGTCAGCAAAGGCAATGCGGACAAGGTCCCGGACACATTTCAAAGAAGGCAAACCCTGACCAATGCCGAGCGCTTTATCACGCCTGAGCTCAAGCAGTTTGAAAGCAAAGTGTATACCGCTCAAGAGCGCATGATCGCGCTGGAGACAGAACTGTTTAATGTGCTGCGCTGTGAAGTCGCCCAATACTCAAAGGTGATCATGCGCATGGCGCAAGCCATCGCCTGCCTGGATGTGTTGCGTTCGCTAGCTGAGGTGGCGCGTCGAGAGCACTATGTCAGGCCCATTATCGACACCAGTCAGATATTGCAGATCGAAGAGGGTCGACATCCTGTTGTGGAGGCATGTAATCGCGGCGAGAGATTTATTCCCAATGATACCATCTTGAACGACAGCGATAGCCGACTGCTCATCCTGACAGGACCCAACATGGCAGGAAAATCCACCTACATCCGCCAAGTCGCCCTGATCGTCATCCTCGCGCAGATGGGTTCCTTCATTCCCGCCAAGGCCGCCCACATAGGCATTGTGGACAAAGTCTTTACACGCATCGGAGCCAGCGACGACCTCGCCAGAGGGCAATCGACTTTCATGGTTGAGATGAGTGAAACCGCCAACATCTTGAACAATGCCACAGCGCGCTCCCTGGTGATTTTGGATGAAATCGGTCGCGGAACCAGCACATACGATGGCATCTCGATCGCCTGGGCCGTGGCTGAGCATCTACTCATCACAGAGAACAGGAACCCCAAAACTCTATTTGCCACCCATTACTGGGAGTTGACCAAAATGGAAGGCATGATTCCCGGGGCGGTCAATTACAATGTGGCCGTGCAGGAAAGCCCTGAAAATATAGTGTTCTTGCGCAAGATCATACGTGGGGGCACTGATAAGAGTTATGGCATACATGTAGCGCGACTAGCAGGCCTTCCTTCATCCGTCCTTACCCGTGCCAAAGAACTACTGCTGCATCTGGAAGAGAACGCCAATCGCAAGAGCTTATTTCAACCATCTACGCCCAAGAAAATGCCTTCCAAGCCCAAGTCAGAAGCAGACAAGTTTCAATTGACTCTCTTTTGAGGGGCAGCCATTGAATAAGAAGGATTTGGAAAACCGCGGAGCCGCCGAGAACGCCGAGGAAGCGCAGAGAATTTTTGTATTCACAGAATGCCCTTGATTAAAGTTCTCTGCGCTTCCTCTGCGCTCGCTGCGGCTTTGCGGTAAATTATTCCCTGTCTAATTTTAGGAAACTGCAATCCTACCTTTTCGTCTAAATATCCCAGATCGTGTACGTGGCTTCCTAACGTGTATTTTGACTTCACAGCCCAAAATAGAGAGATAATGAATGAGAGTATCCGTACTAAAAGCAGAAAGACGACCACCTACTAACATGGAGACTTTCGGTTGGGAAATTCCTAATTTAACAGCAACTTCTTTTTGAGAAAGTCCACAACTTTGGATGAGAGCACTTACATCATCGAGAAGTTTAGCCCTCGCTATAAGTTCTTCGGGTTGATCTAATCCAAGGTCTGCAAAAACATTTCCCGAGGATTCTTCATATTCCAGGCATTCTTTTTTTTGTTTATCCATTATTTTTTAACTCTCTTATGTTTCCATTCTTTATAAATGATTTCAGACATTTTGAGTCTTGAGCGAATGAGTTCTATATCTTGTTTAGGTGTTTCTATACCTCGTTTGCTTTTCTTTTGAAAAGCATGCAAGACTAAAATTGCATCTGGAAATTTTACTGTGTACACAGCCCTAAAAGTATCTCCTTTGTAATCCTGAATTAATTCAATGATACTGGCGCCTCCAAATCCTGAAAGTGTTTTAGCAATATCTGGATGTTTCCCGATTTGGGCTTGATACAGTCCGTGACCAAAGTCAGCAATTACATCTTTTGGCATATCCATTAAATCACGTTTAGAGGAGCTTACCCATAAAAGTGGTTTAATGATTCTTTCTTCATTCATACTTAATCTAAGTATATCCATAAAGATATATTCTTGAGAATAAATTTTTTTGAGGAAAGCTTATGAAAATAAGATGTTTTACGTCAAGGTATCCCCACTGAGACTGAGATTCGGTGCTACCGGGAATGGTTTAGGCTTAAGAGCACGGCTCAAGCACGGAGAAGGAGCGTTAGGAGCTGTGCAGATGTTCTAACGGGGAGGAAACTTGGATTATTAAGTAAAAAATTCTCTGCGCTTTTTCGGCGCTCGCCGCGGCTCGGCGGTAAATTATTCCCAGAGGCGACGGCGGTTGTACCTACTACGAATCTCAGGTCCCCCAAACCCAAGTCGGAAGCTCCTTTTTTAGAAATTCTAGAGAGCACTAACACTAACTCTCTAGAATTCAAATGACCTATAGCGAACCTAATTGTTCCTACAAATTTCCGGTACGCATGAATAAGTTTTGATAGGCCCATAACTCGCTAAGTGAAGAAACAAGACCTCTCCTAGGAATGTCACCAAACAAAAAATAATCCCTAGTTGGAGTTATCTCTGAAAATAATTCCGTTACTTGCTCAAGCTCCCCATTTCTCACAACCCATGTATTGGTAGGCATGTGATTTATAATGGGATTGTTTGCTTCAAGTAAGTAAGGTTTATAACCCATTAACTTACAAATTGAAGAAGGTGCAAGAGCTCCAATAACCGTTCCTATTGCAGTTAATGCAGCTGTTGTCTTAGCAATATTTTTGAGGAATCTCTTGGTATCACCCAAGTTATCTTTGGTGTATGAGAACATATTCGATTTTCTGGCAATAAATGGCAAAGCAACCGCAGAAGCTTTAAGCCCAAGAATCGCACCATTAAGAGCACCAAATTGCCATGCAACCACCAATTTTTTTGCGACTATGGCAGTGGCAACAGCTCCAAGGCCAACACTCGCACCATATAAAACTAATGCAGCAAGCACTACAATACCTACTTTCAAAGCAATAGCTTTTCTTTTATCTGCTAGAGAGGGATGTGCCTCTCCTGGTTCTCTTTCGACTTGAATAAGTCTCTCTGTTTCTTCTTCTCTCATAGATTGCGCTTGACCCCACAAACTTCTTCCAACTGATGCAAACATATTATTACTCCTATTTGTTAAAATGATTAAAAATTAATATTTATTATATCAATTATTTTAATATATGTAAACTATTTTTATGAATTTTTAGCGATTTTTCTCATTTTTTCCAGAAAAAGAAAGGCTGCCTCTCGAGAAAATAAAAAAATAAATTCGAGAGTGTTTTATTGGCTTTCAACTACCGTTTTAGGTTTAATTTGCCAATAAATGGTGGCAAATGCCAGTAACGTGACAGGTTCTGAAATCAGAAAACCTACTCCAAAGAGCAGAAGTCCCAATATATTTAATCCGATGCAGGCAAGAAAGAATAAAAAAATGGGCCATCTAATGCCCGTGGAAGCGCGTGCGGCTTCTTTCAAAGATTCAATGGGTCCAATCTGTTTATCCAATATGAAAAAAGGAAAAAACCCATACCGGGCAGCAAGATAGCATCCCGGAAAGATAAGGAGGGCTAGACCAATTACGACCATAAGTCCAAAAAGAAAATTGGCAATCACCCAGGATAGGAACATTCTCCAATTGCTATAAAGCTGATCGAAACCTGGTTTGATGCTTTGGGTAATGAGGAGGGCAGAATTGAAAAACCCTATTTTTACTAATACTACTACAACCCATAAGAGAAGGTGCAGAAAGAAATGGTTCGAAGAGATTGATAGGAATAAAGTAATGAGAAAGAGAATAAGTTGATAGAGGATCAGAAAGCCGAGATTTGCTTTGGTCAATTCCCAACCCTTTTTTATAGAGTCACTTATAGAAAATGGTGCATGATCCATGTGCATACCCCTTGTTTTCTTTTAAGTACCACATCTCTCTAAATTTTGCCGAGGAATATCTTTGCTCACCCCCAGCCAATGGAAGAACGAAAAAAAACGCTGTAACAAACGCTCGAACGAGTGTTTGTTACACCCCAGTAAATAACAGAGATTGTAAAAAAGGCACAATGCGAATATGGATAAAAAAAAGGTGGTTATGTCTAAAACTCGCGTTAAAACAGTCTATTTGATTTTATTTTTTTTAAGTGCCCTGTTCCTGAATACTACAGCTGTTTTTGCGACGGACTACATCCTCTATGTTCGTGCCAGAGGTGAACTTGGCAAGGAGCTCCGTACTTATTGGAATGCAGTTTTGAAAGACGAGGATATTAGCCATCACGCTATTAGAGATTATCCCCCCCACTGCAGCCTAACAGGATTCTTCCCAAAGAAAAAATCCAGCGAGTTCTATATCCAAGCAGTTGAAGATGCCATCCAACAGCAAGGTGCCAAACCTCGCACTATCACCATAAAAGGCCTGGTTCAAGGAAATCAAAATCAAAAACTAGATTATATCAAACTTTCATCTTCTTTTCTATTTGCTGTGGCTCAAGCATTTTTGAGCAATGCGTCTATTCCGGACAAGTATCTAAAGAAGCCGCAATCTTTTCCTTATCACATCACGTTGCGAAAGCACAAATTCCTGCGAAAAGTAGCAAAAAAAATGGAAAAGATTCAGTCGCTTGAAAATAAAATTGATCTCACGGCTCAAGTATCCTGGTCTCTTTTTCTCTATGAAAAGGAAAATAAGAAAGAACTTAAAATGATCAAAGAGTTCCCACTCTAGGATTATACTAGATTCATAATTTGGATAGCTGAACGAAGAGGTGCGCCCGGTACATAAGTATTTGACCTAAAAATTGAAACTCCATATATGAAATTATTAAATAGAGCTTTATCGTATCCTGTCGAATCGTATAAATAAAAAAACTTACTTTTAGGTTCAAACATGAAGTAATCGCGTGTTAAAAGCACCGGATTTCCAAAAGGTTCAGTTAGGTTTGAATATGATGAGTATTTTCCAAGAATTGTATACTTATAACCCATGAGATAGGTCATCGGTTCAGGCATGGAGGCGCAAAGGAGTGCTGCACCCGTAGTGAAACAGAGGGTCGCCACTGTAAGAGTTTTTAGGAACTTCTTTATATCATTGACATCATATTTATGGGTATTCAAAGAGGGGTGCTTTAAGTTGCTTCGCATTAATTTAAGAGTTTTAATAACAGCCTTGGCTGCAACTTTTTTGGAAGGATTATTTTTTAATTCCTCTATGTCTTGATCAGCTTTTTCAGTGAATTTAAGCTCATATTCAATCTGAGTCATTGTTTAATTCATTTTCCCATTGATTCAATTCTTCGGCTGAAATAGTCCTGACTTTTCCTTTTTTTGCTTGCTGAATAGATTGCTTCATCTCTTTTTTGAACTGTGATTTTCTATATTCCTTCATTCCTAAAATCACTAAGTTATGAAGAAAATCTTTAATAGGTATGTGAGACTTTACGCACTCAGTTTTGTACATAATGTGCTCTTCCACAGGCACGTCAAAGCTTAGTCTTACAGTTTCTTTCATAAAAACCCTCCATCCCTAATTATATACACATAAAAGAAAAATATCAAAATTTCTAGAGCTTATAGTTTTTTCACTCGAGTGTCTTCACTAAGGTACAGGTTTTTGATCCAATTATTTCTTTAGCCCAGTAGCTCTTTTTTGACTGCTGCAAACGCCTCAAGTGCTTTGTCGAGCTCTTGTCGCGTATGGCCTGCCGACATTTGGGTGCGGATGCGCGCCATGCCTTGCGGCACAACAGGATAACTAAAACCGATCACATAGACCCCATGATTCAACATGCGGGCGGCGAATTCCTGTGCCAGTTTGGCATCTCCTAACATGACTGGTATGATAGGGTGCTCTCCTGGCACTAGTGTGAATCCTAAATCAGTCATTTTTTTACGAAAATAGGCGCTATTTTCGAGCAATCGATCGCGCAATTGATCGCTTTGCTGAAGCATTTCTAAAACTTTAAGGGTGGCTGCAACTATATTGGGAGCCACAGCATTCGAAAAAAGATAAGGTCTAGAACGCTGTCTCAGCCAGTCAATAATCGGTTTGCGACCTGATGTATAGCCTCCAGAAGCACCTCCCAAGGCTTTTCCCAATGTTCCTGTTAAAATATCGATGCGTTCCATCACGCCGCAGTATTCAGGCGTGCCTTTACCCTGTTTGCCCATAAATCCCACGGCGTGTGAGTCGTCCACCATCACTAAAGCTTGATACTTGTCAGCCAGATCACAAATGGCTTTTAGATTGGCTATCGTGCCATCCATCGAAAACACGCCGTCAGTCGCAATCAGCTTGTGACGCGCATCTCCGCAAGCTTTCAGTTGCTCTTCCAGGTCGTGCATGTCGTTATTTTTGTAACGCAAGCGTTTCGCCTTGCACAAGCGGATGCCATCGATAATGCTCGCATGGTTAAGGGCATCGCTGATCACGGCATCTTCCTGCCCCAGGATAGTCTCAAAGAGGCCTCCATTCGCGTCCCAGCAACAGGAGTAGAGGATCGTATCCTCAGTGCCTAAAAACTGCGAGATACCTCTTTCCAATTCGTGATGCAAAGTTTGCGTGCCGCAAATAAAGCGTACCGAGGCCATTCCAAAACCAAATTGATCCAGGCCCTTTTTTGCCGCAGCGATCAAGTCTGGGTGGTTTGCTAGGCCTAAATAATTATTGGAGCAGAGATTAAGGACTTTTTGGCCGTTTTTGAGAGTGATATTGGCTTGTTGAGGCGAAGCGATTTCGCGCTCTTCTTTATATAAGCCGTTTAATTTTAATTCACTTAACTGATCTTGTAATTGCTGCAGCAAATGACTCATAGCTGGGTACCTCATTTGAAAGCAGAAATTAAACCTCAGGAACTCCTTTGAATGCAAGACAAAGCGAAGTAGCTCATTTCCATATAAGTGATTGTTTGACGAATATTCGAGAATGTATATACTAAGTATATACAATGGAGATATTATGCAAGGTCATATCCAGAAGTGGGGTAATAGTCTTGGGCTGAGAATACCTATAAAACTCGCAAAAAAATTACAACTTCATCCAGGAAGTACTGTAGATCTTGAAGTGGAAGATGGTCGACTTATCATTCAGTCGCCAAAGTATGATTTGGATACAATGCTAAAGGGTATTACACCTGAAAATCAGCATCATTTTTTATATGATGGACCTTGGGGTCATGAAGAATGGTAAAATATACACCAAAGGCAGGAGATATCATCTGGCTAGAGTTTGACCCTCAAAAGGGAAAAGAAATTCAAAAAACAAGGCCAGCACTCACAATTTCACCCTATGCATATAATTCAAAGACAGGCATGGGATTGTTTATGCCCATCACAAGCAAAATTAAAGGGTATCCCTTTGAAGTGGTTGTAGAGCAGGAAGAAATTCGAGGTGCTATTCTTTGTGATTCCGTTCGATCGTTTGATTGGAAGGCTCGTAATGCCAAATTCATTACGCAGCTTTCAAATCTTACTTTTGAAGACGCAATAGCTAAGCTTAAGATATTAATTCCAGTACATAGCGAAGTGTTTAATTAGTACATAGGACACAAAGGCACATAAGCGTTACTGGACGCGCTTAATGCTGGTACATGTTCAGGGGGGCTGAAGAAATAAAATATTGGAAATGAATGACTTAAAAACCCTCTGTGATCTCACTGGGCTCTGTGGTTTTTAACTATTGAGGGTAAAAACCACAGAGCCCAGAGAGATCACAGAGGGTAAAATGTTTAATCGAAGAGCACCATTTATCTTTGAGCGCAAGACCTTCCGAGTAATATGCTTAAATTAGAATCTAGTTGTGATTGCCCTACGATAGAAGTGAAAATTGTACGCATCCTAAATAGGAAACTAACTAAACATCCTCTCGTGGAGTATTTCTCATTACCCTTTTGCACAGTTGTTCGAATTTGCCCTACAAATTCTGAAGGTATAACCCCTGTGTCCATTTGATTATCTTTTAGGAGGGTTTTTGCGGTAATCGACACCACGTCATTTAAAGTCAGGGATTGTTTATCATACTTGTAATAAATGTCCCCAAACCAGGTGAATTGAGGCGTTAACTCCTCAAAGAAAAGCCTCAATTTTCCTTCGCGCAATGGTTGCGGAAGTTCGGCATTCCCTGCTCTTGTAAGACTAGTAATTATTTCGCTTGTTGTCATAATATACCTCTTATTAAAAATTAACTATAAAAACAATTATATATTAATATTAAATTTATAGCAAATTAAAATTTTTCGTAGTTTGATAAAGTTCCCATTTTGGCTGGAAGTACAAGTAGTCCCTTGTAGCCTCAACCATTTTATTTATCGTCCTGCTTCCATAAAAGTTCCCGCTCTTAATCAAACGCGCTTTATAACCTAGCGCCTTGCATAAAGCTACCGGACATAGTGCACCTATCGTGGCTCCGACAAAGGTCAATCCTGCTGTAGTAATGACAAAATATTTCACAAATTTCGCGATGTCCGCGCTATTGTTTGCGCTTTTTTTGTACATGTTGCATTTTTTTATCAGGATTGGAAGAGCTACAAACATTGTGGCTTTAATTCCCAGAATCGAGCCGCTCACTGCACCAAATTGCCATGGTATCACCAATTTCTCAGCGATCAATGCAGTTGTTACCATCCCTAACCCCACACTTGCTCCATAAAGAACAAGCATAGCAACCGCAACAATCGCTGCTTTCTTTACTACCTCAGAAGAGGGCTTACAGAATAAGCTAGCTACTGTTGAGGATGCTGTTTGACTAAAATCGACTTTATTTGGTTGCATTTGTTCTCCTATAATTTATAATTTTGAATTAAGTTGTTAATTATACCAATTAACAAAATTTATTTAAAGAAAATATTTATTATTCAAGAAAAGCATTTGACTTTCTCGTCCTAAACAGGTATGAATGAGAGGCAAAACAAGGAAAAATGAATGTCGCGTCCGAAGGATTTTTCTCATTCCTTACCTCCTATTCAGGTTGCCCCCTCAATTTTAGCAGGGGATTTTGGCCACTTGGCTGACGAAGCTCGTAGAGTAGAACTTGCTGGTGCCGATAGCCTTCACGTAGATGTCATGGACGGCCACTTTGTGCGTAATTTAACCATTGGCCCGCAGGTCGTGGCTGCGATCAATCGTTCCACCGAACTCTTTCTTGACGTGCATCTCATGATCTACAACCCTTTTGATTACATCGAAAGTTTTGTGGAAGCGGGTGCAGACCGCTTGACAATCCATTTAGAAGCCACTGAAGATGTGAGTGATACCTTGCACTATATCCGTCGATGTGGAATTCAAGCGGGTCTCGCTTTTTGCCCGGAGACTTCAGAGTCACTCATTCCAAAATATCTAGATCAGTGCGACCTTCTGCTGCTAATGACTGTTCAACCGGGACATGGCGGTCAGGCCTTCATGCCGGAAGTGTTGCATAAAATTCGTTTTGCCCGAGAAACTTGTCTTAAACTCGATATCAAGATGGACATTCAGGTCGATGGCGGTATCAACCCCGACACAGCCAAGCAGTGCCGAGCCGCAGGAGCCAATGTTTTGGTTTCAGGGACTTACATCTTTGAAGCTCCTGATATGGCAGAAGCTATTAAATCATTGCGTCACAAAGAAGGACAACAATAACTATGGTACTTAGCAATCAGTTAAACCCAGGGATGATTCTTTCAATCAGTGGTAAACTTTATCGCGTGGAATCCAGCGTTAAAGTGACTGTTCCGAAAGGCACGCCATTCATCAAAGCAAAATTGCGCGATCTATCCAATCAAGAGGTGGTCGAAAAGAACTTCAAGCTCAATCAAGAGCTCAAAGATATTGCTATGACCGAAAGAAAAATCGAATTTCTTTACATGGAAGGCAAAGATTACCTTTTCCTCGATATCAACAGTCTGGATCAAGTAGTCGTGCCCTCAAAAGTCATTGGCAACAAGGCAAACTATCTTAAAGAGGGTGTGGATGTCAACGCGGCTTGCTATGGCGAATCGATTTTCGCGATTGAACTGCCGCAATTCCTCGAAATTATGGTGGGCAAAATCGACTCTGCCAAAAATAGCGCGGAACGCGGAACGCGCATGGCCACGCTTGAAACCGGTGCAAAAGTGGAAGTCCCCCTCTTCATTGAAGTCGGCGACATCATCAAAGTCGATACCACAACAGACGAATACGTTCAGCGCGTTTAGGAGGCTAGTTTGGAACTAAAGCAAATTAAAGAATTAATGGCTGTGATGCAGCGTACAGGCACTAAACGCCTGTCAATCAAACGCGAAGGCATCGAACTGGAATTAGAGCGCGAAGACCGTCCATACCCCATTAGCGAACCACCTGTGGACCTCCTCGATGATAACCCAATGAAACAGGAGATCTCTGCTCACCGTACGAATATGCTTCTCGCGCGCGGGAGCGAAGCTTCCCTGCCTCCCACCGGAAGCAAGCAGGAGATCACCACAGGCACTTTTGTAACATCGCCGATGGTCGGAACATTTTATGCCTCACCTTCGCCTGAAGACCCTTCTTTCGTTAAAGTGGGCGATCGTGTCGAAAAAGACACTGTTGTGTGCATTGTCGAGGCCATGAAGGTGATGAATGAGGTCAAGGCTGGTGCGTCAGGCATCATCGGCGAAATTTTGGTGCAAAGTGGTCACCCGGTAGAATTTGGAACTAAACTCTTTCGCATCAACTAGGCAGTCATGAAAAAAGTTCTTATTGCAAATCGCGGTGAAATTGCAGTGCGCGTCATCCGCGCCTGCCACGATCTCGGCATTCAAACAGTGGCTGTTTACTCACAAGCTGATAGCGAAGCGCTCCATGTTCTCCATGCCGATGAAGCGATATGCATCGGAGAACCCCCCTCAAGCCAGTCTTATCTAAAAATTCCCAACATTCTTTCAGCCTGCGAAATCACCGGAGCTGATGCCATACACCCCGGCTACGGCTTCTTGAGCGAAAATGCCAACTTTGCTTCTATCTGCGAAAGCTGCGGACTGAATTTTATCGGACCATCGCACGCCGCTATTTCGCTCCTGGGCGACAAATCCAAGGCCAAGGCGACGGCCAAAGCGGCCGGTTGTCCCGTGATACCTGGTTCAAACGGCATTGTGGAGGACCTTAAGCAAGGTTTTGCTGAAATTAAGAAAATTGGATTTCCCGTTTTCATCAAAGCCGTTGCAGGAGGCGGTGGAAAAGGCATTCGCATCGCTCACAATGAGGAGGAGTTTGCGAAGCTATTTAATGCCGCGCGAGCTGAAGCTGAAGCAGCTTTTGGGAATCCTGAAGTTTATTTGGAAAAAATGATCCAAAATCCGCGTCACATTGAAGTGCAGGTATTGGGTGATAAACATGGCAACTACATTCACTTAGGGGAGAGGGATTGCAGCATACAGCGCCGCCGTCAAAAGCTGATAGAGGAGGCTCCCAGTCCGGTTTTAACGACGAAGCTGCGCCAGAAGATCGGTCAGGCTGCTGTAGATGTCGTCAAGGCAGCAAAATACTATTCCGTCGGGACCGTGGAGTTTCTTTTGGATAAGGATCACAATTTCTATTTCATGGAAGTCAATACCCGTATCCAGGTGGAGCATACAGTTACAGAAGAGCTAACCGGCATAGATCTGGTTCGCGAGCAGATTTTGATAGCGATGGGCAAGCAGATCCCATATCGCCAGAAGGATATTAACTTTAACGGGCATGTCATGCAGTTTCGGGTGAATGCGGAAAATCCCTCTCATCAATTTTCGCCCTCACCAGGGCGTTTGGAGTACTATTTGCCTCCTGGAGGTCCCCATGTGCGTGTGGACAGTGCGTGTTATACCGGGTATCACATTCCGCCAAATTACGATTCGATGATTGCAAAACTGATTGTGCGTGGGAAGAATCGCGAGCAGGCGATTGCGATTGGCAAACGCGCTTTGAGAGAGTTTCATATTGGTGGAGTGCATTCTACGATACCTTTTCATTTGTGCATGCTTGAGGATCAAAACTTTCTCGAGAACCGTTATGACTTGACTTACATTGACCAACTGATTGCCGAAGGAACTCAATTTGTGCCGGAATAAGAGAAAAAGAGGTAATGGCAAAAGCCTACGTG
>Ga0207151_1008_pt2 | contig 23385 bp, 17 predicted proteins | sample Alteio_BWMinHeat_29_FD_153523 | JGI IMG/M metagenome (GOLD analysis project Ga0207151, IMG submission 153523) | Enriched cells from forest soil in Barre Woods Harvard Forest LTER site, Petersham, Massachusetts, United States -... | ecosystem: Environmental > Terrestrial > Soil > Temperate forest >... | reverse complement strand
TAAAGATTCATCCTAAAACAGGAAAAATTGATGTATTCTCCGAAAAAGAGATCGTAGATAGCGTCGAAGTCCCGGCTCAAGAAATTTCACTGAAAGATGCGAGGGAAATAGACCCTGAAAGCCAACTTGGACAATTTATCGACATCGAAACCACCCCCAGAGACTTCGGCCGCATCGCTGCTCAAAAAGCGCGTCAGGTGATCGCGCAAAAACTAAGGACTGCAGAACGCAACGTCATCCATGAAGAGTATCGCCATCGGATTAATGAACTCATCTCCGGTACGGTAAAGAAAATTGTGCGTGGAAATGTGATCGTTGACCTTGGCAAAGTTGAGGCAATCATGCCCATGCGTAACTATCCGAAGACGGAAGTGTATCATGTGGGCGATAAACTTTTGGCGCTTTTGCTCGGGGTTCAGGACACCGATTTGGGAGGAGCTGAAGTGGTTCTCTCGCGCAGCGACCCTGAATTTGTGCGTCAACTTGTGGTTCAAGAAGTGCCCGAAATAGCAGATGAGACGGTGATTATCGATAAATTAGTGCGCGAGCCAGGCTATCGCACTAAATTTACGGTGCGATCGACCGACCCAAAAGTGGATCCCGTCGGAGCTTGTGTGGGGATGCGCGGCGTACGTGTAAAGAATATTGTCCGTGAACTGAGTAACGAAAAAGTGGATATTGTTCCATATGCTCAAGATCCCATCGAACTACTCCAGAATGCTTTAGCGCCTATCGAAATTCGCAAAATTAGCGTCAATGAAGAAGCAAACACCATTACAATTGTCGTTAACGATGATGATTTTGCAACTGTTATAGGAAAAAAAGGCTTAAACGCACGTCTGAATGGCTTGCTGATTGGTCGTGGATTAGAAATCAAGCGCATGAGCGAATATAATCGCTTAATGGCAATGCAAATGTCTGAAGCCTTATCTAGTGAGGAAGACCCCACCTTAGATCAGCCTTTGCAAAGTATTGAAGGAGTCAGCACGCTGATCATCGAACAGCTAGCAGCCGAGGGTTACACCTTGCGTAGCTTGTTGACAGCAACACCAGAAAAGTTGGCTACGATTCCTGGCATTAGCATTGAAATGGCTCTCAAAGTGCTCGAGCAGGCGAGAAAGCTTAGGGGAATTTAGATATCTCTTTCCCCATTTTATTTAGAGGATAAAGTCTTGGCAAAACATTTAAAAATTAATATCAAAAATACCCAAATTGCCCAAGCTGTAAATCTTGGCGGTCTGAAAGAAAAACTGGCGAAAAAAGGAAAAAAAGAAGAGGACTTGGAAACCACTGCGCCTCCGCCTCCTGCTAAAGAAAAGAAAATCAGAAAAAAAACGATAAAAGAAGAAACTCCTCCTCCAATCACCGAAACTGCTCCTGTAGAAGAAGCTCCGCCAACGCGTATTCGTGCGCGCTCAAAATCAGCCTTCGCCGAACCTCAAGTTAAACCTGCTGTTTCACATACTGTCCCAGAGCCTGAGCAAACTGAAGCTCCTCCTGAAGAGAAACCAGTATTGGCACGGGAAGTTCCTTCTGTTCCTTCCAGTGAGGAATTGCGTAGAAAAATTTTTGGCGAAGAAGCCATTTCCGAAAAAGACACTCAAAAACTTACACCCACCTTATCACCTCAGATACCGCAAAGAGAAGCCCCCCCTCCCCTTCCACCTATGCCAAGAGAACCTAGACCGCCTCCACCGAAACTAGGTCCTACCGGAAAGCACGTAAAGGATTTATTGCCTCCGCAGCCAAGACCGCAAGCGCCTCCTCGACCTACTCATAGACCGCAGCAAGCTTTTACAGGGCCTGGGCCAAGAAGAGCACCGCTTCCGGCGGCGATACCTCCAAAGAAACCGGAAGAGCGAAGCCGTCAAGCTCCTGCTCCTGCAAGCCCTGCAGAAATTGAACAACGCCGCAGCAAAATAATTCCCAAAGAGTTTCGCGATATCAAGCCGAAAAGGACAGAGAGCCAAAGATTTGATGCTAGAGATCGCCAAGGATTACGCGATGCGGATGAAGATCATCGCTGGCGTAAAAAACGTTCCGGCAAGGGACGTACAGAACAGGAAGAAGCCGCGATTGTCCGTCCTACACACCTCAAAGTGCGCATCCCCATTTCAATTAAAGATCTAGCTGCCGAGATGAAGCTGAAGTCTGCTCAACTCGTTTCTAAGCTATTTCTTCAAGGGATTATCGTAACATTGAATGACCTCCTCATTGATGAAACCACAATACAACTTTTGGGTCAGGAATTTGGGTGTGAAATTACGATTGATACATCCGAAGAGCAACGCCTACGTATTACCGACAAGAGTTTGAAAGAAGAAATTGCAGGAAGTGGTGCAGAAAATCTCGTTCTCAGACCACCTATAGTGGCTTTTATGGGTCACGTCGACCATGGTAAAACAAGTCTTATCGATGCCATTCGTAAATCAAACAGAGCCGCAGGAGAAGCCGGCGCGATCACTCAACATATCGGCGCCTTTCGCTGTCACACGCCTGTTGGAGATATCACTGTATTAGACACACCCGGTCATGAAGCCTTTTCTGCAATGCGTGCGCGAGGAGCGGATGTTACAGACATTGTTGTGCTTGTGGTTGCAGGCGATGAAGGAATGCGTCAACAAACTTTTGAGGCCGTTGAACATGCTCTTGCTGCCAAAGTCACCATTGTCGTTGCTATCAATAAATCGGACAAGCCAGGATTTAATCCGGAAAACGTCTACAGACAATTGGCTGACAAAGAACTGCTTCCTGAAGTATGGGGAGGCCAGATTTTGACTGTAAACTGCTCCGCTACGACCGGTGCAGGCATTAAGGAGCTTCTCGAAACACTTGCCCTGCAAGCCGAGGTGCTGGAACTGAGAGCTAACCCTACAAGCCGTGCCAGAGGTACAGTGATAGAGTCTGAGATGCACAAAGGCCTAGGCTCTGTAGCAACCGTGCTTGTACAAAATGGCTCCCTACGCTTAGGAGATCCTTTGGTCTTCGGTCAGCATTGGGGACGAGTCAAAACCATGCAGGATGAATTTGGACGCAATGTGACTGAAGCAGGTCCTTCCTCTCCTGTATCTGTGACAGGCCTTTCAGGGTTGCCAGCAGCCGGTGAAGAGTTCATCGTTGTAAAATCGGAAAAAGAGGCTCGCGAGATTGCTGAGGGGCGCCTTCAAGGCATTCGTCAGTCTGCTCTTCAACAAAAGAAAGCCCTCACAGCCGAAGGTTTATTGCAACAAGCCACGCCAACCACAAAGAAGACCTTGAATTTAATTTTGCGCGCCGACGTACAAGGCTCTTTAGAGGCATTGAAGACAGCTTTAGAGAAAATAGAGTCCAGCAAAGTGGATGTCGCCGTCTTATCTACAGGTGTTGGTGAAGTGAGTGAATCGGACATTCAAATGGCTTCCACATCTAAAGCGGTAGTGATAGGCTTCCACACAAGTATTGAGGCGCATGCTGAGCCACTTGTCAGACAGTTCAATGTGCAAGTAAAATTGCATGACATCATTTATCATGCGATTGATGACGTTAAAGAGATCATGAAGAGCTTATTAGATAAGATCGCTCAAGAGACAGACAAGGGCAAGGCTGAAGTGAAAGCTCTCTTCAAGTCCTCACATGCAGGTGTGATTGCAGGCTGTATGGTCATTGATGGGACTGTGCACCGCAGCCATCAGTTACGAATTGTGCGCAATGGAGAAATTGTTGGTCGGTCTAACATAGCCTCTCTCAAGCGTGTCAAAGAGGATGTGCGTGAAGTAAGCAAGGGGCAGGAATGCGGAATTGTTTTAGGGAAATTTAGTGACGTTCAGGTTGGGGATATTCTCGAATCTTATGAAGTCACTTACATCACACAAGAGATTTAATGGCAAAACAGAGAATCGCGCGGTTAAATTCTTTACTCAAAGAGGTCATCACAGAAGTGATTCGCGAAGATGTGCGCAATCCTAATGTGCATGATCTGATCACTGTGACGCGCGTAGACATTACAAACGACCTCCATCACGCTAAAGTGTATATCAGCGTAATTGGAGATAAATCGGTCAAAGAAAAAACGTTGGCAGGTCTTCAGTCCGCAGCTGGATTTATTGCGACTAATGCATCCAAAAAAGTGGTGATGCGCTATTTTCCTGAGCTCACTTTTAAATTGGATGATTCGGTGGATAAACACATGCGCATTGAAGAGCTGCTACAAGAAATTCAATCTAAACGCAAAGAGAATGACGCCTGAAACTTTTGAGGGCATACTCCTCGTCAACAAGCCTGCAGGGAAAACCGCTTTTAGCCTTATCGCTGCTCTGCGGCGCATTTTAAACATTAGAAAAATTGGCCATGCCGGCACGCTAGACCCTTTTGCAACAGGCGTCATGGTGTTATTGATCGGGCGTCCCTTTACCCGTCTGTCAGATCGCATGCTGACAGCTGACAAAGAATATCGCGCCAAAATCTTCTTAGGCGTCGCGACCGATTCCTATGATTGCGATGGAACAGTCACAATGCAATCAGATCTTGTACCGACTTTGGAGCAAGTGAAAGCCACTCTAGCATGCTTTGAGGGCGTTATCGATCAAATTCCACCGATGTTTTCAGCCAAAAAAGTGCAAGGGCAAAAGCTCTACGAACTTGCCAGGAAAGGCAAAACGATTGAAAGGGCACCTGTAAAGGTTACCATAAAACTCGAACTGCTGCGCTATGAATATCCTTATATTGATATAAATGTAGCTTGCAGCAAGGGAACATATATTCGCTCCTTAGCGCATGATATTGGCACACATTTAGGTTGCGGTGCTCACCTAATAGAGCTGCAGCGGACACGTAGCGGTGCTTATTCCCTTTGTAGATGCATCGACGGGGCATTATTATTTGATTCCTCCGTGGAAAAGAGCTTGATTACGACACATATTGAGAGAGTGGTGGCATGAAGATTTTGAAGGATTTACAACCGATCTTTCAAAACACCTCCGTGATCACAATAGGAAGTTATGATGGAGTGCATCTCGGGCATCAACAGGTTCTCAAAAGAGTCACAGAAATTGCCTCCACAGTGGGTGGAGAGACCAGTGTAATCACATTTGATAACCACCCCAGCGAAGTGCTCAGGCCCGGCAATACCATCCCTTTAATCTGCTCCATTCCGCATCGACTGAAACTGTTCGAACAAGCAGGAATTTCCTCAGTCTATTTGTTGCATTTTACTGCGGAGTTTGCACAGCAATCCGCCGAACAATTTTTAACATTATTGCGATCGCACTTAAAGTTCTCAGAGCTCGTTCTCGGGCATGATGCAACTATTGGCAGGGCGAAGGAAGGAGATCAAATAACCGTGCAAAATATTGCCCGAAAATTGAGTTTTAAAGTGGAATATTTGCCTCCTTATGCATGTGAGAATGTAAGAGTGTCTAGTTCGGCAATTCGCGCCAGCATACAAAAGGGCGATTTTGCTCATGTACAGAAGCTTTTGGGGCGTCCCTATTCCATTTATGCGCAAGTTTCGAGTGGCAAGATGCATGGCAAGAAAATAGGCTTTCCCACAATGAATTTGGATATTCAGGACCTTTGTTTACCTCCGTTAGGCGTTTATGCTGTGAGAGTTAAGTTAGGCACACAGACCATAAATGGAGTGGCTAATTTAGGATTTGCTCCGACAATTCGAGATGATCAACAGGTAATACTTGAAGTGCATTTGCTAGATTGGCAAGATGAGGTTTACGGCCAAATGGTTGAAGTACTGTTCTGTAGCTTTTTAAGACCGGAAAGAAAATTTGCATCGGTGGAAGAGCTTGTCAAACAGATTAAAGTAGATGTTCAGGAGGCCAGATCTAGATTATGAAAGGATAAGCATGCATATTATTCATATTGCTTCGGAGCTCGCTCCTCTTGCTAAAGTAGGAGGGCTGGCCGATGTCCTTTTAGGATTATGCAGAGAGCTCTCTTGGAAGGGGCATGACGTAGATATCATCATCCCCAAGTACGATTGCCTAGACAGTGATCAGATTAGGGATTTAACCCTTGTGCGTGATAATCTGATGACACCCTTTGAAGGGGGCTGGTATCCTAGCTCGATCTGGATGGGTTGGGTAGAGAATTTACGCGTTTATTTTGTGGAGCCCCGTCATCCCAGGTATTTTTTCAATCGCGGCTGTTTTTACGGGTGCGAAGATGATATTGACAGGTACCTCTATTTTTCGCGCGCTGCCATTGAATTTCTCTTCAAGCAATCTTTAAGGCCGGAAATTATCCATCTGCACGATTGGCAAACCGCGATTATTTCTGTTTTATACAAAGAGATGTATCAGAAACTGGGATTTGGAGACTCACGCTTTATTTTTACTGTGCACAACTTTGAGTACCAAGGTAAATGTAGCTTTAAAGATATTGATAAGATTGGGTTACAGGCCAACCTCTACAAACAGGAAGAACGCCTGCAAGACCCTGCTGACCCTCTGTTGGTGAATCTATTAAAAGCAGGAATCGCTTATTCCGATTTCGTTACCACCGTTTCCCCAACCTATGCCCAGGAAGTGAAGACTCCGCAAGGAGGCAAGGGATTAGAAAAGGTTATCAACAAGTACCAGGATAAATTTGCCGGAATATTGAATGGCATCGATTACTCTTATTGGAATCCCGAAATAGATCGTTATCTCCCGGTGCATTACTCTGCTCGAGAGATCCCTGCAAATAAAAAGGATAAGGCAACCATTGATAAAAAAGCGTTTCTAAAAAAAGTCTTGCGAGATCGATTGTATTTGGCGGAAGATCATCGTCCAGTCGTAGGAAGTGTGACGCGATTAGTCCCGCAAAAAGGCATTGAGCTCATCAAGCAAGCTTTATTTTATACTGTAGAAAAGGGAGGGCAATTCATTCTATTGGGTTCCGGATTTGATCCAGTGATTATGGATGAGTTTCACGCCCTGAAACATCAGTTTGCCGATCACCCCAATGTGCATCTGATTTTGCACCATCAAGAAGAAATGGCGCATCTTATTTTTGCTGCCTCTGATATGTTTATTGTACCTTCGATTTTCGAGCCTTGTGGGTTGACACAGCTCATTGCTTTGAAATATGGCAGCGTTCCTATTGTACGTCGTACAGGCGGCCTAGCAGATACTATCTTCGATGTCGACACCTCCAAAAGAGAAGATGCCAATGGCTATACTTTCGATGCTCCCAATGCAACTAGTTTCCAAGAAGCGTTAGGCCGAGCCTTCAAATGTTGGTTCAATGAACCGGACCGTTGGCGCCACCTTATGCTTAAAGATATGAACATTGACTACAGCTGGAATCGCTCCTCAAATGAGTATCTGGAAGTCTATAAGAAAGTCAGAACAAATAAAATAGTTTAGTCAATAGTCACTCATTTAACTTATATTTTTGGAGTCTACTGTTTGGTTTCTCAGGGACAGTAAAGGCAATTCTGCTTCGGTTAAGCAATGAAATAAGGGTTTTTTTTAGGGCCCCAGATATATGCTTATGCTTTAGGGCCTGTGATATTTCCCCTTTGGATAATGGTTCCTTTTTTAGCAAATGCAGAATTTCTTCTTCTAATGACTCGGGCCTTAACTCGGGCCTCGACTCGGGCCTTGACTCGGGCCTGGTTTCTTCTGATGAATAGTCTTTAGGTTCTTTAGCATCTAGCTTATATTTTTGAAATCTACTGTTTGGTTTTTCAGGCAATGTGTAGGTAATTTTTCTTCGATCAAGCAGGGAAACTAGAGCTTTTTTTAGACCTCCTGAAATATGCTTATGTCTTAAAGCTTGTGATATTTCAGCTTTGGATAAAGAGCTTGTTTGAAGCAAATTTAAAACTTCTTCTTCTAATGACTCAGGCCTTGACTCGGGCCTCAACTCGGGCCTTTGTTGATCTAATTCTCCAGGTTTTTTTCCTGTAACAAAGAAGGTTGAAGGTAAAAAAGTAGTAACAACGGATTCAGCACGTACTTCCCAGGTCGGTTGAGGATTTTCGTTTTCTTTACACCAATCGATAATATTGAGCCCATTTTTCAATAATGCCTGCCCGATAAAACACGCTAGCGATAATGGGATTCCAGGGTTTAGATTCATGAGGTCTTGTCAGCTTATTCGGGGTAATATCAAAATGCAGGATTCCAGGATTTATTTCACTCTTTCCATACAAAGCTATGGCAGCATTAATCAGATGTCCATCATCTAGGAGCCTAATCCTCCTAAAATCGATTTCACATCTGTATGAGAAGGCTTATTCATACGGCCAAGCCTTATAGCATTTTGGAGGGTGATTTGAATTTCTTTCTCATCTAGATCTTGAACAGTTATCCAATCGGGAGCGAGCTCCTTTTCCCATCGGCGGTGAGCGTGAAATTTATCCTAAATCCGCCTCTCATACTCTCCTCGAGGCATAATTTGAGCATAGGACCATGTCGAATGTATGGACGGCCGTCATAGCAATAAGTCCCTAACTTTCCATGATACTCTAACAACGATCACAGCTTTGTCATTTCCGATGGTGATAGTTTCAATTTCAGGAATTGCATTTTTATATTTCCATCTGGATACTGCACGCTTACCTTAAGAGAGCTTTATGGCTGTGACTCTAATTCAAAGAATACAAGATAATGATCCCACACTTACAGAATGTACAATTGGTCCTCTAGAACTACAACAAGGAGCTGGAGTTGTAGCGCTAGCCAGCGCACTAAACGTCAATAGTGTCTTGCAAGAACCGGATCTTAGTGGATGCTATGGTGTTTCTCCACTTTGTAATCCGTCTCTCAGTGCTGAACAGAGCAAGGTATTAGCTGAAGGCCTGAAAGTAAATCGTAACTTGCAAATACTCAATCTAAGTCATATTACACTTAACGAAGAAGGGGGAAAGGCGATAGCTGAGGCTTTGACAGAAAATTGCACCCTGAAGAAACTTGATTTGACAGATACTTTTCTTGGTGAAAAAAGTGGCAAAGCTTTAGCAAAAGCGCTCACAGTCAATGCTACTCTGCAGCAACTAATTCTAAGTCATAACAGATGGCTAACACCCCAGGAAGAAGGCTGGAAATTTGCTAATGCATTAGCCGAAGCATTAAAAGTCAATCGCAGCTTGTTGAAGCTTGACCTATCGGATGTAGGACTACTAAATGCGAATCCTATCATGGAAGCTCTTAAGGATAACTATACCCTACAAGTGCTTGATCTAGAAGGGTGCCATCTTAGTTCTCATCTCGAGAATCTGCATGAAGCTCTTAAGGCAAATCATGCTTTACAAGTACTTAATCTAGGGAAGTGTGGTCTTGGCAGTAAAGGAATAGAGATGCTAGCCGAAGGCCTTAAGAGAAATCATACCCTTCGAGAACTCAGCCTTACAGAGTGTGGTCTTATTAATAAAGGGGCGGAGTCGCTAGCCGAAGCTCTTAAGGTCAATCAAACCTTACAAGTACTTGATCTTGTAGGGTGCTATTTTGGTCATAAAGGTTTTAAGGCGCTAGCAGGTGCTCTTAAGATCAATCAAACTCTACAAGCACTTAATCTACGATCTGTAGGCTTCATCAATAAAGATAAGGAGGAACAAGCCGAAACCGTTACAGGTCCCAGTTTGCAACACCTTTATTATTGGAAGTGTCTTCCTGATCATGAAGGAGTCCAGGCCATAGTTGTAGCCTTGAAAGCCAATCAAACTTTGAAAAGATTAAATTTGACGGGATTTTATCTTGGACCAGAAGGTGGCGGAACAATTGCCACAGTCATGCAGTATAATCGCACCTTACTAGAATTGTATTTTGATGGAGGGGATGAAGATGTTAGCAGAATGGTTAAAAGGCGTTTGCAAGAGAATGCATCTCTTGCAAGAGATGGAGAAGAAAAAGAGGTAAAAGAATTAGACAATACCCTAAGTCCAGTGGGAAGGCCTGCAGAAGTTGTGGCTGAAGCAGGACCGATGGCTTCAGCAGCAGCTGTCGGAATGGATTTTGCGAACCCCCCAATGTCTTCCGAAGCAGGACCACAGAATCAACATCCTTCGTTTGCAGAATCGTTGTGGCAGCAAACAGAGGATATACCTGACACTAGGTCTGTTGCTGTGGCTGAAGCAGGACCGATGGCTTCAGCAGCAGCTGTCGGAATAGATTTTGCGAACCCCCCAATGTCTTCCGAAGCAAGACCACAAACTCAACCTCCTTCGTTTGCAGAATCGTTGTGGCAGCAAGCAGAGGTAATACCTGAAACTAGGTCTATTGCTTCGGCAGCCGCAGCACCTGTACAAGCTCCATCGTCCACTGTAGCAGACGGACTTTCGGAACCAGAACTTAAAGCGAGTGTTGGAGAGGTTGTGGTTTTGGATCCACGTGATGTGCAGAAGTTAAGAGCCTTCCCTGAAGTCGCGGAAATGCATCGAGCTGCCAGAACCCTTGAATCCTTGGATGCAGTTGCACTGCAGGCCTTAGCAGGGAGAGCGGCACAGCTGCAGCGTCTCTTTGAAAGTGAAGCAAGAGCATATCATCGTGATGCAGAAATGATGCGCATTGAAGCAAACCCTAGCTTGAGTACTTACTATCGCTATTTTTCAAGACTAATGACTGGCACTTGGCTTGCTTGTCAATCCATCAATAGCAAAATGGTTGCTGATGATAGCATGGACCTCTCAGATTATCTTGCAAGTGGTTTAAAGCAATTGGGAGGCCACATTCCTGGTATTAGCCTTGTGACAGGTTTAATTGCAGATGCCATACATGCATGGAATAAGCGTGAAAGGAAACAATTGATCCAAAGATTATCGCTGCTTTTTCCAGACCTAGAAATAGCTAATAGAGACCTTAGTATCCTTGCACGTCAAATGACTCTGGCGCAAGAAACAGTGATCATGCAACCCTCACCTTTAGGCATGGGAGCAGCCGTTAAGGAAAGCATAAGAAATGCAACAGCAGCGTTATTAGCTAGCGATGTCGATGATCATGTTAAGCAAAAGGTTGTCGCTGATTGCACCAATATTTTTGTGGCTATAAGAGAAGGTAGGCCCAAGCTTAATCCCACCATGCCTGAGCTGTTGTCCACAGTGCTTGGGGCTGGTTTTGTTTATCAGACTGTAGTTACTCATGCAGATATTGGTCCAGGCTCCCGCACAGAACCCTCCAAAGTGGATGTTTCGTTCGCAGAAACATTATCTCAAATGCAGCGCGAGATGCAACAACTGCGAACCAGGGTTGCCGAGGCCGAAAGGCAAGCTCAAGAAGCAAGAGAAGAAGCAGAACGAGCTAAAAAGATGGCCAAGGATAAAGGCAGCGATGAGGTTATTGTTTCAGGCGGCAATTCAGTGCAAGCACAATTGAACGCCAACAGCGCATCACATGGGCGACATGAGCGTTCTTCTGAAGTGCTGCATGAGAGAGTATTGCTGCTAGAACAGCAAGTTGGAGGTATACAAGGGCAAGTGGTTTATCTGGACCATACGTCTGCTGAGCATGGAGTGCACATTGATGGCCTTAGAGGTAACCAAAGCAACCTTAGCAGGAAAATGCGCCAAGATAAAGAGGGCAAGTGCATTATTGCATAAACCTAAAAACGGCGGTTGAATCGAGCCAAAAAGTCAAATTATGGTGATTTTTGCGCAGGTCTTGAGGGGGCACATATCGACAGAATTCGAAGTGACAAGAACCGCAAAAGCTCCTTTACATGGCTTAGACTAAGAAATGTGAGCTAAGAAGTCACAAATTTCTGGTAAATTCAACTCGACAGGCCAGGGCAATTGTTCTGGCAGAGGACGAGCGAGTAATTGGCCGGAAAATTGGTCTTTATCCATTGAAAGATAGTCAGGAACAGTTCGGCTTGGACTATCGATGGCATCGGCAATAGACTTCATTTTGCGAGATTTTTCTTTAATAGAAATTGTCATGCCAGGACGCACTTGGAATGAACGGCGGTCCACTTTTTTTCCATCGACAAGAATATGGCCATGGGAAACTAGTTGGTGGGCGCCAAAAATAGTGTTAGCAAATTTTAGGCGATATACGACGTTATCCAGACGGCATTCCAGCATCTCTGCGAGAAGCTGTGCTGTGTTTCCTTGCATGCGGAGGGCTTCTTTGAAGTAACGGACGAGCTGTTTTTCGCTGAGCATGCCATAAATAGCTCTGAGCTTCTGTTTTTCATCGAGCTGAAGGCCGTAATCCGATTTTTTGCGGCGGCGTGCCCCATGCATCCCTGGTGGGTTTGGCTTATGTAGCATAGGATTTCGAGTGCGACCAAAGATATTCAGTCCAAAACGTCGTGCAATGCGGTTTTTACTGCCAATATAACGTGACATGTGTTCTCCTAAAAAGCTTGAAAGTCAAAATAATGAAAGTGATGGTATCATAGGGCAATTTTTTCCTGCAAGAATCTTTTAGCGATAAACTTCTCGTACTTCACATTAATCGTTCTCTAGCCTGTTTCCAAGAGGATGTTTTTTCAGCACCAGACTCGATTCTCATTAGAGTCTGATGCGCTTTTTCTGCTAACCAAGCATCTTCGATTTTTTCCATTTTCTCGAAAGTTGCAAGCAACATAAATTGACGCATAGTTACTCCTAATTTGGCACAAGCCATTTTCAAATAAGCATGTACCTCAGAATCCATATCTAATGTTAAACGTGCTTTATGTGGAATAGCCATAGCAAACCCTCCTAATTTAAATTATACAGAAACACAGAAATCTTTGCAAAAACTTACCTTGATCAAAAAAAAATAATCACACAGTGTGAGATTAGGAGGGGGTATGCATTCTTCTTTTCAAATTTGTGATGAACTTCTGCATGAGACTGCCAGCGATCTAGAGGTGACAACCTACTATCTCAATAGTATTTTGCGGCATATGTCTCAGGGGTTGCTCTTCATAAATCTTAAAGGTTTTGTAACCACCTACAATAAAGCTGCAGAACAACTGCTCGAGCGCTCCCGTAAAGAAGTGCTCTATAACCCATTCTCTGCGCATTTTGAAGATAGCCTATTCGGTTTTTCAATAAAGAAAGCTATCGAAGAGCAACAGGTGCCTACCAAAACAGTTACATCATTGAGTTTTCCATCAGGCACCCAGAAAGAGGTAGAGATTGAAACTACCCTTATATTAGTTCCTGGAGCACAGTCCAGAGACGAGTTGCAGGGGATTATTCTTCTTCTTCGCGATGTGACAGAATGGAATCGCCTGCAATTGACTGCACAAAGGAAAGACCGCATGCAAGCCCTGGGTGAAATGGCTGGGCTTGTTGCTCATGAAATTCGCAATCCTCTCGGCAGCATCAAAGGCTTTGCATCACTGCTTGTACGCGATTTAGCAGAGCATCCTGCCTTACAAAGAATGGCAAAGGATATTCTGACGGGAACCGATAACTTAAACCGTCTAGTAACAAATGTATTGAATTATTCACGTCCTCTACAAACGCACTTTGTGGAAAGCGATTTGATCGCTTTCGTTCGAGATCTTTGCAGACAAGTTGAGGCAGACGAGAATTTGGGAAATAAAATTAGTTTGGAATTTCATTCCACTCTATCCGAATTAAAGACAAATTTTGATCCTGTTCTTTTAAAATCAGCACTCTTAAACCTTGTGGCAAATAGCATTCAAGCTATGCCAGAAGGGGGGAAATTATCTCTAGAGGTCGCCAAAAGGGCAAAACATGTTGTGATTAAGATTCAGGATAGTGGCGTCGGAATCCCTTCTGAAAACCTCAGCAAGCTTTTTTTACCATTTTTCACAACAAAGGCGTCAGGGAATGGGTTTGGGTTAATGGAAGTTCAAAGAGTGATTCAAGCGCATTCTGGAAGTATTGAGGTGCATTCAGAGGTTAATAAAGGCACAACATTCACCCTACTATTGTAAGAGGACCAATGGGTATAGAAAAAATTCTCATTATTGATGATGACTTACTGGTACGCAATTTCCTGACCGAAGCTTTGAAACGCCACGGATATGAAATCACAGTAGTTGAAAATGCTAAAAAGGCCTTTAAACTACTTGAAGAGGTATCTTTTGATCTCGTAATCACCGATATGCGCCTTCCCGATCACAGTGGGATAGAAGTTTTGCGAAAGGCAAAGGAAGTCAACTCTAATACCCTTGTCATCATCATAACGGCTTTTGGAAGTATTGAGAGCAGCGTTGAAGCAATGCGCATAGGCGCGTTCAACTACCTTGTAAAGCCCTTTTCTGCTGAAGCCATGGAGGCAGTCATACAAAAAGCCAATGAACATTCCGCGCTTGTTGCGGAAAATAGCTATCTTCGGCAAGAGCTGACTTCCGGGGGGAGTCGCTCTCATAGAAAAGTCATTGCCGAAAGCGAAGCGATGAAAAAGATTTTATCAGACGCCGAACAGGTGGCCAAAAGCACTGCAAGTGTTTTAATTAGTGGCGAGTCGGGCACAGGTAAAGAGGTTATTGCACAGACCATTCATTTTCAGTCTCCTAGGTCTACATCTCCCTTCATTAAAGTCAATTGCGCCGCCATTCCTGAGACTCTTGTGGAGTCAGAATTCTTTGGACATGAGAAGGGGGCTTTTACTGGGGCTATGAACAAAAGGCTGGGCCGATTTGAATTAGCGCATGGTGGAAGCCTTTTGTTGGACGAAGTCACAGAGATTCCGTTGACTCTGCAGGCAAAGTTACTGCGGGTTATTCAGGAACATGAGTTTGAACGTGTGGGTGGTACAAAGCCCATAAGGGTGGATGTACGATTGATTTCCACCACGAATAGAGACGTTAAGGAAGCCCTTACAAACAAAGTTTTAAGAGAAGATCTTTACTATCGTTTAAATGTGGTCCCCATAGTCATCCCACCTTTGCGTGAAAGAAAAGAAGATATCATTCCGCTGGCGGAGTATTTTTTGGAAAATAGTCGGAAACAACTAACTGCTGCAGCAAAGAAAAAACTGCTGGAGTATTCCTGGCCTGGTAACGTAAGGGAGTTAGCAAACGTGATTGAGAGGGCAGTCGTGTTGGATTCAGATACCAAGATTGATGCGGAACATCTACATCTAGAAACTGTTAGGCCTAAAGTGATGACTTTGCAGGAGTGGGAAGGAAGAGTGATTTTAGAGACACTGCGACAGCATCAAGATAATCGCACTAAGGCTGCAGAGGCTTTAGGCATTAGTTTGAGAACATTGAAAAGCAAACTGCAAAAAATTGAAGAGGCGTAATGACATCACAAAATCCTATAGAGCAGTTTCTGAACAAATTAACAGAATTTCTGCGGCTTGCGAACATCGAAAGGAAGAAGCAACCAACAGGTAAAATGGATCCTGCAGTCGAAGAACGACTTGCGCAGCTTGAGCACAGCGTTCAGGTTTTTAAGCAACTCACTGAAGAAACATTGAAGCAAGCTGGTGTTCAAGAAGAACAAATTCAAAGAGTATTAGCTGAAGAAGCTCGAAAAGCCCTTCCGGCAAAAGATAGGATGCTTTTAGAAAAGAGTGCAAAGTTGGAAAAAGAGGTGAAAGCCATTTCGCAAGAATTGTCAAAAGAGGTGGTGATTGCAAAGCAGAAACAAAAATACGTAGGTAAAACAGGAAAGACCGGTCAATCGAGAAAAAAAAGATTTAGGCCCATGGGCGGTAATAAGGATTGGAAGCCTCTGTGAAGCATCAAAATTTTGATAAAAATTTTGCAATTTGGTCTCACAGGTACCCTGAGGTATCTCAAGAGCTCCCTGAAGAATTGACCAACGTAAAGCGCATTCGCCAAAATGGCTTTGAAAACCTGTCTCGAAGCTATGGAGAAGAAACTGTCTATTATCATAATCCGCAAGACCCTCTTAAAGAAGCGCAAGAGTGGTTTGCTTCTTTGAATTTGCGCGGTATAAAGGTTTTATATGTATATGGTATCGGGCTGGGATACTACTATGAAGCTGTTAAAGAATGGCTGAAAAAAGAGGATCATTATCTTGTTTTTCTAGAAAATGATGCAGAAGTTCTTCGTGCTTTTTTAGAAACCGAGCGTGCAATAGATCTTCTCTCAAATGAAAAGGTGTTTTTTCATTTCTTCCAAGATTGCAATCCTGGAAATCCGAAGTGGCAGGAACTCTTTAAGATATTTGGCAATAAAAGTTTTTTAGTTTCTGCTCTAGGCATATACGCAAAGGCAAATGAAACAACTTTCATACAGCTACAATCTATCATCCCTTTTTGGTCATATTTCCATGAGACTAATTATAGTGAACGTATTTCATTGGGATATATGTTTTTTAAAAACTATTATCAGAATTTATTTCAACTTCCACAAGCATACCAAAGCAAGGATTTGTTTGAAAAATTCAAAGGTGTTCCTGCAATTATTTGTGGAGCCGGTCCCTCATTAGACAAAAATCTTGCAGTATTAGAAACCCTAGGCGAACGCGCTTTGATTTTTGCAGGCGGTTCATCCATGAATGCCGTAAATTCGAGGGGATTTATACCCCATTTTGGCATAGGTATAGACCCGAATCCTGCACAAGTTACACGTTTGTTCATGAATGAAGCTTATGAAGTGCCGTTTCTCTATCGAAATAGGCTGCAAGCGGAGTCTCTGAGGACAGTTCAAGGGCCGAAACTGTATGTAACAGGAACCAGTGGCTACCAAATTTCAGATTGGGTCGAGAAGGAGCTCGGCATAGAAGGTAAAAATGTCGAAGAAGGATTGAATGTCGTGAATTTTAGCTTGTCACTAGCTTGTGAACTTGGCTGTAACCCGATTATTTTTGTTGGTTTGGATTTAGCCTATTCAGAACAGAAATCTTATCAATCTGGCGTCATCAGCCATCCTCTCCATAGCCGCAGGCAGTTTTTTTCTACGAAAAGGAGCGATGAAGATCTGCTCTTGACAGTAGATATTTTTGGAAATCCCACCTTCACATTGTGGAAATGGATCTCAGAGTCACTGTGGTTGGCACAATTTGTTAATAAACACCCGAACACTCTATTTATTAATGCCACAGAAGGAGGCATAGGAATTCCTGAGGTGCCAAATAAATCGCTAGAAGAGGTCAAGCATTTCTTGCTTCAGAGAGAATTTGCATTACGCGAAAGAGTGCATGGGGAAATTCAGAATGCACAAATGCCGGCTGAAGTGACTAAGGAGAACATTATAAGACTGCTTACAAAGCTACGGGAAAGCTTATTTCGCTGTGAGAAAAATTTGGAATTTCTTCTTCAAGCACCACGTACCGAAATTCGAGATCAACTTGAAAAGGAAATTGCTTATCAATACATCTTGAAAGATTTCAATGAGTACTTTGAGCCTTCGGTGATGGATGTAAGAACTCTTAATGCTCAATTTTTCCTGGAGGATGTAAATAGCAAAAAACGTCAGGAAGACTTAGATAAAAAACGTTTGAAGCTGATTTATGATACCGCGATGGTCAATAGAACCCTTATTGAAGAAATCGTGTTCAAACAGCAGCAACAAACCACAACTTCACCTAAAGCCCCATCTTTGGATGCTCTAGAAAGCGGGTTCTATGAACTTAATGAGGAAGAACTCATTATTAGCGATCCAGATTTACATCTTTCCATTAGAGAGAAAATTCCAGCTGACGAGTCCTTTCAAAGAGAAAGTATTTTATATCCAGATGGAAGAGTGAAATTTGAACAAAATACCCTTTTGGAAAAACTGCATGGGCCTGTGACATTTTTTAAAGAAGATGGAATGATTTTAGCCAAAAGCTGGTACGTCAATGGCTTACAACAGGGAAAATCCCATTTGTACTACCTTTCAGGAGCTATGTATGCCGTTGAAGGGTTTGTTGACGGAAAGCGCCACGGAGTACAGCGATATTACTACCCGGATGGAGCAGCAAAAACCGTTCTACACTATGACCACGGGAAACTACACGGTGAAGTACAGCTCACATACCCCTCGGGAAAGCCAAAAAGAGAACTTCACTTTCTGCATGGCAAGCGACACGGGATAGAAAGAATGTGGGATGAATTGGGATTACTAATTGTAGATGTGGAATATCGCGAAGGGTTGCCAATTGGACATGCTAGAATGTGGCACCCTAGTGGTCAGCTAGCTCAAGAGGTTGTTTTTAATGAGGATTCAAAGCTTGTGCAGATAGATCGATGGAATGAATTTGGAGAAAAAATCCATGATTCAGAAGGCGACTATTTCGATCAAGTATCTAAACACACACTCGCTTTAACAAAGTCTCTTGAGGATGTGTGGAGAGCCTTAAGTCATGTTGCACCCTTATTGGGTTTATCAAAGGAAAAGCAAGCTTCGATAGAAAAAGAATTGCAAGAATTGAGTGCTGCACTTCAAGCTCTTCATGGTTTAAATGAGGAATTACTGAAAACAGTGGGTTTGCAAGGAGATGAAATATTAGAACCTATTTGGAAAACCCCGAGTATGCAGCGCGAATTAGAGCAGCAAATAGAGCTTGTTACAGCAAAGCTTAGAGAAGAGCTTCAGCGCATACAAAACCTGGTCAAAGAAGCAAAGGAAAGGATGAAGGATGAGAGGAAAGGATGAAGGCTAAAGGATGAAGGATGAGAGGAAAGGATGAAGGCTAAAGGATGAAGGATGAGAGGAAAGGATGAAGGCTAAAGGATGAAGGATGAAAAAAAAATTCTGTGAGAGAAAATGTGCAACATCCACAAGCAAAATGTTTTTTCATCCTTCATCCTTTAGCCTTCATCCTTTGGTAAATATCCTTTGGTGTAGTTATGAGCAGTGATCTTTTTAATGAAGCGCTTTCAATATGGTCTGAAAGCAACCCACAAGCCGCAGTATACCTTCCCAATGTCGATTGCAGCCGCCTTCATTTTGTTCACACCAAACAGCAAGAATTGAATCTACAGAACGATGCATCTTATTATTACCATTCTCCTCAAAACGCTTTGCAAGAAAGCCAAGAATGGTTTTCAAAGCTACCCCTTGAGGATGTAGAAGTTCTCTATGTCTACGGAGTGGGCTTGGGCTATGCGCATGAAGCCTCCCTAAACTGGCTGAAGGCTAGTCCAAGACACTCTCTAATCTTTCTTGAAGATGACCGAGCGGTCATCCATCGTCTTTTTGAAACAGAACTTGGTCTTAAACTTTTAAAAGATCCGCAAGTAAAATTGATCCATTTTGACAGTGTTGAGGAAGCACATGGCCCAATCTCAGAGATCTATTGGCAAGTGTTAACGACCAAAATGGCGATCTCCGCTCTTCCTTTTTACGCTCAAAGCCGCAAGCAAGAGTTCAATGAATTGCAGGAACGTTTGACCTATGAATGCACACTGAGACAAGCGATTTTGCAAGAATATTTGGATCATGGTGCGCCTTATTACCGCAACTTCTATAGAAATATTCGTCTTTTGCCTGGAACCACTTTGGGAGATGCCCTCAAAGATGCTTTTACGGGCACTCCTGCGATTATTTGCGGCGCTGGACCTTCCTTAAACAAGCATTTAGCTCTCTTGAAATCCTTGGAGGATAAAGCACTAATTTTTGCCGGAGGCTCTGCTCTCAATGCCCTCAATGTCGCGGGGATACGCCCACACCTTGGTGCAGGCATTGATCCTAACCCGGAACAATTTGTGCGCATGAAAGCCAACGTCTCTATGGAGACACCTTTTCTTTATCGCAATCGCATGGATTATAATGCCCTGTCAACCATACGTGGGCGACGTTTGTACATTTCCGGTGGAGGAGGCTATGACACTGCAAAATGGTTTGAACAAGAATTGCAAATTCCAACAGAAGAGATCGATGAAGGCTTTAATGTCATTAATTTCTGTCTCGACATCGCTCGCTTGTGGGGCTGCAATCCGATTATCTTTGTCGGCATGGATCTTGCGTACACTCAGCTTCAAGCCTATGCTGCAGGGGTAGTTGCAGAAGCTTCTGTTGAGCAAGAATATATCACCAGCCGCAAAGATCTGGATGACCGAGCTGTTCTGAAAAAGGATATCTTTGGCGAGCCCATCTACACACTTTGGAAATGGGTCACGGAGTCTCAATGGATTGGCGACTTCGCCAAAAAGTATCCGCAGAAGAAATTGATCAATGCCACGGAAGGTGGTTTAGGCTTTCCCGGAGTGCCAAATCTGTCTCTAGATACCGTCATCACCCTCCATTTAAATAAGAAATATGAGTTGCGCGACTATCTGAAACAGCAAATTGACAAGCATGTCTTGACACAAGTGACTCCAGAACGCATTGAGGAGTTGTTAGATCTACTGAAAGAGAGCCTAGAACGTTGTGCAGAGCATCTGGATGTTCTGATCAGTGATCTCGAAGAGGTGATGCATACTATAAAGCAAAAGCAGCAGGTGCCGGCTTCTTTGCAGAGCGGTTTGGCAGCCTTGGCAGAAACGGAATTATCTGAAGAAGTGGCTTTTCAAGCCATTCTAAACATCTTTAATACGATTTACAGCAAAGTCCTTAGCCACGAGTTGAGAACGATTGATCGCCAAGGCCCGCAAGTCGAACAAGCCTATCAAAAATTATCCTTAGCTTTGAAGCGTTATCAATTTCTTAGAGATGTAGTGAAAACGCACCTAATTTTAATTAAATAGTTTTCCTTACATTTTAATTAAATAGTTTTCCTTACCTATCTATCGACGAGAAGCATTAAGTTTGAGCTCTTTAATGAGTAAGTCATAAAAAGCGCAGTTAAGGATGTGTCCTAAACCATGTACAGGAATGAATTTAGATCTTGGAATGGTCTGAGAAAGCTTTTCACCATGATCGATCGGAAAAATTGCATCTTCACTGCCGTGGAAAATGACAGTCGGAACCCGCACCTGAGAAGACACAGACCTAATAAGTTCTTCAGAATTTTTACAAACAAAAAGATGGTTTTTCATCGCTTCGGGGTACTTCTGACGATCTAAGAAAAGTCGATGAAGTTCGCGATAGCGATCTTCTTCGAAGGGAACCACGGAACCGCTTAAAATACGCCAACAAACCAGACGCTGCTCTAGAGCCTCTTCCGGATTTTGAGGAATGTTTTGTTGAAATTCTTGCATCCATTTGAGATAAACATCTTTGGGCCTTGAAAGGCTGTTCTCTTCAGCGGGCAACCCTGCATAAGCCAAATTCATGGGGCGAAATTCACACGATGTTGCAACAAGAGCAATTGAAAGAATTCTTTGAGGATAGTGAACGGCCATTAACTGTGCGATGGGGCCCCCCATAGACAAACCAAATACATGAGCTCGGTTTATTTTTAGATGATCCAAAAGACCGATCGCATCTTTAGTCATATCTAAAAGACTATAAGGATGCTTTTCAAAGTCAAAGCAAGAGGATAATCCTGTATCTCTGTTATCGTAACGAATGACGAAAAATCCTTCGTCAGCTAAGCGTTGGCAGAATTCACTTGGCCATAAGATTCCCTGGCAACAGCCTCCCATAATGAGCAGGAAGGCAGGGTTTTTCTTTTGCCCAAAGGTTTCATACCAAATTTTTATTCCGTTAACGTTAGCGATCTGCCCATCATGAGCTCTTGCGTGTGAAAAAAAGCTGCATGTTAAGCTAAGTAATGAGAAAAAGAATGTTTTCATGTGCCAACCATTTAGTTAAAAATGTAATATTAGTGTAACAGAGAGGGAACAAAAAATGCTTCAAGAATTTTTACTTGGAGTGATTAAATTTAGGTTTACTATGGTTGCATGGATCCTGGCTATCGTTTTATCCCTGTTCGTTCAAGTTCATAGTGTAGAGAGATGGGTCAATTGTATTGAAAATCAGACTTGCCATCCTCGTTATTACTACGAACCGAAAAACCTTGAAGAATTGCGCACTATCATAAAAGCGGCCTCTTCTCAGGGATACCCTGTCAAGGCCATAGGGAGTGGATTTTCAATTAGTGACATCGGCTGTACAGATGGATGCTTATTAAATTTGAAAAACATCAATAGAATCCTGTCCATCGACCTGAAACAAAAACGCGTTCGAGTTGAAGCGGGGATCACTCTTCGCGAACTTAATGAACAGCTGGCTGCTCACCATCTTGCGCTCTCTAACCAGGCTGCAATAGACCAAATCAGTCTAGGAGGTGCTGTCAGCACAGCCGCTCACGGCACAGGCCCTACAGGCACACTCTCCAGCTTCATTACCGAGATCGAACTCATAACCGCGGATGGCACGCTTCATCAATTTTCTGACCATTCTGATCCTGAGGCTTTTGCGGCTGCAAAAGTAAGTCTTGGCTCACTTGGCGTCATATATGCCCTCACAATACAATGTGAGCAATTATTCTATCTAAATGCAAGCACTAGCACAGTAGAGATGGCAACTCTTTTTGAACAGTATGATGAGCTAAAAAATTCTCGTGATTTTTTCCAATTTTCATGGAACGTTGAAACAGGTAAGGTTCTCATTCATCGGTGGACGCGGATAAAAAGTCAAGAGCCTCCATCCATAGCTCTGGCTTCCTATAAAGCATTACCTTGGCATGTGATCGACAAAAACGATAGGGATCTGTTTTCTGAAATCGCCATTCTGCTTTCATCCTTTCCACAGGCACTTGAAAAGGTCTCTGAGCTATGTAAGAGGTATGCGAAACTTGGAGCAGCCATTGCTGAGATCACGATCCGATTTGTAGAAAAAGAGGATGCATATTTGAGTCCTGCAGGCAATGGTCCGGTGGCATATATTGCCTTTAGCCTATCTGACAAGGACAAATATCTAGAATTTTATAAGGAATTTGAGGATGCTTTGATTCATTTTGGCGGACGCCCTCACTGGGGAAAACTGCATTTTTTGAATGAGGAGAAAGCACGGTTTCTCTACGGAAGAAATCTGGAGAAGTTTATCCGTGTGAAGCAGAGATTGGATCCTCAGGGCACTTTCTCCAATGCCTTTACTGATCGCATCTTGCTCAAGTCTAATTCGTTTTCTAAAAAGGAATGAGGTCAACATCGGCGATGCGCTCTCTCAATATTGGATTTATTTTTAGCAATTCCTGCATCGGAATGTCATCGTCTAGTTGGGCTGATTTGTAATAGTTCATGGCATCATGAATATCTGAAAAGCCTTTTACTTTATATGTATCTTGAAGGGCTTCCTTGATCCATTTTGCCCCTTCTTCAAGAGTTTCGACAACTTTATCGCTGAGGCACTCCACAAAGGGGTGTACATAATTCGCAACTGGTACTCCCAGTACTGTTGCCTGGTTTTTATTGTAGTGGGTATCTTTTGGAGCCCATGTGAGAAGTGGTTTTGAATTCAGTTTGGCCCACATCATTTCTGCCCCCACACCAATGCCACGACGATCTCTGGCATCGACAAAAACAATGTCGCTGCAGTAAACTTGTATCATATCCCGTCCAAAGACAGAAAACTGATCTGATAGATCATCTTTCCGAAGCGCAGGATTCAAAAATGTAATGTGGTAATCAGAAAGATATTTGTTTAATAGATCTAGATCTGCTGAAGTCCAATGGCTTTCAGCACAGTCCTGGTGTCCTTTTTTTATGGTTCCTGCAAGAT
>Ga0207151_1070_pt1 | contig 23386 bp, 18 predicted proteins | sample Alteio_BWMinHeat_29_FD_153523 | JGI IMG/M metagenome (GOLD analysis project Ga0207151, IMG submission 153523) | Enriched cells from forest soil in Barre Woods Harvard Forest LTER site, Petersham, Massachusetts, United States -... | ecosystem: Environmental > Terrestrial > Soil > Temperate forest >... | reverse complement strand
CACAATTACAGCTGCATGCATTAACCGCTTAGCATTTCGTTGCCCGCAATTGCTTCAATTTTTGCCAAAGCAAAATGTACAAACTTTCGACGAACTTATCCGAAATTTAAATGAAGTTGTCACTAAAATGGATTCAGAGGTCGGTGCCCCTTTCAAGGCGATAAGCTATCATGGAAAAGTGCAAGAGCGCGCGGATCATTTATTTGAATGGGAAATGATAGTGGATGTATAAAAGGATGAAGGCTAAAGGATGAAGGATGAAAAAAACCTTAATCTTATGAATGACATCAATGTTTAGCTCACAAGATAAGGCAGAAAAAACAATCGCTATCTTACCTTGTTACTTTTTTCATCCTTCAGCCTTCAGCCTTCATCCTTCGCAAAATGATTCATTTAGTTTTGGAGTAAAGAATGTTGCTTAACTTAAAGAAAGTCGGCCCTGCGCAATACGAATTACCCAAAGAAGGCGCGACTTAAATGATGCCATTACATTGTCCTATCGGATGAAGTTTAGTATCTGCGAGGAGTTCCTTTGCGCGGCAACTGCTCGAACAATTTGCTCACAAATCCTGACCAGTCGTTATCCTCAATAGCAGTGTGAAAGGGTGCGGGTTTAATTTTTAAATTTTTAGCAAAGTCGTTAATTTGTGCTCGCGTTAGATTACCTTTTTGCTTTTCTTCACGTAAACTTTTGAATAACCCTTTTGTAAATTTTCCCCAGACCATCCCCCCGCGTTCGTGCATACTTTCCATACATCCGCGTAGGTCATCTTCACCAAATAAATAGGAAAGCAGGACTAGGGGGTGGATATCTTCAATCTTTTTTCCAGCACTATTGATAGAGGAACGATGGGTGAAAAGTTCTGTCTTGGTGAATTTTGCTAATGAAGTAAATATATAGATAATCGCATCTTTCTGAATTTTTGTCGGGGCTCGGGAATAATCTCTATCGGGGCTCTCTTCACTTTCTCCTTTGGATGAACCAAACATAAAACTCAGAATATTTGAGCCTAAAGAAGGTTCAGACGCGGCTGCGAGGTAGACTTCTTCGCATTGATTTGCTTCTGCATGGCTGATCTGGGCATTGATATGATTCAATACATCCTTAAAAGGTTGATCCTGGGGTATTTCACAGGCCTTACACCCATTTTGTATGGAATTAATTTGTTCCTCAATTGTGAAAGCGGAAGTGATTGAAACGGCGGTTAATAAGCTTGCGAGAATTCTTCGGATGGCCATATAGGGGTAAACTCCTTAGTCATTTGTTTCCGGTAGCTATATCCAATCGCGGTTCTTGAAAGCAAGCAGATTTTAACCTAGAAACGGCAATTGAAGGCGATAAATTGACGCAATCTTTTGAGCCATAATCATTTGCGATGGGGGTCAAGGAAAGGATGAAGGCTAAAGGATGAAGGCTAAAAAAAATGACATGTTGAATAAATGACTGTTTGCTCAGCCTTTTCTTGTGAGTTAAATATAGGAATATAATTCATCAGCTAAAGGCTCTTTTCATCCTTCATCCTTTAGCCCTCATCCTTTCCTTGACCCCCATCGCAAATGATCCTGACTCAAAATCTTGCATCACTTTATCACCTTGAATTGCCGTTTCTAGGTTTAATTTCTTCTCGCAAAAATGGAATTCTTTTTATATTGTCACGCCTATGATGAAGTTTATTCCGTTTGTCCTTCTGCTTGTTACTGCAAATCTAATTGCAGATGATACTCCAAGGCATTTTCTCTATTTAGGTCCAGAAGTAACCCATCTAAAAAGGACTCGTGAAGGGGGTATAAGCCAGTCAGGCGAGACATTGGGAGTCAGAGGAGGTTACGAATATCTTAAGCGCTATAAGTTTTATTGGGGAGTGGAAGGAAATTACTATTCTGGGACTTTAAAGGGTCATGCTGGAAAGGATGATAAAATTAAGTCTCATTTTTCAGATTGGAGTTTGGAAGGGCGTTTTGGATATACATTTGCGCAGAAATGCGGATGGCGTATTTCATTGACTCCTTATTTTGGTTATGGTGCAGGCGTTGAAAGAAATAACTTCATTAATCCCTCACCTCTTCATATACATACGCATCTAGATTATCATTATATCCCTGTTGGATTAATTGCATATGCCCGCTTGAATGGATATTGGGATGTTGGATTGAATTTTAAAGCAAAATTTCTATTTGAATCGCGAAATGAAGTTTCAAATGATCCAGAATTTGATAAGACAAAGATGCTTGTGAAGGAGTCGATCCATTATCGATTAGAAATTCCAATTATTTATAAAGCCTATCCACAGTGGTATGTGGGCCTAGTTCCATTTTATGAATACCGGCATTTTGATAGGCAGCCAAATTTTCCTTTTGACTTCTTAGAAACAAAATTGTACATGTACGGAGCAAGTATACAACTTATTTACTGCCTGTAATTTATGTACAAAAATCGCATTTGTCTCTTCGATGCTGAGCATATAGAAGAGCTTCCATGGCCTCAAACTGAACAAGCCATGCTTGCAAAACAGTTTTTGGTGCCTTTAATTAAGCAAGGGGTTCATCGGTATATTGAAAATGTACACACCGATTTGTATATTCTCCTCATTGATGATCTTGTCCTTCCTGTGACAATTAACGATAGTGAATATGGCAATTCGTTTGTGTGTTCGCCCTATGACTATTATATCGGTTGTGGCTTGGAGTCGGTGGTTAAAATGGATCATTGGTTAAAAAGGCCTTTGAAAGCGCTTCTGAATGGACTTTCAGGTATTTTTAAAGCTGGCAAAATTAACAAGGTTGTGATGATTAACAATTGGTTTTTCTCTACCAATTTATATCCTAAACTCTCTCCTGAACAAATTGAATGCATCACTCAATTTCTCAAAAACCTTTTTCCTGGCCATGCCTTGATGTTTCGTTCTATTCAGACTTTTACGGGAAATGAACTCTATGCAGCCTGTAGACAAAGTTCTTTCAATCTCATAGCAAGCCGAATGATTTTTTATCTCAATGCTGCAGATGAAGAGGTATTTCGGGCAAGAATCTTTAAAAGTGACTTTAAGCTTTTACAAGAAACGGAATATGAGATTGAAGAGCTGCAACATTTACTTCCTGATCAGTCCACAAAGATTGCTGAATTGTATAGTGATATTTATTGTTCAAAGCATTCTGAGCATAATCCTAAGCTGACATCACGCTTTTTTCAATTGGCTTTTGACAGTAAGCTATTGCATATCAAGACTCTCCACAAGGAAGGTGAAATGGCTGCCGTGGTGGGGTATTGGCAATGCGATGGTGTGATGATGGCGCCCTTACTAGGGTATGAGGCCAATAAATCTGAAGATAAGCTTTACAGGCTATCGTGCACCGTATTGACACAAGAGGCACGTGATAAGAAGTGGCTGTTTCATTTGAGTTCAGGGGCAAGTTTTTACAAGAAAATTCGCAAAGCGAAGGGCAGCATGGAGTATTTTGCTGTGTATCATCGGCATCTTCCCTTTTATAGGCGATTGCCCTGGTGGGTCCTACAGGCCACAATGAACAGCATCGGCGTACCCATCATGAAGAGATATGATAAATAACTCTTTATGGTCGGTCATTATGCCTTTTGCATCAACACATTCGCCTCCAGGTAAAAATGCCTATGTAAGCATGGGTAATATCTCTTGGCAATGGTTCCATATAATCTCGAAGCACTGACTCCATACGATCCCAAATTGACATTTTTTCCCTGACATCATTTCGCGCAGTCTCAAGCTCATTTAACACACCTTCTGCCACTCGTTTTTGTTCATCCTCAGGTCCAACAATAAATTTTCGATATGCCTCCAGAGTAGCATCACTAGGTAATGATTCCATATTGATTAGCTTTTGCAGTCTGTCAGGGCTGAAGCGAGAGCCATCATTTTTCAATAAGCGCATGGCCATTTCATTTATAAGCTTGTCTTGATCGATACCAGGATAACCATATGGTTCATCGTCGGATAATGTGCACGCAGGCATTTGACCACCTTGAATATTAGGATAAAATACTAGCCCACAGGAACTATCCATAATCCATTGCTCTACACGGTTAATCATAGCCGCCTGGTAAGAAGCAGCAAACTCTTTGTAATCTTGTTCTTTCGGGATTGTATCTATAACATTGCCAGATTCATCCTCTAGAGGTACTTCGTGCATTGATCGAATAGTACGATCAATCTTAGCGTGTTCCAGAAGATAGCGTACAACCGAATCTTGTCTGAGGGAAGCTGCATAGTGCAGAGCTGAACATCCTGTAACTGGATCGCGAGCATTGACTGAAGCTTTATGATGCAACAAGAAATGGATATGGGCTACAGTATCGGCACAACAAGCTCGTATAAAAAGCATATCCAAAGAACTATCATTTCTTGAGAGTGTGTCTAAGCTTGCTCCTTCTGCGATGAGTAAGTTCATCAATTTAAAGTTTGAAGTAAAGGCGTAGAGAAACGCCAAAGGGTAAATTGGTCGTAAAATACGGAATTGACTTATTGGCCTTTCATCACAAGGCAGATTTGGATCACGATCATGTTCTAATGGCATCCAATTTTTGCTATTAAGAATAATATTTTTGTCGTGCAGAGAAAACTCTTGAAGGAAACTCTTAACTGTCTCGACAGATGGGTTATTGTCTAAAAGATTGATTAGCACTCTTGTATTAGGATGACCTATATCCTCTCGACTAGCAGGAAGTTGATTAAAGGGAACAATCATTTTTATACCTTTGCGTTTTTTTGGCAGAAACTCTACTTAATCTGAATTTTTTTTTCAAGGGGACCCATGATGAACTGCTAGCAAAAAAAGACGGGGAATATGCTCTTCTTTTTTCCCTTCAAGCAGAGCGGTATGCCGCTCTAGATATTTCTGAAACATAGAAACCTCGAATTTATGAAGCCAACATATCATCCTAGAAACGACAATAGAAGGCGATAAATTGACGCAATCTTTTGAGCCATAATCATTTGCGATGGAGATCACCTTCACCTTTTGGGAATGTCTGAAATATAAAACCCTCTACCGCTTAATCTTTAAGTCTTTAAGCTCATGAATACTCAGCTTTGTGAGAGATGCAATTTTTTCAAACGGAAAATTTTCTTCCAATAGTTGAGCAGCAATTGCACGCAGCGCTTCTTGACGACCTTTTTTAATTCCCTTTTCTGTAGCAGCCATTAACCCAGAGGTGTGATCCGCAATAGCCATTCCGATTTGTTCATAAGTAAGAAGTTCTTCTTCTGTCCAATTCACACTTTCAATAATTTCATAGGCTTCTTTAATTTCAGGTACTTCGGCTAAAGCTTTATTGACATCTCTGCTTTCATCAGCAGTTTTAAGAAAATAGTACCACTTTTCTTCCAATGTCATATTTTCCGGAACCGTTTTGGTAAATTTTGGAAGTTCAACGAAAGTAAAGGAAAAGTCTTTTAAATCATTCTCATATGTTTCTTTGTCTAATATCCCATGATTAGATTTATAATTCTTCTTTTTTGGAAACTGAATATATGAAGTGATTGCTAGAAAAATGACTTTCTTTAAATTCCAATAATGAAAACCTTTATTGAAATTGGAACAATAAGTTTTTGCAGCATAATATTGCGCACGTTTTTCAAATCCACCGACCTCGGTTACCTGCATTTCAATGATGTATTTTGATCCTTTTTTGTCTTTGACCATAACATCTACAATACTTTCCTTACGTGCTTGAATCTCAGGCGGTTGCACAATATTTATAAATTCTAAATCTGTAATTTTATCTTTGCCGGTAAGATGAAAGACCGCATTTAAAAAATTAATGGGTATATGTTTATGCTTTTCCATTCCAAATATCTTTTTAAAAGCTAAATCGTTTTTTGGATCTAGATATTTCTGAAACATAGAAACCTTAAATTTATGAAGCCAACATATCATGGTAACAATTAAATCTCAATGTACAAGAAAATGAGGATTTTCAATACTCTGAGACAAAGAAGGTTTTTATGGCCGGCCAATATGATGTAGCACTTCGCTCATTATCTCATTATGGACATTACTCTTTTCAAAATGGTCAGTTTTTGGATCCCTCTTCTACAGGGACACAAATAGGAACGAAGACTATCCCTATTGCACTTTTGCAGAGAGCACTCTCTTTCTTGGATCCTGGAAGTTGGACAAGCATTCCCTTTATCAACAAAGCGTGGTACCAAGCTGCAAAAGGCAAACTGTTTCTGTTGCACTTTTCTCAAGAAGAGAAGGTCAAAGGCAAGCAAGACAGTTACACCATCAAACGCAACTTATCGCGAGCAGATGCACAATCGATTTTTGAACAGGCGGGGATCGAAATAGGCTTTGCTCCCGGTCAAGCACAAATTGACAACTTCTCACTAGGCCGTGGAGCTTTTGGCGAATTTTGCATTGCTCGTGCAGCGAAGAAAGCGAATTTTGTAGGCATCAAAATCACGCGCGGCAAAGATGCGTCGGAAAGAGAAGCGCAGATCCAACTCGCTTTGCATGGACTGCCATCCATCATGCCCACACTCGATCTCTGCAAGACCGTCGATGCCACGGGCTCGCCTGCACTCTATCAAGTCATGGAACTCGGCGGTTTGGGGAGCACGGCTAGGCTAAAGCCCTTTCTTGACCGCTTGATTGACCAACGATTTAAGGAACAAGTGCTCTTCTGCCTAGCTGAGGGCCTGCTTATGGGCCTCGCACAGATGCACGAAAAGGGCTACTACCATCTTGATATGAAGCCAGACAACCTGGTCGTGCGTCAAGATGGACAAGTGTTTCTCATCGACTTTGGCTGCTCACAACGGTCTACAAAGCCAGTCATCGACACGCGACAGACTAATGGAGACTGGTGTTTCTTTTCTCCCGAGAGAGCAGCGGTCGCGAGTGCACTCTGCGATGCCGCTAAGATTGATGCCTGGGCGGCAGGCATGACTCTACTGCTTCTAGGAGGCTATGTAAGCATGCAGAAGGTGATCACTTTTGATGATGCCGACAAGGCAAGAAAGTCGTTAACAATGCAAGCAGCAAGCTTCAAGCCTCTTTCTAGAAGCTCGTTTCTTGCATTTCTAAAAAGCTTGCTCGATCCAAATCCTAACGAACGCATAACGCCTGCTGAAGCATTAAGACATACATGGTTTTTGCAAATGCAAAAAGCCTCGACCGAATGGCGTGCGGATACCGTTGCCTATTTACGGGAACTGGTGCAATCGCTGCATCGCGAGACTCGTACCGTGCGTGGTGCTCTCAGCCCGCAAGACCTGCCCCTACCACATTTTGCCGCATATATCGAACGCACAGAGTTACAAGATGCACTCCAAAAACTTCTATTCAGCCCCGTTTCCTATGAAAAATCCGCCATCACTGTTTGCCAGGGGATGGGCGGCGTTGGCAAGACGCAATTTGTCACACACCTGATCCATCAAAGAGCAGTACGACTCCATTTTGGCTTGAAACTTTGGTTTCGCAGCTCGGACAGTCGGTCCCTGCTTGAGACACAAACCACTGTGTTAGCGCGAGAGCTCGGTCTGGTAGATGACAAAACGCCTTTTGAACAAGCTCAGCAGAGACTGCACTACTTTTTAGCAAATTGCAAGAAGCCGTGGTTGATCGTTTTCGACAATGCTGAAGATGCAAAGATGCTCACCCCATTTCTACCTGCTTCCGGAGGACATATTCTCATCACAACGCGATCCACAAGTTGGGTTGGTGCCATCTCTATCGATCTCTTTACACCTGAAGAAGGGGAAGCTCTAGTACACAAACTTTTACAAAGACCCGATCCTCTCAGTCGCGACCTTTGTAAAGAGTTGGGTTATTTGCCTTTAGGCATCGTCCAAGCATGCGCTTTCATCCGCAATCAAAATCTGCCACTCTCAGCCTATCTAGAGCAACTCAGAAAGGATGCCGCTATCGTAGAAAAAGATGAGAGACTGTTCGGAAAAAAACTTCCCAATTCGATGTTGAGCCTCTGGCAGACCACCTTTCAGGCGATTCAATCCACTCATCCAAAGGCACTTGAGCTGCTCGACGTTCTGACCTACTTGGCTCCTGAAGGCATCCCGCCCCGCCTCATGCAAAAGCTCGACACTGTGGCAGCACGAGACATCCTCAAGCAATACGCTTTATTACGCGAAGATGCACACAGCTCTTATGCCATTCACAGACTCGTGCAGCTGGCTGTGCGATCCAAACAAGACCCGGAGCGCCAAACACCTGCCTTAGTAAAAGGAATGAAAGCTCTTAATGAACTCTATGCCTTTTTACCCACAACTCAAGAAATGCAAAACAACCAGCAGTTGATGGTGCATGGAGAGAGCATCTCTGCTCATGCAGAACCATTAACTACTACTCTTCCTGCTCTATTTGAGCCATTTGCCCGCACATTGCGCTGGCTAGGAAATCAGCATGGGGTGCTTGGTCATTTTAATACACAAAAAGACCTTCAAGAAACAGCACTGCAAATTTTCCAGAAAGTACATGGTGAGCAGCATCCCAATGTAGCAACCTCACTCAGCGACCTAGGGATTGCCTGGAAAGCCTTGGGAGATGCCCGGAAAGCCATCCAATATCAAGAGCAGGCTCTTGCCATTTACAAGAAAGTACATGGGGATCAGCATCCCGATGTAGCAACCTCACTCAACAACCTAGGAAAAGCCTGGAATGCCTTGGGAGATGCGCAGAAAGCCATCCAATATCAAAAGCTGGCGCTTGCCATCTACAAGAAAGTACATGGTGAGCAGCATCCCGATGTAGCAGCCGCACTTAACAACCTAGGGAGAGCCTGGAACACCCTGGGAGATGCCCGGAAAGCCATCCAATATCATGAGCAGGCGCTTGCCATCAGAAAGAAAGTCTATGGGGATCAGCATCCCGATGTAGCAACCTCACTCAGCAACCTAGGGAATGTCTGGAACGCCTTGGGAAATGCGCAGAAAGCCATCCAGTATCAAGAGCAGGCGCTTGCCATCAGAAAGAAAGTACATGGTGAACAGCATCCTGATGTAGCAACCTCACGTAACAACCTAGGGGTTGCCTGGAACGCCTTGGGAGATGCCCGGAAAGCCATCCAATATCACGAGCAGGCGCTTGCCATCAGAAAGAAAGTCTATGGGGATCAGCATCCCGATGTAGCAACCTCACTTAACAACTTAGGGCATGCCTGGGATGCCTTGGGAGATGCCCGGAAAGCCATCCAATATCACGAGCAGGCGCTTGCCATCAGAAAGAAAGTCTATGGGGATCAACATCCTGATGTAGCGATCTCACTTAACAACCTAGGGAGTGCCTGGAATGCCCTGGGAGATGCGCAGAAAGCCATTCAATATCACGAGCAGGCGCTTGCCATCAGAAAGAAAGTCTATGGCGAGCATCATCCTTCTGTAGCAACCTCACTTAACAACCTAGGGAGTGCCTGGAATGCCTTGGGAGATGGCCAGAAAGCCATCCAATGTCACGAGCAGGCGCTTGCCATCTACAAGAAAGTCTATGGGGATCAGCATCCCGATGTAGCAACCTCACTCAACCACCTAGGGATTGCCTGGAACGCCCTGGGAGATGCCCGGAAAGCCATCGAATATCACGAGCAGGCGCTTGACATTGACAAGAAAGTCTATGGTGAGAAGCATCCTTCTGTAGCAACCTCACTCAGCCATCTAGGGCTTGCCTGCAAAGCCTTGGGAGATGCCCGGAAAGCCATCCAATATCAAGAACAGGCGCTTGCCATCTACAAGAAAGTACATGGTGAGCATCATCCTTCTGTAGCAACCTTACTTAACAACCTAGGGATTGCCTGGAACGCCCTGGGAGATGCCCGGAAAGCCATCCAATATCACGAGCAGGCGCTTGCCATCTACAAGAAAGTCTATGGCGAGCAGCATCCTGATGTAGCGATCGCTCTTAACAGCCTAGGGAGTGCCTGGAACGCCCTGGGAGATGCCCGGAAAGTCATCCAGTATCTCGAGCAGGCGCTTGCCATTAGAAAGAAAGTCTATGGGGAGCATCATCCTTCTGTAGCAATCTGTCTCAACAACTTAGGAGCTGCGTGGCAGAAGATAGGAGACAAACAGAAAGCTCGTCAATATTTTAACGAAGCTTATCAGCTCGCAATGAGCTTGCCAGCCCTTGGCCCTAATCATCCTAGCACAAAAACTTATAAGGCATGGTTAGACCTTACAAGATAGTTGCGAAATTTCGCATGGATAGTTGCGCCCTTCCGTCCTGAGATTCGGAGTAGATATGAGACAACATTAGGTTTACCGCGGAGCCACGGAGCACGCTGAGCAAACGCAGAGAACTTGAGCCTGGCGCATACTTTAGGGAATTGCGGTTGCAAAAGGGGCGATTCTCTGTGCTTCCTCGGCGTGCTCTGCGGCTCTGCGGTTTCCCCTGTCTCGGTCTAAAATTGGCGAGGCAGTTGTACCTGCTCCAAATCTCAGTTCCATCAATCGGGCTTGATTTTTGATCAAATAGGAAATGCCTATCCCTTAGCATGTTTCACAAGCGCAGTTACAGCAAAAACCAGTGTCATCACGCAGACTACTATGCCTCCTGTAGACAATGACAAGCCATACACAGATAAGAAATGCCGTGAAAGAGCGACTCCAATAACGGAACAGGCACTTCCTAAAACAATTGCTAAAATAATTAACCTGTTGAGGTTATGTGTGAGGAAGCGCGCTGCTAACACGGGTCCGGTCAGAAAAGTGAGGACCATTAATACGCCGACGGCTCTAAATGCCCCCACAACAGTTGCAGAGACTTGCGCCATGAGCAAATAATTGAAGAATGTGGCCGAAAAACCGAGCATTGCAGCTAAACGTGCATCAAAAGTGGTGATCAGAAATCCTCTATAGAAAAGGAGGGTAAGAACTAAATTCATGGCTGCAATGACCCATACGAGTTTAAGATCTTCGGTCTGTAAAGCATCCACGCTTCCCATGACGATTTCGGTGCCGATATGGCTATTTCGTGTGAGTAATGTCGCTAAGGTGACACCTAAGGCAAACAGTGTAGTGAATACAAAGCCGATGCTGGCATCCTCCTGAAGCCGAAGTTTCCGATGCAGTGTTTCTGTGAGAAAGGCGGTTAACAATCCCACTCCTAATGAAGCAAGTAGCAAAGATTGTATGTGCATGGGCTCAGCTTTATGATAGGTGATTTCGCCTAAAATGCTCTCACGGGTCATCAAAAAGGTGATCAAAATCCCTAAAAGAATGGTGTGCGATAAAGCATTGCCTACCATGGTCATTTTTCTTAGTACTAAAAAAGAACCGACTAGAGCTGAAGAAATAGCGATTCCAACAAGGGCTAAGATTTGGATTTCGTCGCTTGCCAAAGAAAAATCGCTGCTGCTCACACTGTGCCACAGGCGGATGAATAGCTGGCTGAAAAATCCAAAAAAGGTTTGGCCTTCATAGGGGCTCATGACTGGTGGGTCCTCTTTCTTATGACCTTATATAATAAACTAAACACACATAAAAAAGCCGCTGACAGGACTATGGAGGGCCCTGTAGGAAAGATAAATCTGGTTTTCAGTTCCTGCGCACTGAAGCGTTGTGATAGCTCTGTCGATAGATAATTTCCTAGAAATCCGCTCAGCAAGCCGATCAGGAGTGATAGGATAAGAAATGTGGAGAATCGATGGGTCAGTTGTCTGGCAGCAATGGGAGGGGCGATGAGCATGGAAGAGACTAGTACCACGCCGACGGAGCGAATGCCCACTACAATGGCTAAAGTGGTTAATAGGAACAATAGTGTGTCAATTTTGCGCACAGGCATCCCAACGCTTTTTGCATAATCTCGATTAAAAGTGATGGTTAGAATTTCTTTATATAATACAAGTATTGCTACCAATACGATAGAAAGCAGGCTTCCATAAAGAATGATGTGAATGTCTGACATGGTCGCGGCTTGCCCATACAGATACGCCTGCGCCTTACGGTAAAGCATGCTGTGCGTAAATTGTACATGGCTAGCTAGAGTGATGCCGATGCCAAAAAAAGAGGAGAGAACAAAGCATAAAGCCGCATCTCCCGATATGCGCAATTTTCTCTGTAGGATGTTCACACAATATAATCCCAATAGCGCGGTAAAAAATGCGCCGATCATAATTAAGATAGAGAGAAGAAGATCATCATTCTCGTTTGCGAGCCAAGAATATAGAAGTACCCCTAGGATGAGTCCTGGATAGGTTGCATGCGATAGAGCCTCTCCGACCAAACTTTGCTTGCGCACGTACACGATAGCCCCAATTAAGGAGGCAGTGGCGCACATCAACATGGAACCTACGGTAGGTCCTCGCAGTAAGGCATCTGTGAAATAGCTCAAAATAGACATTTATGGGAAAAGCCCTGGGTGTACTTTGCCATAGGTAGCTAACAAGTTCTGTGTATTAAAAGCCTCCTGCATGTTTCCAGAGGCAATAAGATGTCCATTTAACATGATGACCCAATCAAAATATTCATCGGCGGTGTTTAGGTCATGGTGCACAATGAACACTGTCTTTCCTTGCGCTTTTAATTCGCGAAGGATGTTCATCATAATGGTTTCTGTGGTGAGGTCTATGCCGGTAAAAGGTTCATCCATAAAGTAGATATCGGCTTCTTGGCATAGGGCTCTAGCTAAGAAAGCTCTCTGTTGCTGGCCTCCTGACAGTTGGCTAATCTGGCGGTCTTTGAAATTTGTCAAGCCAACGAGTTCGATGCATTTGTCCGCTATTTGCCAATCTTGTTTGCCAGCCCTTCGAAATACCCCCAAACTGCCGTATCGACCCATTAAAACAAGTTCGCGAACTGTTAAGGGAAAATCCCAATCCACAGCTTGTCTTTGAGGGATATAAGCGATGCGCGAACGCACAGATTTAAGGGGTTGTCCAAAGAATCTTATGGTTCCTGAAAGAGGCTTGAGTAGCCCAAGCGCAGCCTGTAAAAGAGTGCTTTTGCCTGCTCCATTTGGACCAAGTATGCCGACAATATACCCTGAGGGCACTTTCAGGGTAATGTTTTTAAGTACGGGTGTCTTCTCATACTGAATGGTAAGGTCTTCTATGGATAAAGCAGTTTTTGGTTCTTCCATGCTCTAGTCCTGCGACAGCCATTTGTGAAGGGCATTTGCGTTATGCATCATCATTTTTTTGTAGGTGTTTGCGTCTGAGTCGGAGGGGCCTAGAGAGTCGCTGTAGAGAGGAGGATCGATGATTTGCAAACTCAGTCCTTGCTCTTTGCCTGCTTGCACCACTTTTTTTATCGAATCGCTATTGACATTAGACTCTGCAAAGAGAGTTTTGATATGATATTTTTTAATGTGGTCGAGAATCAGCTGTAGGTCATGTGTACTAAGCTGGCTTTCCGGTGAAAGGCCTTCAGGAGCTGCACAACGAGGCTGCCAGCTATTGTTTCTCTGCTCCTGTGGGGTTGCAAGATAGGCTCGTGCAAAATAGTTGAAAGCATCATGGGTGGAGATTAAGTACCGTTTTTGCGGGGGTAGTTGATCAAATTTTTGGCGGATTTCTCGATGCAATCCCATTAATTGATTATGGAGATTTCTGGCGCGTTGATTGTAGTATTTAGCATGTTCCGGATCTTCTTTAGATAGTGTTGCAGAAATGATAGGCAGCGTATCTGCCCATAGGGAGGCGTCTTGCCAAATATGAGGGTCTGGTTGCCCGCCGTAGTAGAGAATTCTCCTTGGATTTTGTTGATGAAGTACTTCGCCCAGAGCAATTGCATTGGGATGTTTATTAAAAAGCGCGATAAAACCGGGATTGTGTTCTAATCCCAGACCGTTATAAAAAATCACCCCTGCAAAGGAGAATTTCTCATCATCACCCTTTACAGGATGGTAGGTATGTGGGTCCAATTGACCGTCAATCAAAGTAAAAGTATCCACATACTGGCCTCCTACTTCCTTGACAAGGTCATTAATGAGGCCGATGGTGCTTAATACTTTTAGTTTGCCGTTGTCCTGTTTCCATTCATTAAATTCGCGATTGCGCGAGCTTGGAGCACAGCCAACTAATAGGCAAATGATTACGACGATCAGTTTTTTGAACATAAATGCAACATCTCATAGCTAAAGATTCCTGACGAACATCCGGACGTAAACTCAAATTTTAAAGCATAACGTCCTACTTTCTGTATATTTCTTACTTGTACATCTTCTCTCACACTATTGGGAAAGCGCTTTCCTGTTGTTTCATCCACACAATTTGCACAGGGACAATTTTTCTGCAGTTCGCTGAATCGATATTCACCAATAGACCCATCATTCCAATGGATCAATAAAGTTGAATTGTCTTTTTGCTTAATGCTAAGAGCGGTTTTTTCAGAACTTTCTTTGATCACATCTAGACTCTGCATGACTCTTTCTGCGATATTAAAGAAGGTTTCTGTAAGCGTTGTTTCACCAAAATTTGTCTCATTAAAAATAGACTTTCCTTGATCACCACTTTGGCTGAGGATAGGGTCTACGGGCACTTCTCCAAGTAATGGTACGCCAGCTTCCCTGGCTAATTTCTCGCCACCGCCTTTTCCGAAAAGATAAATAGGTTGGGAATTGGATAAGTAATAACTCATGTTTTCAATAACGCCAATGATAGGCACTCTCAGCTGATCAAATAAATTCATCGCTTTTTTTACATCCATAATGGCGACTTCTTGCGGCGTAGTGATCATAAGGGCACCCGTTAGGGCCGCTTGTTGACATATCGTAATCTGGATATCGCCTGTACCAGGAGGAAAATCGATCAGCAAAAAATCCAAGTTCCCCCAGTCCACGTTCTTTATAAATTGTGTCACAATCCCATTAGCAATCGGAGCCCGTACTGCAGAGGCTTCCTCTTCTTTCCTAAAATAAGCCATGGATATCACTTTAATTCCGCTACAAGTTGCAGGAAATAATGTTTGTTCCTTCTGGAGCGGCGGTTGTTCTGGAGGCAACATTTTTTTAAGCGAAGGACCATAAACATCGGTATCAATAATACCAACAGAAAAACCTCTCTTCTTTAATGCTAAAGCTAGATTAACGGTAATTGTTGACTTGCCAACCCCGCCTTTTCCAGCAGCTATGGCTATAATATTCTTAATCGATTTTTTAGAGTCTTTTATCATGGGTAGGGGCATAGAGCTCATTTTAAAGTACAGGGGGTTAATTGTAAAGGATTGAGGGGGGCTTCCGAGGAGTTTATTTAATTAGTTGTTACAAACTGTTGCAAGAAAATCGGTAAAAGAATACATTATCCTTAATAAATTAAGGGCCGAACAAAAAAGTGCTCTTATATAACGTTTACAGGCAGATCTTACGATATGTAGAGCACTGCTTGAAAGAAATAAAAAATATAAGTAACAACAATAAATAAAGGAAACAATATGGCAACAACACATGAGAAACAGGATACAAAGCATCTGGATGCTTTGATTCATTCAGCTGTGAAAAAAATTCAAGGTAAAAAAGAAAATGATATTTGCCGCTATCTCCCAGGTAACAGCGGTGGGTATATTCACCATTTTACAATGCGTAAAATGAAGCATGAAGCTCCTGCAGCTCTTCAGACGATGATTTCTAAGTACATCATTAATGTCGATAAACCTATCCGTGTTGCTCCAAAGCCACGTGCAGCTCGCGGTTCACGTAAACGCCGTGATCAAATGCTGTTCTCCAAAACAGATTTAGAGCGTATGTTGGTTCTAGCTCGCGCTTCAGGTGATAAAGAAATGATTCGCAAACTCACACCAAAACGCGATCTCAAATCTTTGAAAAAAGAGTTAATCTCTGCGATTAAACAAGGTCTTCATGGCCCAATAGAGCAAGAGATGTGGAATTCATACGTAGAAACAATGTCATTAGGCACTGCGTAATAATTACGATACTGGGGGGTTCATTAATCGGAACCCCCAAATTAAACTTGCTTAATTAAAACAAAACTAGTATACTGCTTATTTTTCCGGAATATAGTTCTGGATAGGTTTTTATTAAGTATCCTCAAAAACATAAAATAGAGGTAAATATGTCGCAACAATCAACAGCTCCCGCCTTTGGGAAGCTTAGGTCGTTTTTTTGGCCGGTCTATGCCTTTGAGCTAAAGAAACTTCTGCCAATGTTATTAATGTTCTTTTTTGTCAATTTCAACTACACCATCTTAAGAGATACTAAAGACACGCTAGTGATCACTGCCTCAGGTCCTGAGACTATCTTGTTCCTCAAAACTTGGGGTGTTGCTCCTTGCGCTGTGCTTTTTCTGCTCTTCTATGCAAAATTAAGTAATATCTTAAGTCGAGAGAATTTATTCTATGCTGCAATCGTGCCTTTCTTGGTATTCTTTGCGTCGTTTGTCTATATTTTCTATCCCTATCGCGATTCATTGCATCCTCATGCAAGCGCAGATTATCTAGAATCGATATTACCTCTCGGTTTGCATGGTTTGGTTTCTTGCTATCGCAATTGGACCTACTCACTATTCTATATTTTGTCCGAACTTTGGGGAAGCGCTGTGCTATCTTTAATGTTTTGGGGATTTGCGAATGAAATTACACGCGTTACTGAGTCAAAGCGTTTCTACACATTATTTGGTTTAGGCGCTAACGTCGCGATGTTATTCTCAGGTGAAGCGATTATTTATTTCTCAAACATTCGCCAGCATGTGCCTCAGGGCGTCGATGCATGGCAAGTGACGCTTAACTCTTTGATGACCATGGTGGTATTGGCAGGATTGGCTGTCATCGCTATTTACTGGTGGATGAACCGATATGTATTAACAGATACAAAATTCTATGACCCAACCGAAGGTGGCAAGAAGAAAAAAGAGAAACCCAAAATGGGGATCTTTGAAAGCTTTGCTTACTTGGCGAAGTCAAAATACATCCTTAGCATTGCAACTATCGTGATTGCATATGGAATTTGCATTAACTTAGTTGAGGTGACTTGGAAAGGGCAAATTAAACTCCAATACCCAAATCCAAATGACTATAGCGCGTTCATGGGTCAATTCTCCAAATACACAGGAGCCGTGACCATTATGATGCTATTCATTGGGGGTTATATTCTCCGATTGAGAGGATGGGGCTTTGCCGCTATGATTACACCTATAGTTCTCCTAGTGACAGGGGGTCTCTTCTTTGGATTTGTGCTCTTCCGCGATTCACTGGCCGGGTATATTGCAATGATTGGAACAACTCCATTAATGCTTGCAGTAGTATTTGGTATGATACAGAACATCATGAGTAAATCGACAAAATACTCTTTGTTTGACCCAACTAAGGAAATGGCTTACATTCCGCTTGACCAAGAGTCAAAGGTGAAAGGAAAGGCTGCTATTGACGTTGTGGGAGCTCGTTTAGGTAAATCTGGCGGAGCTTTCATCCAACAGGCATTAGTGATTTTCTTTGGAACTGTTGCAGCCATTACGCCTTACGTAGCAGCTGCTCTAGCCGTGATCATGGTTCTTTGGATCCTAGCAGTAAGATCGTTGAACAAGCAGTTTGTAGCCTTGACAGCAGAGCCAAAAGCTCCTGCGAAAGACGCTGCAACTGTTGGTGCAACACCAACAACCGCCTAAGAGAAGGCTGAAGGATGAGGGACGAAGGCTGAAAGATAGCCTTATTCCTCATCCTTTTTGTTTATAATGTGGAACAGTAAATATTTTTCGCGAATCGACTTTCGCGTTTTGCCTATTCTAGGTGCTCTAATGATGATCAGCTTGCTGATCATTTCCGCTCACACTCAAAATAATCAAACTCCAAGTTTTTTCACTCCCTTGACGCGTAGCCAGCTTCAATGGTTCTTCATGGGGTGGGGCGTCTTTTGGTTTTTCGCCGGTTTTGACTACAATAAGTTGCGAGAGTGGACCTGGATTCTTTATGGATTAATGCTCATCGCACTGGTGGGTTTGTTCTTTACAGATCCTATTCAAAGAGTGCAGCGTTGGTATCGTCTACCTTTCATAAATATTGGCTTTCAGCCTTCTGAAGTGGCCAAGTTGACAGTTGTGATTGCGCTTAGTTGGTTTTTAGAACGCAGAAAGCAAGACTCAGCTTCTTGGAGAACGGCGATCACTGCAGCTATTATTGTAGGGATTCCCTTTTTATTAATCTTGAAACAGCCTGATCTAGGAACAGCTTTAATATTATTTCCAGTTACGCTTGTCTTATTTTATTTTGGTAATTTGCGTCCTAGTTTATTAAAATTTATGCTTGGATTTTCTGCCATAGCTTTGATTGTAGTAGCTACGATTTTCTTGGGGATTATTCCCCATGAACAGATTCGTCCCTATGCGGCTATGTTTTTAAAAGAGTATCAAATGGATCGCTTAGATCCAAATACACACCATCAAAAAGCGGCCGGCATTGCCATAGCTTTAGGGGGATTAACCGGTTCAGGATGGGGTAAGAGCGAATTTACAGGTCAGGGATGGTTGCCTACGCCCTACACAGACGCTGTTTTTCCTGCCTTTGGTGAAGAGTTTGGGTTTATCGGGTTGTTTATTCTAATTGCTCTTCTGTACGCTTTAATCTATTTCAGTTTTCAAGTCACAGTTGTGGCAAAAGATCATTTTGGCAGGCTTCTCGCTGCGGGAATTGCGGTTTATCTTGCCGTGCATATTTTAGTGAACATTGGAATGATGAGCGGTATCCTGCCTATCACAGGAGTTCCTTTGCCCATAGTGTCGTATGGGGGCACTTCGATTCTTGCTACTATGGCGGCTTTAGGTATCTTGCAAAGCATTTACAGCCGCAGATTTATGTTTTAGAGAGATCACCATAGCCTCGCCACTCTCCTGGTTCAAATAGAAATGTGTGCATTATTCTGAAGCAGCCATTAGCGCTTTGCCATCTTTTTTGTGCCAAGCCTTTTTCAAGGCATCCATTTTTTTGTTTGAAATGCCTCCCATGAAATTAATGGCTCCTAATAGTCGTGCGCGGGTGCGATCCTTACCCAGAATTTCGGCAGAATCAAACAAGGGCGGACCTTGCAATTTCCCCATAAGACTTGCAAATAGAAGCGGCATTAATGTTTTTTTGTGGTGGATGCCGAATGCCTCTGAAACAACTCTGGAAGCCTGATTCATGCCGTGGCTGCTCCAGTCTTCCTGTTCATCCAACTGCCACAAAATGGCTTGTAGCAGAAAACAGGCTTGTTCGGGCGTATACCCTTTAACTTCAAAGAGTTGCGGAGTGTAATTTAGATGATTGATAAAGAAAAAATCACATAGCTCCATGAATTCGCCAAAGGTTTTTATGCGCGTGTGGCATAAGGGCATCAATTTTTGCATATATGCATCATTGAAGGACCAAGCGCGAATTCGCTCCCACAACTTATCCTGAGGGATATTTTTAATCAGATATTGCTGATTGAGCCATTCCAATTTTTGTATATCGAAAACAGCTCCGGAAACTCCGATTCTCTTCACATCAAACTCGCGAATGATCTCATCTAAATTGTATACTTCTCGGTCTCCGGTCATGCTGTAGCCCATTAATGTAAGAAAATTGACAAACGCTTCCGGCAGGAAACCGCTGTCTCGATAAAAGAAAATAGAAGTGGGATTCTTTCTTTTTGAAAGCTTTTTGCCATCTTTGCCCAACAGTAGAGGCATATGCATGAATGTAGGCGGCTGCCATCCAAAAGCTTCGTAAAGATAGACGTGCTTCGGTGTCGAGCTCATCCATTCATCTCCACGAATCACATGGGTGATGGCCATTAAATGATCATCGCAAACATTAGCTAAGTGATAGGTGGGGAAACCATCCGATTTTAATAACACTTGATCATCAACATCTGCCCAGGGCACGACCACTCGGCCTTTGATGGCATCTTCGTACACACATTCACCGGTCAATGGAATTTTCAAGCGAACGACGCTAGGAAGTCCTGATGCTTTGCGCTGACGGATCTCTTCTGCGCTTAAATTGCGACAACGGCGGTCATAGCCCTGCTTGCCGCCTTGCCTTGCCGCTAATTCTCGCATCTCATCCAATTCTGCTGGCGTGCAGAAACACTCGTATGCCTTGCCGGTCTCTAGCAGCATATTGCCATATTTTTTATAAATATCAAAGCGTTCCGATTGCCTATACGGTCCATAGGGGCCCCCTATATCAGGACCTTCATCCCATTGAATATTGCTCCAGTGCAGAGCTTGATAGATGCTCTCCTCGTATTCTGGACGGCTTCTAGTGCGATCAGTGTCCTCGATGCGCAAAATAAATTTGCCTTGATAGTGACGGGCAAAAATGAGATTAAATAGAGCCATGTAAGCTGTGCCTACATGAGGGTCTCCTGTTGGAGAGGGAGCGATGCGGACGCGAACAGTCATACCGTATCCTTGGATACTTTTTTAACACAGAGGCACCGAGACGCAGAGAATAAATTCTTCTCTGCAACTCGGTGCCTCTGTGGTGAAATTATTTAAAAGCTAGGAGTTCGATGATCTGCTTAGATAGCAGGAGCAACGAAATCTTTTTTATTCAAATTCTTTTCAGCATACTCTTTCAAATCTGCGATGCTGATCACCCATGCTGCACCTTTGCGATGAGCTTTTAGGGCGCCTTTGCGTGTTGCGTAGTAAATTTTCTGCGCAGGAACGCTCAACATTTTCGCAGCTTGATTAACGGAGTAGTAACCTTTTGAAGGATCAAAAAGCAATTCGCCGTTAAAAGTAGACTTCGTACGTGAATATTTTGTACGACGATAGTCTTCAAGATCGTCCATATGAATGGTCCATCTTGTTGTTTCTTTCTTAGCCTTTAGTTTATTTAATTTTATAGCCACATATATAGCTTGACGTGTGACTTTATTAAGTTTCGCAGCTTCAGAGATGCTTAGAAACTTCTTTTCTTGTTTATTAATAGACATATTTTCTCCTTGTTATTTACTTATTTTTAATAATTTAATCCCCAGACTATGTCATCTGGAGGTAACTTTTTCATTCGCGTTAAGAGGATATCATACCATATAAAAGAATTGAAAACAAGCACTTTTTTTTATACTTTTAGATTTTTTTTCACTTTCGATGAATTGAGGATAGCAAAAAACTCCCCCCTCAACTATAGTGGTTTTAAAGCAGTGAGAAGCATGTATCGCCTACGTCTATTAGTTTTTGTAATTTATTTTCTTTCTGCCGTTCAGCTTCAGGCAGCAAAACTCCCCCAAATTACCCCTCAAATTGTCTCGGAAAAACTTCATGAGATTATGAAAGCTCATGCTACCTATAAAGAGCTTACCCCTGAGCTCGTGAAACGTACTTTGCTAAATTATTTAGAAGAGCTAGACCCCAATAAAACCTACTTTATTAGAAGCGATATACAGAAGTGGTTAGAGCCCTCTGACGATCTTGTAAACAAAGTCTTTAATGACTTTAAGCAAAACAATTTTTCAGTTTTCTATGAGATTCATGAAGAAATGACTAGGGCGATCAAACGCCGGCATGAATTAGAGAAGAAAATGGCTTCGCTTCCTTTGCCTAAGAATGTCGATATTAAAGAGTTTAAAGACATGAAATGGGCTGAGAATGAAGATCAGCTGCTTGATCGTTTGATGAGAATTCGCAGCCTCCAGGAGGAAGCATCGACAAAATTAAGTCCTGATATTCGAGATAAAGCTTTCCAGAGGATTGCTAAAAAGCAGATCAAATATGAGGAGGAAATCTTAAACGATGATCCTTCGCAAAGAGAAAGAAAAGTATTAGTCAATGTCCTGAAAGCGGCAGCATCTGCTTTAGATACGCATACCGCTTACTTCACACCTGATGAAGCCACTCAATTTATGATTCAAGTGCAGCAGCGACTGTTTGGAATCGGCGCTCAGTTGCGTGATGACTTAAATGGATTTACCGTAGTCAAAATCATTGAGGGCGGTCCTGCAGCCAAGGGCAAACAATTAAAAGCTAAAGACCGCATCATCGCTGTGAATGGCGAACCGGTGGTGGGCATGGGCATCGACGAAGCTGTGGACTTGATTCGTGGGGAAAAAGGCACACCAGTCACGCTCACAGTCATTCGTGAAGGCAAAGATGGGGAGCAACCTCGCGAAGAAAAACTGGATATTGTTGTACAAAGAGATGAAGTTGTTTTAAAAGAAAGCCGTTTCTCCGTAGCTATGGAGCCATTTGGCAATGGAGTGATCGGTTATTTAAGATTGTATTCATTCTATCAAGATCCGAACAGTTCTTCCACGCAAGATCTTACCGAAGAGATCAATAAATTTAAAACACAGCACAACTTAAAGGGCTTAATCCTGGATCTACGCTACAATACGGGAGGGTTGCTGTCTCAAGCTGTGGACGTAGCGGGTTTGTTTATCACGAAAGGCATTGTTGTATCGGTCAAAGACCATACTGGAGCCGTGCAGCACTTACGTGCTGTCGGGGGGCAGATGGCTTGGGATGGGCCTTTAATAGTTCTCATCAATCGCTCTAGTGCGTCAGCTTCTGAGATTGTGGCTCAGACGCTGCAAGATTATGGTCGAGCCATAATTGTGGGGGATGATCACAGCTTTGGAAAAGGTTCTTTTCAGACATTTACGCTCAATACAGGCGATAATAACAATACCGTAGACCCAACCGGTGAATATAAAGTGACTCGTGGACGCTACTACACAGTTTCAGGAAAAACCCCTCAATTGATTGGAGTCTTATCAGATATTGTCATTCAAGGACCCTTATCTGAAACAGATATAGGTGAGCGTTTTGCAAAATACCCCTTGGAGAATGATCGCATTAAACCAAATTACGAAGATGATCTTTCCGATATACCTTACAGCCAGCGAGCGCGTTTCAAATCCTTATACAGGTTTGATTTGCAACAGAAATTAACGACCTATGTGCCTTTTATGAGCACACTAAAGAAAAATGAAGATTATCGCATGGACTACAATAAAGGATACCAAGCCTTCTTACTCGAACTAAAAAGCAATAAAGTTGATCAAGAGCAAAATGAGGGCGAAGAAACCGAGCAGGATGAATTAGGCGGTCCAAAAGATTATCAATTAATGGATGCTTATAACATCATGAAAGATCTCCTCTATATGCAGGCCGTTTCTAAATAAAGTTAATACTTGATCAGGGATTCCGACAGCCAGGTGCTAGCGACTTATGACATAAATCTAAGGAAACTGTCGCAAGTTTTGTCACAAGATGTCACAAGATATAGACAAATAATCATGACAAAAAAACTAGAAGAATGGCACAAATCTTGTCTCAAGATGTCACAGTCTTAGTAACCTGAGTTTTGGGTTGATTTCCATTGATATTCAGAGGGATTTCGCTCCAAATTGAAGACTTTTTTCTCGAAGGAAATAGTCAAATGGCTATTTTCGAGAAAAAAAGTCTTTAACCTAGAAACGGCAATTGAAGGCGATAAATTGACACAATCTTTTGAGCCATAATCATTTGCAATGGGGGTCGCCT
>Ga0207151_1048_pt1 | contig 23413 bp, 18 predicted proteins | sample Alteio_BWMinHeat_29_FD_153523 | JGI IMG/M metagenome (GOLD analysis project Ga0207151, IMG submission 153523) | Enriched cells from forest soil in Barre Woods Harvard Forest LTER site, Petersham, Massachusetts, United States -... | ecosystem: Environmental > Terrestrial > Soil > Temperate forest >... | reverse complement strand
TGCAATGAATCGGGGCGTTAATCATAATAAAATTTTTTTTAACGATGAAAACCGAGAAAAATTTTTAGAATTTTTAAATGATATTACGAAAGTTTATGGTGTTGAGATCCATGCATTTTGTTTGATGGATAATCATTATCATTTAATCATTCATACCCCTCATGGGAATATAAGCCAAGCTATGCGGCATTTGAATTCTAAGTTTGCTCAGTATATTAATTTATTTTTAAAAAGAGACGGGCCGTTATTTCGAGGACGATTCAAAGCAATTTTAATTAGCGCTGATGAATATTTAATTCGCCTAAGCCGCTATATCCATCTCAATCCTAGAGAGGCTGGTATTACTAATAAACTCGAAAATTACAAATGGTCAAGCTATCCAGATTATCTCAATAAAAGAAAAGCTCACTCCTGGCTAATAACTAAAGAAATTGTTAAAAGATTTGGAGAAGATGCATTTATTATATTATATAAAAAATATGTAGAGCATGTTGAAGATCAAGAAATCAGTACCTTTTTTAATGAAGATAAATTCTTCCCAGTATTAGGACCAGAAAAATTTTGTAATAATATTTTTGAAAAAATAAAAACGCATAGTTTGAGCGCAGAAATTGTGGGAGGTGAAAATATACTTGCTCCAATTGAATTTGACACAATTATAGAAAAAGTTGCGACGCACTATAATGTTGGTACACAAGAAATCTTAGATAAAACCCGAAAAAGAAATAATTATTTGCGTAAAATTTGTATTTTACTTAGCCGTTGTATAGGAAGATATTCTCTCACTGAAATCGCAAAATTGATGGGTGTGAATTCTACAAAAACCATATCCAGTATTATTTGTCGTGCAAATTTAGACAGAAAATTAATAAAGAAAAAAGAAGAAATTGAAAAAATACTTACCTTAGAGGGCAAAAAAATGACTACCGATGCATGATGCAGAGACGCGACCCCTTCGCTCCGATGCATGATGCAGAGACGCGACCCCTTCGCTCTTTTGCAATGAATCGGGGCGTTAATCATAATAAAATTTTTTTTAACGATGAAAACCGAGAAAAATTTTTAGAATTTTTAAATGATATTACGAAAGTTTATGGTGTTGAGATCCATGCATTTTGTTTGATGGATAATCATTATCATTTAATCATTCATACCCCTCATGGGAATATAAGCCAAGCTATGCGGCATTTGAATTCTAAGTTTGCTCAGTATATTAATTTATTTTTAAAAAGAGACGGGCCGTTATTTCGAGGACGATTCAAAGCAATTTTAATTAGCGCTGATGAATATTTAATTCGCCTAAGCCGCTATATCCATCTCAATCCTAGAGAGGCTGGTATTACTAATAAACTCGAAAATTACAAATGGTCAAGCTATCCAGATTATCTCAATAAAAGAAAAGCTCACTCCTGGCTAATAACTAAAGAAATTGTTAAAAGATTTGGAGAAGATGCATTTATTATATTATATAAAAAATATGTAGAGCATGTTGAAGATCAAGAAATCAGTACCTTTTTTAATGAAGATAAATTCTTCCCAGTATTAGGACCAGAAAAATTTTGTAATAATATTTTTGAAAAAATAAAAACGCATAGTTTGAGCGCAGAAATTGTGGGAGGTGAAAATATACTTGCTCCAATTGAATTTGACACAATTATAGAAAAAGTTGCGACGCACTATAATGTTGGTACACAAGAAATCTTAGATAAAACCCGAAAAAGAAATAATTATTTGCGTAAAATTTGTATTTTACTTAGCCGTTGTATAGGAAGATATTCTCTCACTGAAATCGCAAAATTGATGGGTGTGAATTCTACAAAAACCATATCCAGTATTATTTGTCGTGCAAATTTAGACAGAAAATTAATAAAGAAAAAAGAAGAAATTGAAAAAATACTTACCTTAGAGGGCAAAAAAATGACTACCGATGCATGATGCAGAGACGCGACCCCTTCGCGCACCACGATGCATGATGCAGAGACGCGACCCGCTTTAAAACGGCCAAAGTCCAGTCTCCGTTAAAACCAAATTTAACGGTACATCCCAATGATCCACAGGTAAAGATTCAATGCGTTGGCACTCGTAAGCTACACCCATTAATAATGGCTTATTCACAATAGCAAACGTTTTATCGTAATAACCTCCTCCCATGCCTAAACGATTTCCATTTAAATCAAAACCTACCAAGGGCATCAATACCATTTCTAATTGTTCAATAGGTATGGTGGATGTTTGTTGAGGTTCAGGAATACCATAACGATTTAACTGCATGATGGTATCTCTAAAATATTCTTTAAACACTAAATGATCGTTATGTAAGACAGGTAAATAACATTGTTTTCCGGCTTGCCATATCATTTCAATCATAGGTGCACAATCAAACTCACTGGCTTGTGCAAGGTAACAAGCTATTTTATTATTTTCTTTAAACAAGTGAGATTCTTGAAATATTTTCGCTGCCTGTGTTGCAGCATGTGAACGGGTGTGAATATCAATACTGGCACGTTTTTTTAATAGAGCTTGACGTAAGCTTGCTTTATTCAGAGGGCAACAACTCCATTTTTAAGTTTTTTTCTAAAAGAGATTCAACTCTTTCAGTTAAGCCTAGTAAGCCTTGTTCTACCATTTCTATGGTTTGTTGGCTGTTATGTTTAGTTTGAACAATTTCATGTGCTAAATTTAAACCGGCTATCACTGCTATTCTATCAAAACCTATGACTTTTCCACTGTTTTTAACTTGTTGCATTTTTTCTTGTAGAAGTGCTGCGGCTTCTTTTAACGATTCCACTTCATCCGCAGGACAAGAAACATGATAAGTTTTACCCAGTATATCTAAACTAAGTGTCTCTTTGCTCATGATATTTTCTCTATTGCTTTTAGACGGGAAACCATATTTTCAATTTGGGAAATCGCTATTTGGTTCCGAGTGGCTAAAATTTCATTTTTTCTAGACAGAACAATTTTGCTTTGTTCCATATTCTTTATATTATTTTGTAACTTCTCATATTTTTGCAGGATATTGCTAATCCGTGTTTCAAGTTTAACAAACAAATCTTCCATAAGTTAAAATCCTTTTTAAACTTGTGACTACATATTACTCGATTGAGATAGTCGCTGCAACCAGTGAATATTATTTTACCCTTGACTTAAAATCCGTTATTCTTGTTGCTCTAATTAACTATTTTTTGACCGATATGAGCCTAACTCAACTAAATACTTATACCTCTTTGCTACAGCATTATGCTGAAATCAAACCTTTGCGCATGCAATCCTGGTTTGAAAATGATCCCATGCGTTATGATACTTTTTCTTTTCAGCTGGGAGAACTTTTATTAGATTATTCAAAAAATAGAATCACTGAAGAGACCATTAAACTTCTTTGCCAACTCGCTAAAGATGCTCATTTAGAAAAAAAAATAAATGATTTATTTGTTGGTCACCCTGTTAATACAACGGAAAAACGTGCGGCCCTGCATACAAAATTAAGGGATAGAAAAAACTTTCCGCTTGAAGTGAAAACTTGTTTTGAGCGAATAAAACTTTTTACAGAAAAATTGCATCATCAACAATGGTTTGATAATAGTAACGAAAATGAGATTACCGATATTATTAATGTTGGAATAGGAGGTTCTCATTTGGGCCCTATGATGACAACAGAAGCCTTAAGTCATCTTTCACACCCAAAATTTCGTTGTCATTTTATTTCAAATATTGATGAAACCCATTTAAATGCAGTTTTAAAAATAATTAATCCTAAAAAAAGTTTATTTATTATTTCATCTAAATCTTTTTCCACCATTGAAACCATCACGAATGCTAAAAAAATTAAAACCTGGTTAAAAGATTTTGTACCCAATCTTGAAAAACATTTTGTTGCAGTGACTGCTGTGCCTGAAAAAGCAATAGCCTTTGGCATACCAGAAGATCAAATTTTTAAAATGTGGGATTGGGTTGGCGGTCGTTATTCTATCTGGTCTAGTGTGGGTTTATCACTGGCTTTGATGATTGGGATGGATAACTTCTTTGCATTTTTAGATGGCGCACATGCGATGGATGTACACTTTAGGGAATCGCCATTTGAAAAAAACATGCCAGTCATTCTTGCTTTATTGGGAATTTGGTATATCAATTTTTTTAACGCGAGCAATCATTTAATTTTGCCTTATGCCGAAGCACTCAATACGTTTCCTTTATATCTTCAACAATTGGACATGGAAAGTAATGGCAAAAGCATTTCTATGGAAGGCACCAATACAAATTATGCTACTGGTCCTTTAATTTTTGGGGTGCAAGGTGTTAATGGTCAGCATTCTTTTTATCAACTTCTTCATCAAGGGCCGCACCTGGTCCCAGCGGATTTTATTTTATTAGGAACCCAAGATGAAATGTTAATCGCTTCTGCCTTAAGTCAAACGCAAGCATTAATGAGAGGGAAGTCTAAACAAGAAGCTTTCCAAGAAATGATAAATAAAAATTTTACTTCAGATGAAGCTGAATTTTTATCTTCACACCAAACTGTGCCTGGTAATAAACCGTCAAATACTCTTTTTTTAAATCGTTTAACGCCTTATAACTTAGGTGCTTTGATCGCCTTATATGAACATAAAATCTATGCTCAAGGTGCTATCTGGAATATCAATTCTTTTGATCAATGGGGTGTTGAATTAGGTAAGCAAATATTGAATGATATTTTAAAAGAAATCCAACAGGATGAAACAAATTCTAATCAAGATGCTTCTACCTATGGATTATTGATGCATTATAAAAAAATGCGATCTCTTGTATGAAAAATATATTCTTAGTTTGTATGTTATTGGGTTGTTTAATAGGATGCGGACAATCGGGTAAATTATATTTGCCGGAGAAAAATTCAAAATATCATGACACCTACAACAATTAAATTCACAAAAATGCATGGTCTTGGCAATGATTTCATGGTCATAGATGCCATCACGGAAACTATTGAAATTGATAAACTCCCTATCGTTCAGTTGAGCAATAGGCATCTTGGGGTTGGTTTTGATCAACTGTTATTAATAAACAAAGGAAAAACTCATGATTTTTCCTGCCGTTTTTTTAATAGTGATGGCAGTGAAGCGGAACAATGCGGAAATGGTGTGCGCTGTGTAGCCCGTTTTTTACATGAAAATAATTTATTAAAGGGCAATTCTTTAAGTTTAGAAACTAAAGCGGGAACAGTGGAAATCACTATTCATGATTATGACAATATTGAAGTTAACATGGGTAAACCTGGCTTTTCAAATTCTGTTCGTTATCAAGAGTATTCTTTTCATTGTTTAGCTATGGGAAATCCACACGCCATTTTGCAAGTGAATAGAATAGATGATTTCCCCGTAGCTGAATTGGGTAACTCTATGCAATCTCTTAAAGATTTTCCTACCGGTGTCAACGTAGGTTTCATAGAAATTAAAAATCCAGACCGCATTCGTTTACGAACGTTTGAAAGAGGTGTAGGTGAAACATTTGCATGTGGTTCTAATGCTTGTGCAGCTGTTGTTACCGGTATTAAACATCATCATTTAAAAAATAAAGTCACTGTTGAGTTGCCGTTGGGTCATCTCACCATAGAATGGCATGGTGAAAATCATGATGTATTAATGACAGGGCCTGCGAGCAGAGTGTACAGGGGTCAAATCTCCGGCAGGGTGGGGTCAAGTCTCTGTAACAGGTAACACAGCTGTTAAATTCATAGCCCCGTGTTACCTGTTACAGAGACTTGACCCCGCTATATCGCGCTAACTAAACTCACTTTACGTCTTTTGCTATCTTTTTGAATGATGACACCCGATTTATTAATGGCGAGCACACGAGAACCATCAACGGGAAGAACATCACCCACTGAAACATGATAGAGTTTACCTTGATAACCCATGACTGCACTCCACTTATGCGCAATCATAGTCACTGATATTACAACATAAGGTATTTCTGGTTGTTCTGGTGGAGCAAGACCTCCTGGTGGTAAACCGGGAGCCTCTGGTGGTGGTGTAACAATCGCAGGCGTGGGCGTTGTTGCAGGACCGCCTAACTTGGCAGCGTAATCAGCTGTTGTTACAGGAGGAGGAGCCGGTTTAACAAATAATTCATTAATGTTTTTTTCTGCAGTCTTTGTTGCAAGATTAGCTGCCGATATCGCTTGGTTGGTTTCTGCAATATCTTTTTCAAGCTTCAACATCTGTAATCGATTGACGGAATCTATATATTTTTCTTGATCCTCTTTTTGTTTTGATAATAAAGAGACGTCTTGAGGAATACTGGCTTTTACAGGTACCGGCATCGCATTAGCTGCAGGTTGTTGGCCGGTGGGGGTATTACCCATGGCAGCGGTTGGGGTTGGATTGCGCGCTGGAACCGCGCCCGGAGGTGCAGTTGCACTCATTGCGGTCGGTGCTGGCGACGGCTTAATAGTCGTTTCAGGTACGCTTCCCCCGCCAAACATCCCTTTCATCAAGTAAAGGAGAATTAAGACGATGACAACAATAGCAGCAGCCATTCCTTTTTGTTTTGGGGTAAGATTCCTAAGCATTCCTGTTTTTCCATTTTCTGACGGCATAAACTAGTATCCTAAGATTTGAAGTCCAATTGAGCCTGTTAAAACACCCTTCTCTGAATCTATTTTAATAGATAATTTCGTTAATACTAGAGGTAAATCTTTCAATTGCTTAATCATTAAATCAAATACCGTTGGTGTAATCCCGGTAAAATTAATTGTAATTGTTGTTTCAATATACGCTTTTCTATCAATGAAAGTACCTACAGCTAAAGGATTTCCCGGCAAAATATCTTCCATGTTATCTACGATTTTCCCAATGACATCATTTATGCTTTGGATAGTATCTGGCATGGGTCGATTGGGAAAAGACAAATCCCAAGTTAAATGAAACCCATCACTTTGAATTAACACTTTAGCACTATTTTTATTTGCCCAGTCAAATAAAATAGGCGTTTTAGCACCGCGTGATTTCACATCTGCGATTAATTTTCCTTTATCGACTTCCACACTATCGGCATACCAACCTGGGATTGAGGACAGAGAAACAATGGTTGAGTTCACCTGCTCTAATATCTTGACGGGATCCGGTGACGTCATTGTCTGCAAATAAACTTGGTACGGATTCACAACGCTAATAAACGCTGTGGGTAATTCTTTTCTGTGGGAACTAATAAATGTATATAATGACCAAAGCGCAAAAACGATGGCTGCCACGATTAAAACTTTACGAGTTGGAAATACACCTATGCCTTGAGCTTGTAAAACCGTATCAACTGGTTGTAACTGAAAACTTTTTATTTTAGGTAATGTTGGAAAAACAGGCTCTGGCAAAACATTAAAAGATCTAACGGATGAAGGATCTAAAAAAAACTTTCCTTCTTCCTGTGTTTTAGAGATAGGTACATCGCCATAAATATAAATATCAAAATTGTTTTGTTGGGTTCTAAAAATAATTAATTCTTCAGGAATACTATCTAGAGGAAAACTTCCATCAAGATAAACACTTCCCGACTTTACAATCACTAAAATCGCTTCTGTCGTATTAGGTATGGCTTCGCAATAAATTAAATCAAAAGGTCGTTTGAAATAATGCCAAATGGATTCACCTAGCAAATAACCCGGGTCAGGTGAAAATGCGACTTCGTATTGCTCTACATTTTTTCTTTGTAAAGTAATATATTCGCCATAATTGGCAGTGAGTAATAAAATTTCTCTTTTTAATAAGCTCGGTTTTTTTGCGCTTAAAACATCGCGATATGATGGAATAATAAATCGTTCGCCATCCTCACGTGTAATATAAGGCATTATCCAAGCCCACCAGGTCCGTTTAAGATAATGGGTGTAATCAGAATAACTGTTTCATCTACTCCTTCAGTAGCTGCTCTTCCCCCTAGTGTTTGTGAATCAAAGAATTGCATCGCATTTGCTTGATTAGAAATTTTTCTAAACCCGGCTAAGATTAATGTATCACCGGATCTTAAGACACTTCGTTGATTAAATGACTTTTGAGCAACGGTTGGTACCTGAATAATAGGCGCTGTAGCATTTGCAGTTGGTGTGATACCTGTTGTTGAAGATAATGTTTGGATACTGCCTACTTGATTCGTTAAATCCGCGTTGACTTGTAAAATAATTTTGCCATTTAATATTTTTGGCAAGATATATAATGTCATACCTGTTGTTAAGTTACCTGGCGTAACTTGAGACGTCACCGTATTATTATTTACACTAGTACTTTGAGTAGATCCACCACTAGAGGAAGTTGATGATCCACCTAATGTTGTTGTTTGTACACTCGCGATATACCCTGTTTGGGTAATAATTCGTAAAGCAGAAACTTGATTATTTAAACACACAATACGCGGCTCTGTCACAACTGAGGCTTTACCTTGTTGATTCAAAAAGTTAAATAATGCTTGAATACCCGATTGTGTCCCTGACCCTGCAAATGCAAGGCCACCAAAAGGAATTGGATTACCCGTAAATGGTATAATTGCTATCGGTGTACCATAATTTGCAACTAATCTAAAATTAGTATGTCCAAATGCATTTTCAATAGCGTTCCAATTAATGCCTAAGTTAAAGTCAGAGCTTAATTGTACTTCCAAGACTTGTACTTTAACCAAAACTTGTCTTGAAAGGTTAGAGTTTAAATTTGAAATATACTTAGAAACCAAATTAACATTAGTTGCTCTATCTCTTACAGTAACAGTCGTTGTTGCTTCTGATACAACCACTTTTCCATCGGGTGAAAGTAATTGTTTGATCGTATTTTCCAAATCCTTCCATACAGAAATTTTACCGCTGATATTGCTATATTGTTGTGAGGCTGTATCTTCAATTGAGCTTCCACCCATCACACTCCCGCCACTAGGAGTAGGTGAAGATACCCCTCCTGCCCCGCCACTACTTGTTTTACCCATCATGTAATCGGTAGAACCCGGCATAAAAGCAATATCATAGGTTCTGGTGACAAACGCTTGCCAATAAACTGCGGTTCCGTTAATGGAATAGACATAACCTGATTTAGAAGCTAATAAATCCAATGCTCCTTTAACTGTTCCGCTATAATTCATGCTGACCAGAGTAGACGGTTCTAGGCCTACTTGGTATTTTGTTAAAATATTTTTACCCGTCCCACCCACAATAGTACGGCTATAGTAAGAAAAAGGTAATTGATCGCCGCGTATTACAATTCTAGAGTTTAACCAACCAGGTTGTTTGGAAATACTAATAGGTGTTCTATCAACATATAAACCATTATTAATCACTAAAGGAGGAACAGGTTTTGCAGCAGCATCCGATTGTCTAAGAGCAGCAACAGTCCTTTCTTGCACTTCTGCAATATTCCCTTCTGATTGATTATAAACAGGGGCATTACAACCTGTAAGGAATATTAATGTACTTAAAAAAAGTAAAATAATTCGTTTTAAAAACATCAGGTATTCCTCGATGTAACAATCAAAGTTCGATTTGACATATATAAAGTCGCTTGTAATGGGAAAGGCGCCATCAACTTTTCTATCACATTAGGTAAACTTGATCCCGTTACTCTTCCATCAAAGTTATAATCATAAGGTGCCTTCCAGACCACCCTCCAATGATATCTATCCATAATACGTTCTAAATTTTCTTTTAATGATCCACAAATACTGATGGCATAAACTGCAGCAGGCCGGCCTAAACTAGCAAATTGATTTGGGAAGGAAGAACTACTGTAAGTAGTAAATGTCCTATCTTGTTGACTACCGGCTTGAAAAAAAGGTTCGTTAGGAACAGCTGCGGACGGCTTTGCAACTTGCCAACCCGCAAAAGAAATAGTCGGTAGGATAATAAGAAATATGCATAACTTTTTAATGAGGCACTTCATTTTTATACTCCATTAACCTATGCCTTTAAAAATTTTATCCATGGGATCCATGAACATTCGTTTTTAGTATATGCTATTTATTTTAAATGTGTAAGTCTTTCTATTGAATGAAATTTAAGACTTAGTTTGCACCTGGAGTAAATACATTAAAAGTAGATCCAGTCGCTTCACCCATTGGAACACATCGAGTGACTGCCATCACTGTTCCTTCTAATGCTCCCCAAGCGCTAGGATAAGATCCAACACTGGTTGGTTGTACTAATCCACGCTCAGTTATGACACCTAAACAAACCCTCCAAAAATAACCAGGAACAGCTGAGCCAGGTAAATTACTTGGATTTCCAGATGAATCATAAGAACCTATACAAGTTGCAGTGGTCGCTGGATTGGTAATACCGCAATTTGGAATTATGCTGTCCGTCGGGGTTTGTAAATAATAAGGAGCAGGGTTTGATGTTGTCAGTGAACCTGAATTATAAGGTGTTAAATGATATTTCATAGGTCCAGAATCAGTACCTGATGTTTTAGCAATTGCATATCCTGTGTAACTACTGATTGGATAAACATTTACGGTGCAATTTGTTGCATTATTATCAGTACAATTCGTTGGTGAATCATTAACGCCACTGACAGAAACCGGTATAACAAATATTTGCGGCATCATACCGACAGGACAAGAAGGGGCAGGTACACAAGCACTGCTATGATAAACCGATGCAAAATTGACAGAACGAGCATTATTTAAATTCTGTCCGGGTGGTGGAACACTTGCCAGAATATAACATGATTGTCCTGAACTGCAGGCACCAGGAGAAGGCGGAAGTCCAGGAACACTTCCCGAGGGAAGTGTAATTCCTGATGGTAAGAGACCAGCAATCATTTGAGCATTAGCAGGAGATGGGGCTGCTGCAGGCAAACTGACCGCCACATAAAAAATATTTCTGGTCGGTTCAAAACCAGCATAGATCGTCGAGCCATAAGAACTTACCCAAGTTCCTGACGATCCCATGCGTATTAAATAATTGTTGCCAACTAATTCACTTGCTGTAGTAAGAGCTACAAGTCCTGATTGTGTAGGTGTTGCTGTTAAGGAAGGCCATCTTCCATTTTGATTATAGAAAGCTAGCGCAGCATTTAATACTTGTTGCATACGCAAAGTCGTAATATCCCGTCTTTGTTGATTAGCCTGCTGTCCCGTGAAATTAATAAACATGACTATTAGCGAACTAGCGATAACTAGAACTAATAAAACTTCAATTAAGGTAAATCCTTTTTCACGTTGGATAGAATTCATAGTTATCCGCCACATAAATAATTGTTATTCGATGCTCCCCACGTTGGATTAGTCGCACCGTACATATCATCATTAGTATATAAGTTATTAAATTCTTTTAATCTAAACATAGTTGGCATCAATTTTGAAGTCGCTTGTGAAGACGCATTAGATGGAAGACGCTCCCAAACCAAATAACTCCCGGCTGGAGGTGAGCTACTACACGATGCCACACCACCTCCTGATGCTGATGAAATGCAATCTGCGCGCAACAATGCTTTATAAGTTGCAGGATTTAATCCAGTCGCAAGCTTTACTGCTACTTGAACTGTCCAAATTGTCATAGTTGCTAATGGTTGTAGTCCTACGGGTTGATTTAAAGTAATAGTATAGGGTGTAGATAATGAAGAACTGGTCGTCCAACTATTATAAATAGCAGTAGGAGCTCTATTAGTTGCTGGTGGTAATTTATTTAATTGTACTATATACCCCTTTTCACCTGCACTTTGATCAACTAGATTATTATTTTGTGGAGGCCACTGCGAAATAAATGCATTTGCTAGTAAAAATGAATTAATCGGTAATACCTTTGGAGAGCCTGGATTATTAATAGGATCTAATGCGCCGGTACCCGCTACTGCATTACCCAGAGAGTCACGTTGCACTCTGCAGTTTGCCCTATAATAATTTCCTAATCCTTGAAATAAGATATCGACAGTTGCTGTAACCTTAGTAGCATCATAATCTCTAGCCATACTATTGTATTGAGTCAGTCCTAGCACTACTAATGAAGCAGCAATAACGAGTACTAGAACTATTTCTATAAAAGTCAATCCTGATTGTTTACCCATTTTAACCACGTTAAACAGAACCCATTGACATACCTGTTAAGAAAATTCCTCGGATAATAACGATGATTAATAGAGCGCCTACTCCGAGTAATATGCCGCCTATGATTTTGGAAATCACTTTTAATGTTGCTGTCGTTTGTTCAGCACCTCTAACACCCATTCGAGTTAAACCATGTTCAAACCCTTTCACTTCAGCCATCACTCTTAATCTTAAAATATCAGCATCATCAATTAACCCTGTTGATAATACATCTGCAATATTACCTTTACCCATGCCTAATAAGTGTTCCATCATAACCAGATGGGATGTGACATAAGGGTTTGCTTGGTACTGCATTACTTTAATAGCGCTTTTAAATACTACACCATTTGAAACAAGCAATCCTAATGTTTCCATTAAGCGTGCGGATGCAAAGCGACGATATAAATTAAAAGGAGGAAACCTATCCAGTATTGGTCTTAGCTCGCCAACATAATTATTCATTGCACGGCGCAAAAGAATAATGACTGCAATAATACATGCGATAGCTAGCCACCACCATGATTGAATAAAATCGGCAACTTCTACTAATTGCACCCCAGCACTAGGCCATTCTTCTATTGGTTTAATTGCTCTGAACTGAACAAACACAGAATTATTAAGATAAATAATAATAGAACATGCCATAATAATAACTAATAATGGATAGCTAATCGCAGATATTAAAGCGCCTGTGCTGCCGCTGCGTTGCGTTAAGGTATTTATCGCGGATCTAATCGTTTCAGCCAGTGCACCGCCTTCTTCACCAACACGAATAATTTCAATTACATTCATTGTAAACCACCCCAGCATTCCATCTGCTAAAGGACGGCCTTGTGAAATCTTATCTGCAATTGAAAGAGCTACATCACGTGTAATGCCCGTTGTCACTTGCGCCATCATTTCAATGGCACGATTTGCTGGAATACCATCATTAATTAAAAGATATAAATCTTCTAAAAAAGCAAGCTGTGCTTTTGCACCAAATTGAAATTTTTTTATTCGATGTTGTATTTTTTCAATTAATGTTTGAGGATCATCACTATATTCAATTGCCATATATGTTTTTCCGCTAATTAAGCATACTTATAAACAGTAGATTTTGTTGCTAAATTGATTGGACCTACCACTTTTTCTGCATCAAATGGATCACAAATTCCTTCTTTTATTAAATCAATCGCTCGCGCATGAAAATCTTGCCAACCATTTTCTTTTAAATATTTTTCCCAGTTAAGTGTATCTGTTTTTTGAATAAATTCACGACCTGCTTCATCTACCCAAATAACTTCAGCTACTACTGTTCTTCCACTGACTCCCGTGCGATTGCACTTAACACAACCAGGCCCCCTGACTTTAGCTTTGTCTATTATTTCAGAGCCTAAAACAGCTTCCCATTCTGGAATATTTCCTTGATGTTTAGGTGAACTTCTTAAACTAATAGCACATTCAGGACATACTTTTGGAATTAAACGTTGACAAACTAAGCATCGTAAAACGCTGCTATCGCTTAAAAGAACAGGAGATATCCCCATATCAACCAAGCGAGTAATAATTGCTGTTGCTCTGTTCGTGTGTAAGGTTGTTAATACTAAGTGACCTGTGATAGATGCGCGTACCATAACATGAGCAGTGTCTTCATCACGCATTTCTCCCAATATGATTACATCAGGATCCATACGTAATGCAGCACGTCCCATACTTGCAAAACTACGGTCTTCTTTTTCCGTATTAACTGGAACTTGTGTTGCTTCTTCAACAACTTTTTCTACCGGATCTTCGATAGAATAAAGTTTTTGGGCTGTTTCTACCATTTCCATACAACTTGCCAGAGTAGTGGTTTTACCAGATCCTGTAGGTCCTGCGACAATAATAGCACCGAAGGGCAACTTCATTGCAGTTTGAATTATTTCAATTTGTTTGTCGGTATAACCTAAGTCTTTTAAGGTGTTTGATTTTTCTTGGCCGGTTGCAAGAATACGCATGACCATATCAAACCCACCGTGTGCAGGCACACTGGCCAAACGTAAACGTATATCTTTGCCATGTACTTTTAATGGCATTGAAGCATCTTGAGGAACTAAAGGATTAAAATGAGATGTGGCGTGATCTGTTTCTTTATTAAATGCAACAGATGCAATTTCTCTTCCTAATTTTTCGGACCATTCCGCATACAAACGTAATTCACCATGTTGGCGCATTCTAATTTTTGTATACGTTTGTCGAACTTGGATGTGGATATCACTAACGCCTTGTATAACGGCTTCATAAACTAAATCACGTAAATGTTTTTGTTGATCACTAAACGTAGCCGTGGTTTCACCTTTTTGCTGTTTAGTACTGATTTCTGTTCCACTGGCTAATAGCAAACTGATAAATGCTTTAGTGGCTGCATAAACCTGACCAGGATGCATTCCTTTGCTTAACATAAGTGATTTACAATTTTGAACTGTACGAGAGGTAGGGTCAGAGGAAAGTATCGTTGCGCTTTTTAAAATAGCAATTGTGCCCTGTTCCTTACACCAGGCTAGCATTTCATCCATAACTTTATCTTTTGTGTCAATATCTGCCTGAGTTGCAACTACTTTCGTAAATGTTGCAGCAGCATACTGTTCTAGGACGGCCATTGCTTCCTTACTCTCCGCATCGGTGTCTGCGCTATATTCAGTCTCAGCCATTGCTTCGCCTCTCAAAAAATTGAGTTGCATCAAACAAATAAGCTATATCATTCTAAGTATATACTAAGCGCTGTGGAAAAAAACATGAAACGCAGGGTGGATTAGCGCGTTTTTTGCGCGTAATCCATCATTAAAGGATGAGGATGACGATTAAATGTCTAAATTCATCACTTCCAAGGCATTATTTTCAATAAATTCCCGCCTTGGTTCAACTTGATCCCCCATGAGGGTGGTAAATATTTGATCAGCTATAAAAGCATCTTCAACAGTGACTTGGAGTAATCGTCTAGTATCGGGATTCATCGTTGTTTCCCATAATTGATCCGGGTTCATTTCTCCTAGCCCTTTATATCGTTGAATAGTTTGACCTTTTTTAGCTTCACTGATTAACCAGTCGAACACTTCTGAGAAAGTTTTAACATTTTTTTGTTTACCATCTCTTTGGATATAAGCAGAATCATGCAATAAATCGATTAATTTATTTCCTAAATCAGCCAATTTTCGATACTCGGAAGATAGAAATAAATCTTTATTAATCAATAAGTTATTAAAGACCCCATGATGGGTAACTTTCACGTTTAAAGAATAAAATTTCTTGTCTGAATCCTGAATCGCTTTTATGTCATAAGTTGAAACAGTATGAGCTTGATTGAGTTTTTCTTCTAAGTGCTTAGCCAATTCTTGCATTTTGGTTTGATCAGATAACTGAGACTCCGCTACCATTGGCATATAAATTAAAGCTTCTAAAAACTCCTTTGAATAACGTCTAGCAAGCCTATGAATCATGCTTTTTACAGATTGATATTCTAATACTAATTTTTCTAATGAAGCCCCTGAAACCGGCGGAGATCCAGCACTCACATGTAAAGATGCTCCTTCCAAGGCAGACTGTATTAAAGCAGATTCCAACGCATCGTTATCCTTCATGTATTGTTCTTGCTTGCCCTTTTTGATCTTAAATAAAGGAGGCTGAGCAATGTACACATGACCTCGCTCGATGAGTTCTGGCATTTGTCTAAAAAAGAAAGTGAGTAACAAAGTTCGAATATGCGATCCGTCTACATCGGCGTCTGTCATGATAATAATACTGTGATAACGAACTTTATCAGGGTTATATTCTTCTTTACCGATTCCACACCCTAGCGCAGTGATCAATGTTCCAACTTCTGCAGATGAAATCATTTTATCAAAACGAGCTTTTTCAACGTTTAATATCTTACCCTTTAATGGAAGTACCGCTTGCCCTTTTCGATCACGAGCTTGTTTGGCTGATCCACCTGCAGAATCACCCTCTACTAAAAATAATTCTGATTTACTTGGATCTTCTTCCTGACAATCAGCTAATTTTCCGGGTAATCCCGCTAAATCTAGGGCTCCTTTACGCCTTGTCATGTCTCTGGCTCTACGCGCCGCTTCTCTTGCCCTGGCAGCATCTATCACTTTTGTGATAATCGCCTTTGCATCTTGAGGACATTCTAATAAATATTCTTGAATTTTTTCGCCAACTACCGATTCAACGATTGCTCTTATTTCTGATGAAACTAATTTATCTTTTGTTTGCGAAGAAAATTTTGGATCAGGCATTTTTACAGACAAAACAGCTGTCAAACCTTCTCTAAAATCATCGCCTGTGGTTTCAACTTTTGCTTTTTTAAGATGGCCTTCTTTCTCTAAATAGTTATTAAGCACACGTGTTAAAGCAGCTCTAAAACCTGCTAAATGAGTACCGCCATCTTTTTGAGGGATATTATTGGTAAAACAAAACACTTTTTCATTAAATGTATCATTCCACTGTAACGCTACTTCTACAGTCGTATGATCTTTTTCCGCTGAAAAATAGAAAATCTTTGAATTTACTGGAGTTTTATTCTTATTTAGGTCTTCTACGAATGCCCTTATTCCTCCTTGATACTCAAATACATCAGATTTACCCGTTCGTTCATCTAATAAAGAAATGCGAATGCCTGAATTTAAAAAAGATAATTCGCGTAACCGTCTGGAGAGGATTTCATAAGAAAAAACGATATTTGTAAAGATCTGGGCACTGGGTTTGAAACGAATTTCTGTTCCTCTTTCAGTAGTTTCCCCTATTACTGTAAGTGGTGTAACGGGGTCTCCCATGTGATATTTTTGCTGATGCACTTTGCCGTCTAAACGTATTGTTAATAATAGTTCTTCTGATAACGCATTTACAACGGATACACCTACACCATGTAATCCACCTGATATTTTATATGAATTACTATCAAACTTACCGCCTGAATGCAGTATCGTCATAATTACTTCAGCTGCTGGACGGCCTTCTTCAGGGTGAATATCAACAGGAATACCTCTACCGTTATCTTTTACGCTGACAGAATCATCAGAATGGATTGTAACTTGTATAGAATTACAATGTCCGCCTAGGGCTTCGTCTATTGAATTATCTACAACTTCAAACACCATATGATGAAGGCCTGTGCCGTCATCGGTATCGCCAATATACATTCCAGGACGCTTTCTAACTGCATCCAGTCCTTTTAAAACCTTTATATTCGAAGAATCATAGCTGGCCGCTGTACTCACTCTTCATCACTCCACTGTCTAAAAATCCAAGGGGGTTAAATCACCGTGTTCCACGTGAAACAATTTAACTGGTTTGTTAATCGAGCATTTATCAAATATCCCACGCTCAACTGCGGTAACAAATACTTGTGCTTCTTGTTTTGAAAGCAGAGTAATAAGATTCATTCTGCTAGTCTTGTCGAGCTCCGCAGGAAGATCATCCACTAAATAAATCGGTTTTGTTTTCATACTGTTATGTAGTAGTTCACCTTGAGTGAGTATCATAGCACAAACGAACAATTTTTGTTGCCCTCTGGACAAAATTTCTTTAGCCGAAAGGCTGTTAAAAGTCACCTTTAGGTCTGCTCTATGAGGTCCATATTGGGTATATCCAAGCTGGCAATCTCGCTCAAAATTTTCATTTAAAACTTCCATATACTCTTTATTTGAACCCCACCCTTTTTGATATTCAATTTCTAAGGCTGAATAAGTCAGTAATTCTTGTACCTTATTTTTTAATTCCGGGATTAGTTTTTGAACATAATTGTATCGCATTTGATGCAACTCTTCTGCGACAGTAACAAGCTCCAAATTCCATGCATTTAATTCTTTTTTTAATACCGGCCTGCCTAAAATAACGTTTCTTTGCTTTAATACACGTTTAAACTGTTTCCACACTCTTAAAAAATCATGGCATTGATAAAAAGTGCCCCAATCTAAATATTTTCTGCGAAAAACAGGCCCGCCTTCGATCAAGTTATAACACTGGGAATTAATTAATTGTACGGGAGCAATTCGTGTAAATTCAGCTATTGATGTAATGTCCTTTCCTTCCATCCTCGCTTTGAATTCACTCTTTAATCCTTTTTCCAAGCCTAAAGAAATGACTTGTTGTGATTTTAAAACAATCTGCGCAAAGATTGAGAGTTTATCGGTGGTTTTGCGGATAACATGATCAGAACTGGCGCTTCTAAAAGAACGTCCTAAACTGATGTAATAAATTGCTTCTAATAAACTGGTTTTACCACTGCCATTATTCCCAAAAATCAAGTTAAAACCATTTGGAGTGGGTTCAAGCTCGGCTGAAGCAAGATTACGAAAATCTGAAATGACCAAGCGAGTCAATGGCATAAGTTATTCTCAAAGAAGCTTTTTCGTGGGCACGCCTAAAGAGCAGCCTTTGCCCAACCTGCATATGTTATGGCATCCCATAAGTTGGTATCGAATTGGGATCAAATCTCAGAGACTTGACACCACCTCATCTACAACCTCATCGGCATAACAACATATAAGCTATCGTCTTTTTCAGCGGGCTCTATTAACACACCGCCGTTCGCATCAGAAAAAGACCAGCGTATATTTTCAGAGGCAATCGTGGAAACGACATCTAAAAGATAAGAGACGTTAAAACCGATTTCCATACCATTTCCCTGGTAATCCAATGGAATTAATTCTTCTGCTTCTTCTTGTTCTGGATTATTGGCAACAATGCGTAAAGTATCTTTATCGATGTGTAAACGAATACCGCGAAATTTTTCATTTGAGAGAATTGATGCGCGTGTTAAAGCATGTTTTAAACTTTCTCGACTAGCGATTGCTGTATTTTCTACAGTGCGAGGAATTAATTTATCGTAATCTGGATACTGCGCATTAATCAGCTTTGAAGTAAATGTAAAATCAGGGGAGGTGACACGAAAGTGATTTTCACCAATGCTAACACTCACGGTATCTGCATTATTGGCGTCTAACAAACGCATCAACTCAAGAACACTTTTACGCGGTAAAATGACTTTTGATTGTGAATCACCTACATCGATATCACTCATGGAAGTATAAGCTAAACGGTGTCCATCCGTTGCAACACATTTCATTACACCTTGGTGAATGTCAAATAAAGCTCCATTTAAATAATGACGCACATCTTGATGCCCCATTGCAAAATGAATTCTACCTATCAGCTTTTTCAGTTTAGCTTGGCTCATAGAAAATTGTGTTGAAAAAAATCCATTTTCTATAGATGGAAACTCTTCAGCGGGCAGGGTGGTTAATAAGAAACGGCTTTTACCAGAACGTAAAACAACATGATCGCCTTCAAGCGTGAGATCGATTAAGGAATTTTCAGGTAATGCACGGCTTATATCCAGCAATTTTCTAGCTGAAACCGTAATAGAACCCGCTTCTACAATTTGGTCGGGGACAGCATTACCAATCATCTCAATTTCTAAATCCGTTGCTGTGAAGGAAAGGTGATTATCTTTAGCAGTGATTAGCACATTTGCTAAAATAGGCAGGGTTTGTCTGCGTTCAACAACACCGCTAATCATTTGCAAGGGCTTCAATAATGCATCACGCTGGATAATTACTTTCATGGCATCATTCCTATTAGTATTAAGTTGTTAATGTTCTTAAAAGATTTGTGTAATCTTCTTCTACATCTTGATTTGTCGTTTTAAATTCCGCTATCACTCTACATGCATGTAAAACTGTAGTGTGATCTCTGCCTCCAAATGCATCTCCAATTTCAGGCAAGCTATGATTTGTTAGTTCTTTCGCTAAAGCCATAGCCATTTGCCTAGGCCGCGCAACAGAACGGCTGCGGCGTTTAGATAATAAATCGGCTATCTTAACTTTATAATATTCAGCAACTGTTTTTTGAATATTTTCTATGGTAATTAATTTATCTTGCAGTGCAAGTAAATCTCGCAATGCATCTTTCACAAAATCTAATGTAATTGCCTTTCCTGTGAAATGAGCATTAGCAATAATACGTTTCAAAGCACCTTCTAATTCACGTACATTAGAACGTATGCGTTTTGCTACGAAAAAAGCCACTTCATAAGGCAAAACAATTTTAGCTGACTCCGCTTTGCTCATTAAAATAGCCACACGTGTTTCTAATTCAGGCGGTTCAACAGAAACGGTCAATCCCCAGCCAAAACGCGATTTTAATCGCTCTTCAACGCCGCTGATTTCTTTCGGATATCGATCACACGTTAAAATGACTTGTAATTGGCTTTCTAATAATGCGTTGAAGGTATGAAAAAATTCTTCTTGAGATCTGTCTTTTCCAGCAAAAAATTGAATGTCGTCGATAAGCAGAGCATCTACTGTGCGATAGTAGCGCTTAAATTCATTCATCGCATTCGTTTGTAAAGCGCGCACCATATCAGCTACAAAACGTTCAGAATGCAGGTATAACACTTTCGCCTTAGGGTTGTTGCGTATGATTTGGTTGCCAATAGCATGCAGTAAATGCGTTTTACCTAAGCCTACACCGCCATAAAGAAAAAGAGGGTTATAAGCGACTGCAGGATTTTCAGCAACCTGTAGAGAGGCTGCTTTTGCAAGTTGGTTAGACTTACCTTCAACAAAATTATCAAACGTGTGGTTTACATTTAAATTACTTTGATAATTAGGGACTTCAGCCGTAGCCGCTGCTTTACGTGCAGCAGACACAGTAGAGGGGGGAGCCACATGCGATTTAGGGGCTACTACCGGTTCAACTCTGCTAGTGTCTTGACGCTTGCTGCCTATTTCCAAAGAAATAGAAGGAGGAGGGGTGTCGTCACTAAATTGATGTATCAACTCTCGAATACGTTCCAAAAAACGTTCATTAATCCAATCCAACACAAAACGATTAGGCGCAAACAAAGTCAATTTGCTGTCAACATGCTCAACTTGTAGGGGTCGGATCCATGTGTTGTATTGTTGAGAAGGAAATTCGTCCTGCAAACAATCTAAACACTTTTCCCAAAGGGTCGCGCTCACAGTTGCTCCTGTCATTTACGGGAATCAATAGGTTTTAAAACGTCAATCTGATTTTTACCGAGTGTAACAGACTTACTGGCGTTTATGATAATAATATCAAGCGTCTTTAAGTAAGCAAGGGAAGTCTCAACAGAATGATTTTTAAAATGATTAAATGGAAAAAATGAAGTATAATAATAGAACAGAACTTATATAAAACGAGGATTTGTCAGCAATGTTTTCTGATTCAAAACACTCTAACTCCATTAAAGCTGTTGACATGAAGGCTGTTGAGAAACCAGCCAGCTCTTTAGAATTAACAAAAGAAGAAAAAGTTAATTTCTATAGCGAATTGGTGAAAAAACCAAAAAACTCCAATGATATTGAATGGCTTGCTCAAGTTGAAAATAAGTTGTTGCTTTATTTAGATTACATATCCGGAGTGGATTCCAAAATTGTTTTTGATAAAAAAGAATTTCCTACCGGTGTTGCCCTAGTAAGAACAGCTCCTTATTCCCTAGACATAAAAAATTCAGCTGCTCCTGATAGCCCAGAATTAGTAACCATCAATAGCGTGTTACGTACTTTAAATACTCTAAGGTCTATTCACTTCATGCTGAAGTGCAATAATTCTGAAACAATAAATCAATTAGCCGATGATCTCACCAAAGATTTTATTGAGTTTTTACAAAATATTGCAGAAAACAAAGAAATTGTTCTTGATATAAACGATAAATTAATTACCGTTTTACATATTACTCAATTAGATCAAGGGATAAATAGCGAAGACGATTATACCAATTTACTGAATCATTACAGAGACCTTACCAGTTTATTGACGCCCGCCAAATCAATGGTAACTATTACCAAAGAAAAAAAAGTAATCGATCAAAAACAAACTTATGAAACCACCATTATAGAAGCTGCTCATCCTATAACGGTTAAAACAGAAGAACAAAAAAAGCAATTAAATGAAGTCTGTCCTAATGATGCAAAAACTTCGCTTTTTAATTCAAAAAACCAAGAAGCAATAAAAATTGCCACGCAACTATTTCAACCCCTTATTTTAAAAGATGACAGAAGAACACCTGCTCAAACTCGGAATACAATAGGGCCGGGTGTTAAAAATGGATATATTGTCCATAATAAAATTATTTTTCACGGCGATAAAAAAGAAAGCGTGGATAAATCAGCTGAAACATGGTCATTTAGATGCGGCTCTTTAGCTCCTGTAAGAACTGCTGCGATAAATCATCAAAAAACAGTCGAATATACTCAAGAAAACATGCGACAAATTCAATTGGCAATTTCAACAATACGCTATAAAAATGCAAAAAAACCAGATGACTGTAAGTTATATATAAATGCATTAGTAAGCGCCATAAGCCCTAGACAAAAACAATCGACCATTATCAGCAGAACCAAAGAAGCTAAAGACAATTTAAATAAACGATTTCAAAAAAATAATAAAAACCAAAAAATAATTTATTGGACCAATATAGGCCTTAATATTGAAGGCTTTGTTTCTAGGCATGAAATATCTTCATTAGTAACCATGATGGCAAAAGAAAAAAACATTCGTATTCCTACTTCCGCTACTAATCGATCTGGCCGGCTTTACAAAAGCGCTTTTATGTCCAACCTTGTCGCGGAAGATAATAATGTAACAAGAGGTGCTTTTTGTGCAAGCGGGCAAGATAGAACAGGCAGTGAGCAAGAAGCTGTAATTGAGTTATGGCTGGCCTTTCAATATTTTCATAATATGACTTTATTCAAGCAAGAAGCTAATATGACCTATGAAAATAAACTTGAATTAGTAAGAAAAAAAATAATAGAGCCTCTACGTGTATTAGGTTTTCATAATGCGATGCTTGCTTCTCTAGCAACGCCAGGATCTACCGGAATGAAGTTTGAATCAAATACTTCTTTTTTTACGGACAAACTAGTTCCTTATCTTTATCGCAAAACAGCCAATACAAATAAATTAAACCCAGCAAGGATGGGCTACACTTTTTTAAAAAATTTCAAAATTAAACAAAATGACTTGGAATTCCTTTTTGAAATTCAACGCATGGAAATAAGCAGGGCCAAAGACGAAGAAAGTGCCTTAATGGCCTTTTCAACCTGGTTAATTACGGCTATTGATTATCAGCGCGGCAAAAAAAATAAAACCAGTTATTCTGCTTCTTTATTTGGAAAAAAATCAGGTTTATCTACAGCTCAAACATTAGAATTAAGGGAGAATATTTATAACTTATTAGTCTTTATTCTCATAACCCATCCATTAGATTTTAATTCTATCAAAGATGAAATAGTAAGAATTGAAAATGGAATTAGAGCAATATTCAAAAATAAATTTGAAGATAAAAAAATGGGAATTGTATTTAATCAACTGAAAGAGTTAATTACGATTTTAGAAC
>Ga0207151_1081_pt1 | contig 23514 bp, 21 predicted proteins | sample Alteio_BWMinHeat_29_FD_153523 | JGI IMG/M metagenome (GOLD analysis project Ga0207151, IMG submission 153523) | Enriched cells from forest soil in Barre Woods Harvard Forest LTER site, Petersham, Massachusetts, United States -... | ecosystem: Environmental > Terrestrial > Soil > Temperate forest >... | reverse complement strand
AAGCGAGCGCGTTTTGCTGAAGTCATTGCTGCGACAGAGCCGTTTAAAACTGCTATTTCGCTTGCTCTACAACAGGGAATAACGATGAATGAACTATCTGCAGGAACGCATGGGATTCCACTATCTCCGACTCCAACTAAAAACCTTGCGAATGTCAAAGTTGAAAACGGTGTGATTACTTCAACAGGCACTGAGATCGTACATGGACTAAATTATATATTAAAGCCCAATAATGATGGGAGCATATGGACAGTTGAAGGCAGTTGCATTAAAGCTAACTTGTGCGAAGCATAAAACTTTAATGAGTAATTTAATAATAACAGGTATTGCCAGTCATCTCATTTATTGTGGTTTATTAGATTTAGAGACAGCAAATAAAGCTAGTTTTGATGCACAAAGAGAAAGAATTCCCTTAGTCAGTTATTTAGTAAAGCATAAATATCTAACAAGTGAAAAAATTTCAGAAAGTTGTGTCAAGACTTTTGCGTTACCTTTCTTTGACTTAAAGCAATATAATGCTAGCTGGATATCGAACTTATCTTTGGATAAAGATATAATACGTCGTCATCATATAATACCGCTTTATCGAAAAGATAATATTTTACATATCGGCATATCAGATCCAACTGATAGAACCACGATAGATTCGATTTTTTTCTACACCGGCATCAAAGTTTCTCCTGTGATTGTTGACGAACAATTATTATCAGATCTGATTGATAAACATTATTCTACAGAGACTGCGAATGGGATTGAAATTGGCTTATTAAATCAAATCTTTTTTGAAGAGAATAGTTTTAGCGTAAACGAAAATATTGTTAGCTATGACGAACCGTTAGTCAAATTTGTTGATAATATTTTAGAGCATGCTATTTCACGCAATGTTTCTGATATTCATATTGAGCCTTATGAAAAACAGTGTCGAATACGTTATCGTCAAGATGGCATTCTTTCAGAAGTCACTGAAATTCCAATCAACGTTGCCTTGCGGCTTATTACACGATTAAAGGTGATTGCAAAGCTCGACATCTCTGAAAAACGTTTGCCGCAAGATGGGAGATTTCAAATAAATACTCGACAATTCCGAATAAATACTTGCCCTACTTTATTTGGAGAAAAAATTGTTTTACGCTTATTAAATTCAAATAAATTGATGCTGGATGTTAATGCTTTAGGTTTTAGCGATAAGCAGTTGACAATATTTTTAAAAAAAATATCTCAACCTCAAGGTTTAATTTTAGTAACAGGTCCCACGGGGAGTGGAAAAACCATTACTCTCTATTCGGCTTTGCAATTTTTAAATCAAGACAATAAAAATATTTCCACCGTAGAAGATCCTATTGAAATTCAATTGCCTTATATTAATCAAGTTAACATTCATCCTAAAATTGGCTTAACTTTTTCAAAAGTATTAAGATCCTTTTTGCGGCAAGATCCAGATATCATTATGGTAGGAGAAATTAGGGATCAAGAAACAGCAGAAATTGCCATTCAAGCTGCACAAACAGGTCATTTAGTATTATCAACTCTACATACCAACAATACAATTGAAGCCATCACGCGTTTGCAATCAATGGGCATTGAATCCTATAAAATAATTAGCTCGATAAGTCTTATTGTGACACAACGACTGATTCGTAAATTGTGCCCTCACTGTAAACAACCCGATTTATTTTCAAAAGAGAAACTCGCTTTTCTTGCTGTTGGGTGCCAATACTGTTTTCAAGGATATCAAGGACGTACTGCAATTTATGAATGCTTACCCTTTAATGATACTGTAAAGCAGTTAATAGTAAATTCTAAACTCCAGGATTTATTAAATTTTATGAAAAATGAAGAACATGATCTTTTATTAGAATCAGGACATAAAAAAATCTTTCAAGGCTTAACCACTCTTTCTGAAATCTATAGAGTATTGGAACAATGAAAAGTTATAAGTGGTATGGAAAAAATTTTCAAGGCGCATTTACCTCGGGTGAAATTGAAGCTTTTAGTTATAAATTAGCTAAGTTCTATTTAAGTCAACAAAAAATAAAATGTCATTTTGTGATGAGAAAAATGAACTTTTTTATTAAAACGTCTATTACTTCATTTGAAATTGCTTTATTCTTAAAACAACTGGCTTTACTAATCAATTCCGGCATTCCACTCGTCCAGGCTTGTATCATAATCAGCAAATTAGAAAAAAAATTATTACTAAAAAATATCATCAGCGCAATTAAAAATGAAATTGAATTAGGGAAAAATCTATCATTATGTTTAACAAAATTTCCAAAATATTTTGATAGCCTTTCTTGTTATATGATTGAATTAGGTGAACAAAGTGGTTTATTGGATAAAATGCTTTTTATGGTTTCAAACTATAAAGAAAAAACTTTAACCATGCAAAAAAAATTTCAACAGGCTTTAATTTATCCTGGCGTAACGATTATTAGCGCTTTATTCATTATTATTTTTATGCTGATTGTTGTCGTTCCTCGATTTGAAGACTTATTTTCTAATATGCATTCTAGATTGCCTTTTGCTACCCTATGCATTATTCACCTATCACATTTTTTGCGAAACTCTTTTTTTCTCCTACTCATTCCACCTATCATGCTTGTGCTGATATGGCATTATGGTAAGCGCACTTTTTCTATCAAAAACGTTAAAGACAAATTTTTCTTATTCATTCCTTATTTTGGAACGACTTATAAAAAAATTTTATTGTCCCGGTTTAGTAGTAGTTTAGCAGCCACCTTTTCTGCCGGTGTTCCCATATTAGAGTCTCTACCGCTTGTTTCTAAGACCATTGATAACTTTGTTTTTCAAAAAGAAATATTACAGTTACAAAATCAGATTGCTTTTGGTATATCTCTTCACACTGCAATGGAAAGACTATCCTTCTTTCCACCTCTTTTTGCATCCATGATTAAAGTAGGCGAAGAAACAGGGAAATTAGACCTTATGCTAGAAAAAATAAGCACAATTTATGAGATTGATATCGATAATTGCTTTAACCATTTTAACAAGTTATTAGAACCCTTGATTATCCTGATTCTTGGTGTTTTAATCGGAGGGGTAGTGATTGCTATGTATTTACCTATTTTTAAATTAGGAACATTCATTTGATGGATATCATTCATTTTCTTGCCGAAAATCAGCATATCTTTCTGATTGTTATTGCTGCTTTAGGATTAATTATTGGTAGTTTTTTAAATGTAGTCATTCACAGACTGCCCCATATGCTGCAAGAAGAATGGAACCAAGAATGCCGCGAATACTTGGGACTTAAACCCAATCCTATCGATATCGATAAATTAAATTTACATCTTCCGTTTTCTCATTGCCCTCGATGCAAAAAAACATTAAAACCTTGGCACAATATCCCCATTATCAGTTACTTAGTTTTAAAAGGGCATTGCGCTTACTGCAATGCAGCAATTTCTGCACGTTATCCCATTGTTGAGTTATTGTGTTGCTTGGCATCAGTTTATGTTGCCTGGCGCTTTGGATTCACTTTCCAAACACTAGGCGCCCTACTCTTTACCTGGATATTAATTGCATTAACTTTCATTGACATAGACCACCACTTATTACCTGATCAATTAACTTTGTCATTACTCTGGGTGGGATTGTTTCTTAGTATGTTCTCTCTATTTGTTAATAGCCATGATGCCATTATCGGAGCTATTTTAGGCTATCTCATTTTTGCTTTAACCCAATGGTTATTTAAATTGGCCACGGGAAAAATTGGAATGGGTCAAGGTGATTATAAATTTTTAGCCGGATTAGGTGCCTATTTAGGATGGCAACAACTTCCAATTATTATTTTATTTGCTTCTGTGAGCGGCTTAATTTTTGGTTTAACTCATATGACCATGAAAAAGCAATTTAAAAGCACCCCCTTACCCTTTGGTCCTTATTTAGCAGTCGCTGGTTGGATTAGTCTTATGTGGGGACCTGAAATTTTACATATTTATGTTCATAAATTTTTAATGTGACTTATGTTGGTAATAGGCCTTACAGGTGGAATAGGAAGTGGTAAAAGTACAGTAGCTGCCCTGTTTGCAGCTAAGGGTATTAATGTCATTGATACGGATAAATTAGCCAGAGTTTTAACGGAACCCGGGCAACCTGCTTTTGAACAAATCAAAAAGAAATTTGGAGAGGGCGTCATTTTAAAAGATGGCTTTCTTAACCGATCAGCCTTACGACAACTCATATTCAAGCATCCAGAATATAAAGAATGGTTAGAAAATTTATTGCATCCTTTAATCCGCGAAGAATTAAAAAACCAAATTCAAACCTCAAATTCTCCCTATTGTATTGCCGTCATCCCACTTTTATTTGAAACAACCCCTAACCCTCTTATTGATAGAATATTGGTAGTGGATACAGCGGTAGAACACCAAATAGCCCGTACTCAAGCTCGAGATAATGCATCCCTGGAAGAAGTAGAAACCATTATAAAAACTCAAGTTTCTCGTCAAGAAAGATTATCTAAGGCCCATGATATTATTCATAACCATGGCCCCTTAGAAGAGCTTTCTTCGCAGGTTGAAAAATTGCATCAATATTATTTAACTTTGTGAATATAATAAACTAATTTGTTGCAGCACTTAGAAAAAAATCATGTTATTATTCATAAAGTAAATGAGATGGCGATGCGCGCCTATGGCTGAAAATTTAATAATCTATGAACAACCGCTGAATGAAATTGTCAGGGTTTGTTTGCGTTTAGAGCAATTATTTGCTCAGTTAGATCACCAACTTCCTGATACTTCTATTCTAGGTACACGTAATTTAATTGCTTTAATTATTAATACCCTACAATTGTTGGATAGACCGGACTTAAAAGCCAAATTAGCAAAAGAATTAACTCATCAAGTCAGCTTATTGCAACGCCTTGAGAACACCCCTGAAATTGATAACACAAAATTACAAACTCTTTTAAAACAGTTAGATGATTTATCACGTTATTTTATTGAGAGCAGTGGAAAAATTGGACAGCCATTACGGGAAATCGAGCTGCTGAATAATCTTCGTTTACATTTAGCCAGCCCCGGAGGTGGATGTAGTTTTGATATCCCTGTTTATCATTACTGGTTACATCAACCCATAGAAAAACGTAAGGAAACAATTCAATCCTGGCTTGCTGAATTTAATAAAATACGTTCAGCTTCTTCCTTAATATTGCAATTAACAAGAGAAGGAAGTAAGCCGCAAGTCAAAAAAGCTGAGCAAGGCTTTTATCAAGAGTTACTGGACCCTCAAATTAATCTACGCTTAATTAGAGTCACTATCAGCGATAACCTAATGGCTTACCCTGAAATTAGCGTGGGACGTCATTTTTTAAGTATTCGTTTTTTTTCACCCAATATTCACGAAAGACCCACCCAGTATTTGCATAATTTCGAATTTCGTCTATCCTACTGCACACTATGAAGAAAGAAGATATTAAATGCCCTACTTGCGGCAAAGCCCATACTTGGATTAATGAAAATCCTTTTCGTCCTTTTTGTTCCGCACGATGCAAACTCATTGATTTGGGTGATTGGGCGAGTGAAAAACATTCTATTCCTGGTGATTCTGCAGATTTACCTTCTGAAAATGATAAAGAGAATGAAAAGTAATACAAGAACTTGGCATTATAAAAGTTCTTCACCACAATTAGCGCCACCTCCCACTTCAAAAAATAAAGATGGATTTTGTAGTCGATTTAGTTTGTTTACGAAAGTCGTTTGCGTTAGTGCTGCTGCAACATTGGTAGCAGCAAGCTTGTATTCAAAAGTAAGCTAACGTTAAAGTAACTTCACAATATCCCAATTCGCATCTGGAATATCGAGAGTGAGCAATTCGTGCAATGAAACCCATTTTATTTCTTGTCCTTCTTTACCATGAGGCTCATTCTGAAAATCAGTGATTTTCCATACATCAAGAAAAATAATTTTATCTGGATAATCATGTTTGAATTGAGAAAAAGATTTAGCTGCAAGAATTTGTATTCCTATTTCTTCTTGTAATTCTCTTTTTAAGGCATACAAAGGCTTTTCATTTGGTTCAATTTTCCCGCCAGGAAATTCCCAACGCCCTCCTTGAAATTTATGTGCCTGGCGTTCCGCCACCAGGATTTGATTTTGTGAGTTATAGACTAAGCCTACTACTACGTGAATCCTGTTTTTGTCATGTTGGGATGACATTACTAAGACAAACTACCATGGCAATGCTTGTATTTTTTCCCTGAACCACAAGGACATGCTTCATTGCGACCGACTTTACGCTGATCTCTGACATAAGGTTCTTCAGCCAATGCAACTTCATCATCTTGTGTCGCTTGCTGCATAGCACCCATTTCTTGATGTTTAAATTCCATTTTAACATTCAACGCTTCACGACGCTGCTCTTCTAAATTTTCAACATCTTGTTCTGCTTTCACTTCAAATTTACTTAAGGTAGAAATCACTTCGTAATTAATCTTATCTAACATACTCACAAATAATTCGTATGCTTCACGTTTATATTCTTGTTTCGGATTTTTTTGAGCAAAGCCGCGCAAATGAATTCCTTGGCGTAAATAATCCATTGCAGCCAAATGTTCACGCCAATAAGTATCTAAGGTTTGCAACATCACTGCTTTTTCAAATTGACGAATAACGGGCTCACCAATTTTTGCTATTTTTTGTTGATAAATATCAGCAAATGCTTTATGCATTCTTTCACGCAAGTTTTCTTCATGTAATCCTTCTTCTTTTTCCAACCATTCTAAGATCGTTAAATGAACGTTAAAGTCTGCTGCTAATTGTTTTTCTAATGAAGGAATATCCCATTGCTCTTCTAAACTTTGCGGTGGAATATAAGTGCTGATCAAGGTATCTATCACTCGATGACGAATATTGGAAATCGCTTCTGCGATATTATCTGCTGCTAATAATTCGTCACGCTGTGCATAAATCACTTTACGTTGATCATTTGCTACATCATCATATTCTAATAATTGTTTACGTATATCAAAATTATGAGCTTCTACCTTGCGCTGCGCTTTTTCAATGCTGTTTGAAAGCAGTGTCGATTCTAATGCAACATCTTTTTCAACACCTATGCGTTTCATGATGCCAGTTAATCTATCACCACCAAAAATTCTTAATAAATTATCTTCTAATGATAAATTAAACCGCGATTTTCCTGGATCACCTTGTCTACCAGAACGGCCGCGCAATTGATTATCGATACGACGTGATTCGTGACGCTCAGTCCCTAAGACATATAAACCACCTGCTTTGATGACTTGATCATGGCGTTCTTGCCATGCTTTTTTACGTTTTTCAATTTCTTCAGGCGTTGGATTTTCAAGCTGTTTTAATTCTGATTCTAAATTTCCGCCTAATACAATATCCGTTCCACGGCCTGCCATGTTTGTTGCAATAGTGACTGTACCAGGACGCCCTGCTTCAGCAATAATTTGCGCTTCTTGTTCATGGAATTTTGCATTCAATACTTGATGCGGAATTTTTTCTTTGTTTAACAATCGAGAAAGATACTCAGATGTTTCAATAGAAGTAGTACCCACTAAAATAGGTTGTCCAGATTGACTGCATTTTTTTATATCGGCAATAATTGCATTAAATTTTTCTGCAGTAGACATAAATACCAAGTCAGCCTGATCATTGCGTACCATTGGCATATTCGTTGGAATCACAATAACTTCTAAGCCATAAATTTGTTGGAATTCGTAGGCTTCTGTATCTGCGGTACCGGTCATTCCAGATAATTTATTATAAAGACGAAAATAATTTTGGAAGGTTATCGAAGCTAAGGTTTGATTTTCTTGATTTATACTCACACCTTCTTTTGCTTCTATTGCTTGATGCAATCCATCTGACCATCTTCTCCCTGGCATTGTTCGGCCAGTATGTTCATCGACAATGACTATTTCGCCATTTTGCACAATGTAATCGACATCCCGATGATAAATAGCATGTGCGCGTAAAGCTGCATTGACGTGCTGCATCATCATTATGTTTTGAGAATCGTAAAGGCTTTCTCCTTCTTTCAATAAGCCTGTTTTTGTAAATAACTCTTCAACGTGTTGATGGCCGTCTTCAGTCAGATAAGCTTGTTTGCTTTTTTCATCGATAGAATAATCACCAGGACCATCTTTTATTTCTTGTTTGGTTAATCCAGGAATTAATCGGTTCACTGCCTTATAAAGTTCCGTATTATTTTCTGCAGCTCCTGAAATAATCAGCGGTGTTCTTGCTTCATCAATAAGAATAGAGTCCACTTCATCAACAACTGCAAAATTTAATCCGTGCTGGACTTTGTCCTCTATGCTAAACGCCATATTATCGCGCAAATAGTCAAACCCAAATTCATTATTGGTTCCATAGGTAATATCTGCAGCGTAAGCACTGCGTTTATCAGGGGGTGACATATTTGGAAGAATGACACCCGTCGTCATTCCCAAGAATGAATAAAGCGGCTCCATCCAAGCTGCGTCTCGCTTAGCGAGATAATCATTCACAGTCACAATATGCACGCCATGGCCTGATAATGCGTTTAAATACGCTGCTAGCGTTCCTACTAGCGTTTTACCTTCACCTGTGCGCATTTCTGCTATATTTCCACCGTGCAGTACCATCCCACCAATTAACTGCACATCAAAATGCCGCATATTTAAAACACGTTTTCCGACTTCTCGCACTACTGCAAATGCTTCAGGTAAAATATCGTCTAATGTTTCACCTTTTTTTAAGCGTTCACGAAATTCAGTGGTTTTAGCCTTTAATTCATCATTACTTAAAGCAGAAATCTTGGGCTCCCAAGAGTTGATGATATCAACGGTTTTTGAAAGACGGCGAATCACACGCTGGTTGCGGCTGCCGAATAATCGTGTTAAAAAGTTCATTACCATAGGATTGACTGCATTCTCTCGTGAAAAAATTACTCGAAGCATTACCCACTCTGTCCTAAAAGTCAATTCTTCGTTACACTCTTTACCCATGACTAATCACATATTGAAAAATCAAGGAAAAACTCTAACTGAGCTTCTTAAAAAGTTAGAAGTAATTCGAGAATTAAATACCATTTTTGCGCAAAATGTTGACAAAACATTGGCTAAACATTGCGTGGTCACAGCCATACAAAATGGTTGCGTGATTGTTCTTCTTGACAGCGGCAATTGGGCAACACAATTGAGATTTCATATCCCCGATTTATTAACCAAATTACGTGAACATTCTCTTTTTCGACATATCAAATCTATATGTTGTAAGACCCGCCCTATTCATCAAAATGAGCGGTTAAATAGAAAAAAGAAAAAGTCACCTATGAAAAAATTATCTTTAAAGGTTTCAAAAGAAGTAGAAGAATCTGCAAAATTAATTTCCGATGAAAAACTGAGAAAGATCATGCTGAAGATTGCTAGCAGGAAGACATAGGGCCTCTGCCGTCATCCCCGCGTTCGCGGGAATGACTGCAAGGATTCTAACTATCCGTGGCTAAAATAGGCTTAACATAGGTAATTGGGGCTTCATCTAAGTTTTCAAAGGTGACATATTCCCATGCATCTTGCGTTGCTAATAATTTACGTAATAATTTATTATTTAATGCATGTCCTGATTTAAACCCGTTAAAAGCGCCAATTAAACTGGAGCCCAGCAAATAAAGGTCTCCCACTGCGTCTAAAATTTTATGTCTAACAAATTCATCTTCATAACGAAGACCATCTTCATTGAGTACTCTAAAGTCATCTACTGCAACCGCATTATCTAAACTGGCACCTCTAGCTAAATTCATTGAGCGCAAATGCTCAAAATCAGACATAAAACCAAAAGTACGTGCACGGCTAACTTCTTTAACATAGGAAGTACTAGAAAAATCCAAGGTCGCGGTTTTGCTATGGGAATTAAAAACAGGATGGTTAAATTCTATAGTAAACGATACTTTAAAACCATCAAGGGGCTCAAAACAAGCCCATTTATCCCCTTCTTGAACCATGACTTTTTGTTTAATACGAATGAAACGTTTTGGAATATTTTGTTCTTTTATACCTGCAGATTGAATTAAAAAAACAAAAGGTCCGGCACTGCCATCCATGATAGGAATTTCTGATGTATTTACATCAATATAAGCATTATCAATGCCTAAACCAGCCATAGCAGAAAGCAAATGCTCCACAGTTGAAACCCGTATGCCATTTTTTGTTAACGATGTGGAAAGTGTTGTATCCCCAACATTTTCCGCTAGTGCAGGAATTTCAACGACAGGATCTAAATCAACACGTTGAAAAATAATACCCGTATTAGGAGGAGCAGGTCTAAGAGTCAGCTCTGCTCGTTCTCCCCCATGTAGGGTCACTCCCGTTGCTTTTATTGCGTTTTTTAAAGTTCTTTGTCTTATCATTACAATTTTTCGCTTTTATCCACCAGATATGTTCAATAGTAACACATAACATCTCTTTTTAAATTAAGAATTTATGTGGGTTTTATTAAGAGAATTCCCTAATCAAAATCAGGGTTTTCTCTCTTCTATTCAAGAAGAGAGAAAGTCTAACTTATTAGAAGTTACTCTACTACTTCTTCTTTTCTCCTTAAGAAGGCAGGTATATCAAGATAGTCTAATTCATGAGCCATATCGGTCATGATAGGTCTGGCGGGAACATGAGTTGATGTAGTAGTTGAAGAAGTTGCTATATTCTTTCGTAAAACAGTAGGTTTTTCTAACGTTTGATAATCAGGAGAACCATCTGATTTAGTGGTATTTTCATTGATTTTATAAGTTGAGTTTTGTTGCTTACGGCCTAATCCAGTGACAATCACTGTGACCCGAATTTCATCTCTTAATTCAGGATCGATAACGGTACCAACAACGACTGTTGCACCATCTGAAGTGATGCTTTTAATCGCATCACCCACTTCTTCAAATTCACCAATAGACATATCTAAACCAGCGGTAATATTGACTAAAACCCCGCGTGCGCCTGTCATATCGACATCTTCTAATAATGGACTTGAAATTGCGGCTTCTGCTGCTAACCGAGCACGATTTTCACCGGAAGCAACTCCAGTTCCCATCATTGCCATACCCATCTCAGACATTACTGTTCGTACATCGGCAAAATCTACGTTAATTAATCCGGGGCGTGTAATTAATTCCGCAATACCTTGGACAGCACCTTTTAAAACATCATTTGCAGCCTTAAATGCATTGACTAAGGTAATATTTTTTCCGAGTACGCTTAGCAATTTATTATTTGGAATCGTTATTAATGAATCTACATATTGGCTTAAATTTGCTATACCTTGTTCAGCAACTTGTGCTCTCACTTTACCTTCAAAAGAAAAAGGTTTTGTCGTAACAGCAACCGTTAATATTCCTAGTTCTTTAGCTACTTGAGCAAAGATAGGAGCTGCACCCGTTCCAGTTCCACCACCCATTCCAGCAGTAATGAAAACCATATCTGCCCCAACTAAAGCCGCTTTAATGCGTTCTCTGTCTTCTTCAGCAGAACGTCTACCTATTTCTGGATTTGCACCTGCGCCCAGACCTCGCGTGATAGCATCACCTAATTGAATTAAAGTATTGGCAGAGGAGTTTCTTAAAGCTTGTGCATCTGTATTTGCACAAATAAACTCAACACCTTCAATAGAGCTTATCATCATGTGCTCTACTGCATTTCCACCGCCACCCCCAACGCCAACAACTTTAATTACCGCATTTTGTGTACTTGTTTCCGTCAATTCAAACATGCCAGGCTCCTTCAATTCACGCTAAACTTTTAAAAATTTCCCTGAAACCAATTTCTCATTCTTGACCAAAGTCCTTTTAAATTTGATTGGTTTAAAGATTCTTTTTGCGTATCCCGTTGTTGCATTCCGTAGAGTAATAAACCTACACCTGTTGCATAAACAGGATTGTCGATAACATTTGACAGCCCTACAACATGTTGTGGCACACCCAAACGTACGGGCATTTTAAAAATACGCTCTGCTAATTCAATAGCGCCTTCGACTTTTGATGCGCCACCCGTTAATACAATACCCGCTGGAATTAAATCTTCTAATCCACTGCGTCTAATTTCTGCTGCAACTAAAGAAAATAATTCTTCATAACGCGCTTCTACAACTTCAGCTAATGCGCGTTTTGAAAGATGCTTACCAGGACGATCACCTGTGGTTGGGATATCAATCATTTGATTGGTATCGGCAAGATCTTGTAAAGCGCACGCATATTTTATTTTAATTTCTTCTGCATTCCGAGCAGGTGTTCTTAATGCAATGGCAATATCATTTGTCACTTGATCCCCAGCGATAGGAATAACTGCCGTATGCCGAATTGCACCATCAGTAAAAATAGCAATGTCAGTAGTACCACCACCGATATCAATCATACAGACACCAAGCTCTTTTTCATCATCTCCAAGAATGGATTGGCTCGATGCAAATTGTTCTAAAACAATATCACTTGCATTTAATCCGCAACGTTTTAAACATTTCACAATATTTTGAGCCGCGCTTACAGCACCTGTAACAATATGTACTTTTGCTTCAAGACGCACACCTGACATACCAATTGGCTCTTTGATGGAATCTTGATTATCAATAATGAATTCTTGCGGAAGGATATGCAGAATTTTTTGATCTGCAGGTATAGCAACCGCCTTTGCGGCATCTATCACACGATCAACATCGGTTTGAGTCACTTCACGATCTCGTATAGCAACAATACCGTGTGAATTAATACTTCGAATATGACTGCCTGCAATACCGGTGAAAGCGGAATAAATTTGGCAGCCAGCCATTAACTCTGCTTCTTCGACTGAACGTTGAATAGATTGAACAGTCGATTCTATATTAACAACAACACCGCGTTTTAAACCTTGCGAAGGGTGTGAACCTATTCCAATAATATTCACTTTATTTTCGTTCGTCACTTCACCTACAATTGTGACGACTTTGGATGTCCCGATATCAATACCAACCATTAAATCTTTATTTGGCTTCTTTGCCATACTTATGCTTCCACTATAAAAATCAATTTAAGTTATAGATTTCCATTTAACCGCTAACCCATTAGCGTATCGTAAATCAACATAATCTACATCTGTCGCACGTTCACCAATAATTTTAGTATACACTTTCACAAAATGACTAAGACGAGTCAAGACATCTTTATGACTCGCAGTCAATTTTATTCCATTATCTAGCGTTACTTTCCAAAGTTTCTCTGGTGTTAATTCTAAACGTGCTACGCTGAAATGCAATGGCCGAAAGAGATAAGAAATTTTATTGTAGTATTGTATAACAAATAAATGCTTACCTTCGGGTCCAATTAATCGTGGCAATTGAGAAGAATAATTTCCAGATGTTACAAAAAACACTTCTCCTTTAGAACTCAACAATTTTTTCTCATTCCAGTAGGCAATAGGTGTTTTTTCAATAATATTTATTACCACCTGATCTGGCCATACTCTCATGACTCTCACATCTGAAACCCAGGGATCTTGCAGTAAACGTTCTTTTATAGCCTCAAGATGAATTCCAAAATACCCATTTTTGACATAAGGTTTTAAGATTTGCTGAGTTTCATCATGATTTAAATGATCAGCACCATAAATTTGAACTGATTTGATAGGAAAATGCTGTTCTTCCTTAAAACGATTAATAATAACAATAGCCGCACTGACACATGAAAAGAAAATGATTAAATGTAAAACCTGTTTCCAAGGAAGATGGAAATTTGAAGGCCTTTTTTTTACTCGACTCATGGCACGAATCATGATCATCCCTAACCTTGCCAAGAACTTTGTTCAATCATACACCGTTTTCGTAAGAAAGGGTATTAAACTGTTTGGGGTACAGACTCAGTTAATTTTGTAGCAGCCAAGTGTGTTGCAAGTGCACCAATATTTCCTGCGCCTTGCATTAATAAAACATCTCCATCTTGCAAAGTAGATTGCAAGATTTCAGCAAGCCTTGCATGATCTTCTACGAAAATAGGGGTTAATACACCTCGGTCTTGTATTGCTTTTGCTAACGTTAATCCATCTGCTCCTGGAATTTTTGGTTCTCCCGCGGAATAAATATCAAGAAGAACTAAAGCATCGGGTTTAGATAAAACTTCACAAAAATCATTAAATAAATCCCTGGTACGAGTATAACGATGAGGTTGAAATACCATGACTACTCTTCTATCAGGCCAACTCTTTTTTGCTGCTTGCAATGTTACATCAATTTCACGTGGGTGATGGCCGTAATCATCAATCAGAGTCACTTTACCGCCCTTATGTAAAGGTAAATCGGGGTATATCTGAAAACGCCTACCTATGCCTGCAAATTTTTCCAATGCTCGCTGTATTGCCTGATCTGAAATTTTCAATTCGGTTGCAACTGCAATAGCAGCAAGCGCATTTAAAACATTGTGATTACCAGGAAGGTTTAAAACGACATCTAAATTATTACCATTTGGGCGTACAACGGTAAAATAAGTTTTAGTTCCAATTTGCTTTAAATTCAAAACGCTAAAATTTGCTTTTGAAGAAAAACCATAAGTATAAAAAGGTCTTGATATTTGCGATAAAATCTTATTAATCACAGGATCATCAGCACATAACACTGCTAATCCATAAAAAGGTAACCGGTGTAAAAACTCAATAAATGCATTGCATAATTCATCAAAATTATTGTGATATGTAGACATATGATCAGCGTCTATATTCGTCACCACTGAAATCATAGGTTTTAAATATAAAAACGAAGCATCACTTTCATCCGCTTCAGCCACCAGATACCGGCCTGTTCCTAAACGTGCATTACTTCCGGCACTATTTAAGCGTCCCCCTATAACAAAAGTAGGATCGACTCCATCTTCCGCTAAAATACTTGTCACTAAACTGGTTGTAGTAGTTTTTCCATGAGTTCCTGCAATGGCAATACCATATCGAAAACGCATTAACTCACCTAACATTTCTGCCCTTGGAACAATAGGGATATGTTTTTCGCGTGCTGCCGCCAATTCTGGATTATCAAGATCAACTGCAGAAGATCTTACTACCACATCCACATTCTTGATGTTACTAGCGTCGTGGCCAACAAAAATTTCAGCTCCAACTGAACGCAAACGTTTCACTAGCGCATTATCCGATAAGTCAGAGCCAGAGACCCGGTAGCCTTGGCTTAACAAAACTTCTGCGATTCCCGCCATTCCAACGCCGCCCACCCCCACAAAATGAATATGTTTGATGCGGCCCATTTCAAATATCCAGCTCACTGCAATTCCTCACAAATAGTTAATACCTTTTCGGTGGCATCAATCTGACGTAAAGCATAAGCTGCTTTTGCCATCGTAACGCACTTTTCTCTATTTAAATAAAATTCTTTTAACAAAGCAGCTAACTTTTCAGCATTTAATTCTTTTTGCTGAATCAAGATAGCAGCTCCTACTTTTGCCATAAAATTTCCATTTGCTGTTTGATGATCATCAACTGCAAATGGAAAAGGAATTAATATCGCACCCACTCCCGCTGCACATAACTCTGAAACAGTTAAGGCACCTGCGCGGCATAAAACAAGGTCCGCTTGTGAATAAGCCTTTTCCATTTCTTGAATAAACGGAACCAGTTTTATTGATTCAGATAAACCAATCCCAGCCGCTGTATAGGCTTCTTTCGTTTTTTCTAAATGTTTTTCGCCTGTTTGATGCAAAATAGTCGGGCGTTCTGACTCAGGTATTTTTGCTATCGCCTGAGGCAATAATTCGTTAATTGCCTGGGCGCCTAAACTGCCACCTAAGACAAGTAAACGCAAGGGATTTTGTTGCTGAATACGTTCTTCAGGGGATGAAAGCGCTGCAATTTCAGCTCTCACTGGATTGCCTACCGTAATGACTTTTTTTGAAGAGGAAAAAGTTCTAGGAAAAGCTTCTAAAACTTTCTTAGCCACTTTTGCTAACCATGTATTGGTCATTCCTGCTTTGGCATTTTGTTCATGAATCACTATTGGCGTACCTAATATCCAACTTGCAATTCCACCAGGACCACTGACAAATCCTCCCATACCGAGCGCCAAATCGGGTTTAATTTGTCGAATGATTTTTAACGATTGAGAGATAGCCATTAGTAATTTAAAAGGAGCTAAAATAAGACTGGTAAAACTTTTTCCACGCAAACCGCTTATATCAATATAGTGAATGGTAAATCCAGATTGAGGGACTAATTTTGCCTCAAGACCATTTTTGGTACCTAACCAGTGAATCTCTACACCCTCTTCTCGCATACGTTTTGCAACGGCAAGCCCAGGAAAAACATGTCCGCCTGTCCCCCCTGCCATAATGATGATTTTTTTTAATTTCTTCATTCACAGTCCAAATATTAAATTTGAACATAATCTTAGCATAAATTAATCACGCAGCCCTAATTTCATTAAACGATTTTCATAGTCTATGCGTAATAATACGGCCAACAAGATACAGGTAATAAGCAGGCTGCTGCCGCCATAACTCATCAAAGGCAAGGTTAATCCTTTCGTGGGCAATATGCCCGAATTCACCCCTATGCTTACCATAAATTGAATCGCGATCCATAGAGCAAATCCATACGCCACAAAACCAGCAAAATGCTTCCCTAATTTTTGCGCTTGTCTTCCAATCCCTAAAATTCGAATGACTAATAATGTAAAAAGTAAAACAACAACCATCACACCCATTAAACCAAATTCTTCAGCAATCACTGCAAATAAAAAGTCAGTATGAGCTTCTGGAAGATAAAATAATTTTTGAATGCTATTACCTAAACCAACACCAAATAAACCACCTCTCCCAAATGCGATAAGCGATTGGGTAAGTTGATAACCATTACTGAAAGGATTTGCCCAGGGGTCTAAAAATGTCGTTAATCTTTTTAAACGGTAAGGTTCTGAAATAGCTAAAGTCGTTAATGCAATGATGACTGAACCAAACAATAATAGAAAATGCCTTAGCCGCATCCCGCCTAAAAACATCATCCCTAATGCCGTTATCATAATCACAACGGTTGCACCGAAATCAGGTTCTTTAATGAGTAATATTGAAATGATTCCCAATAACAACATCGGTTTTAAAAAACCACTTAAACGTGTTTCTACATCGTCATGTTGTCTTACCAGGTAACCTGCCATATAAACGACTACAGCAAATTTTGCTATTTCAGAAACTTGTATACCTGCAGGACCATAACCTATCCAACGCATACTTCCATTGACTGCATGGCCTATCCCTGGGATTAACACCAAAGCTAGCATTAGCATTACCACAATGAGTAAAGGACCACTTAATTTTTCCCAAACGGAAATCTCAACTTGAACGACTACACTACCTAATGCAATACCTAAAAAAAAGAAGATAAGTTGTTTATAAAAATAATAAAAAGGCTGGTGTAGCTGATGATCAGAGGTACCAATTGAAGCAGAAGCTACCATGAGCAACCCTATAAAAATTAAACTCAGGATCAAGAAAATGAGCCATTTATCATAAGGTGCGGCAGGAGTTATTTCTCTACTCGGTATAGTGCGAGGTCTCATAAATTCCTTTTAAAGTTGTAAGACAACTTCTTCAAAAACATTTCCTCTATGTTCGAAATTTTTAAACATATCGAAGCTTGCACATGCTGGTGATAACAATACGCTATCCTCTTTGCTTGCTAATCGATCTGAAATAGCAACAGCTTCTTGCATGGATTTTGCAAAATGAACATCTGCTTTATTACCTATAATAGCAGCCAATAAGGGAGCCGACTCACCTATTAAAACCACTGCCTTAACATATTTTTCAATAGCTGGAACCAAAGTAGAAAAATCAGCATTTTTTCCGATTCCTCCAGCAATTAAAATTAATTTTCCTTTTATTTCGGCACCTAATCCTTCTATAGCGGCAATTGTTGCACCTACATTTGTACCTTTAGAATCGTTATACCAGCGCACTCCGTTACGTTCTAACACTAATTGGCAGCGATGAGGTAATCCTTTAAATTCACGCAAGGTTTGTAACATTGGCTCAAAAGGCAAACCATACCCGTATCCAATAGCAAGAGAAGCTAATGCATTGGCTTGGTAATGTCTGCCTAAAATTGGAAGCTCACCTACCGGCATTAGCAATTGATTTTCAAATGCTAAATATGTTTCGTTATTATTTTTTATTAGACCAAATTCATTAACGGCTGGTTCATTTAAGGTAAATCTTAATTTGCCTTTTGTGTAACTGTCGCCGCAATCTGTGTTGGGATCATCACGATTACAAACAGCTACTTCACAATCTGAATAAACACGAAATTTGGCTAAGGCATAATCTGCCACCGTATCATAACGGTCCATATGGTCTGGCGTGACATTTAAAACGGTAGCAACAGAAGGCGCCAATGAATGAGTCGTTTCTAATTGAAAACTTGATAGTTCTAATACAAAAAGTTCTGACTGCTGAGAGGATAGTAAATCCAATGCTGGAACACCTAAATTACCGCCCACCTGGACGTTTATTCCAGCTTGCTCTGCCATTTTACCGACTAAGGTGGTAACTGTGCTTTTTGCATTGGTTCCCGTAATTGCGATCACGGGTTTTAAATTCGCTTGTGCAAATAATTCGATATCACCAATAATAGGCTTACCTTTTGCAATTTGATCAGCGATAGCAGGTTCTTTTAAAGATAACCCTGGACTTATCACAATAACATCAGCTTCATCTAGAAAAACGGGGTCCAAATTTCCAAAACTTTTTTTAACATCAGCAAATTCTTTTTCAATCTCAACAAGATTAGGCGGATTGGCACGGGTATCAGCCATAGCAAATGGAATACCCTGTTTTTTTAAATGGCGAGCACAAGACAAACCTGTCGCACCCATACCGACAATAATGTGAAACTGGTTACTCATATATCTCCTATTTTTATCTCAACTTCAACGTCGCCAAACCACATAAGACTAATATGAAGGTGATAATCCAAAATCGGACGATGACACGGGGTTCAGGCCAACCTTTTAGTTCGAAATGATGATGAATAGGTGCCATTTTAAAAATCCGCTTTCCTGTCATTTTAAATGAAGCCACTTGTAAAATAACAGAGACCGTTTCTAATACAAAAATACCGCCCATCACTAACAAAACTAATTCTTGCCGGACAATCACAGCAATTACACCTAAAGCAGCGCCTAAGGCTAAAGCGCCTACATCTCCCATAAACACTTGTGCCGGGTAAGTATTAAACCAAAGAAAACCTAAACCAGCGCCTACTAAAGAAGAACAAAATACACAAAGTTCACCTGTGCCTGGAACATAAGGAATTGCTAAATAAGTAGCATAATGGAAATTCCCAGTCGCATAAGCAAATACACCTAACGCAGCAGCAACGGTAACAGCTGGCATAATCGCTAAACCATCCAATCCATCTGTTAAATTCACCGCATTACTAGAACCCACAATAACAAGGTAGGTAAAAATAACAAAAAAAGGACCCAGCGGTAATAGAACATCTTTAAAAAAAGGTAAGACTAATTGGGTTTCTATTGGAGAAGTAGATGTGAAATAAAGATAAAATCCCGCAGCAAACCCAATTAACGATTGTAATAAAAATTTATGTTTGGCACTCATGCCTTTACTGTTTTTTAAGACCATCTTTAAATAATCATCGCGCCAGCCAATAGCACCAAAACCTAACGTCACTAATAAAACTAACCACACATAACGATTACTTAAATCAGCCCACAATAGTGTACTAAATGTAATTGCGATTAAAATTAAAGCTCCTCCCATCGTGGGAGTACCTGCCTTTGATAAATGAGTTTGAGGGCCGTCATCCCTCACTACTTGACCTACTTTATATAAAGTTAAGCGGCGTATCATGGATGGGCCTAAAAAAAGAGCAATGCCCAAAGCAGTGACAGTTCCTAAGATAGAACGCAATGTCAAATACTGAAATACATGAAAAAAGTGTAAATACTGTTTTAGGTATTCACTCAACCAAAGCAGCATAGGTTTCTCCTGTTTACATCATTTGACTGGGATAATTGGGATGACTAGCATTGTATCAGATTGCTTAAAGCAGCCTAATAAAATTTTATTTATTTAGCTTTACAGGAGGCTCATACAAAGGGTCAAATAATTCTAAGATATGCTGATCTTGTTCTTGTAGCTGACCTTGTTCTTGTAAAGGTTCGTTTTTAATAAATGCAGACAATTTCTTAGGAACAATAGGGTTGTTTACATTGCCCATATAGGAAGTAACACAATCGATCAAATCTCTAGGAATACCTGAATCATGATGGGTAAATAATAGTTTAACATGCGTTAATTTAGAAAGAGTTTCATGTACTTTATTCGTTCTATGTAATAAATGTAATTGAACCTGCGTACAAACGGAAGGTGCATATTTTATATTATCTGCTAGATCAATATCAGCACCTTTTCCCACTAAAAAATTTATCCATTCTGGCTGTGTAACAACATAGATGGGTGAACAAACAGCATGAAAAGGATCCTGAAAAATTCCATTAGTATTTAAACAGACTGGAGTAAAAAGCAGAAAAAAATCAGCTATGCATTTATATTTATTAAAATCTTTTGTTACTATCCAGTCAAATAAGTCTTGTAGATTAACTTGCAGGGAAATTTTCGGATATTCTTCTTTATTAAATTTAGTAATGATTTCTTCGTCATTTTGAAAAAGGGTTCGACAATGAAAAACCCTTTCTGCAAACACTTCAATGTTTTTTTTTGCTTTTTCAATATCTGATAGGGGGCAACTTTTAATGTCTTCGACAGAACCTAAACCTATCATATAGTTAAAATGAGCAGGAGGAATAATACAAGGCTGATCAAAATCTTCACTAGAATCCATAGCTGAGTGTGCAGGTAAACGTAATACAGCTGCCTGTTCAGGAATTTCTCTATTTTGCATAACTTATCTCAGTAATGATAAAGTGTCCGGGAGCTTATTCTTTCTTTAAGAAAAAGGCAACAAGGTGCATTATAAGCTCTTACTCACTTCGTCAACATCACTAAATGGAAACTTTTCAGTGCCAATGATTTGATAGGTTTCTGCGCCTTTTCCTGCGATTAAAATGCAATCTCCCGAGTTTGCCTTTTCAATCACTTCTTTAATCGCTTTTGCTCTATCTAATTGTACTTGTACTTTGCTTGAATCTTTAAAACCACATAAAATTTCTTTAGCAATTAATTCAGGATCTTCTGTACGCGGGTTATCATTCGTCACAATCACATGATCAGCATTAAATTCAGCAATTTTCGCCATCATAGGACGCTTGCCTCTGTCTCTGTCACCCCCACAACCAAATACACAGAATAATTTTTTTTGACAATGATGACGTAAAGCTTTTAATGCATTTTCTAGCGCATCGGGGGTATGCGAATAATCCACTAATACTAAAGGTTTTTTACCACCGCCTAATGCTTGCATACGTCCAGCAACAGGGGTTAACTTTTCTATTGCGTTTAATACGGTTTGAAATGGAATATCTAATAAACATAAAGTAGTAAATACCGCCAATAAATTACTAACATTAAATTGTCCTATTAGTTTGGCTTTTAATTCACCCACTCCCCAAGGGGAATGAAGCTTAGCAGTAATGCCTGTTAAATCTAATTTGATATCTTTAGCATAAACAAATGGCACATTGGAAGGTAATTGATGCGCGTTAACACCATAGGCAAATAAGGGTTTTTTATCCTTTAATTCGGAAATGATAGCCTGTCCAAGTTCATCATCCGCATTGATTACGGCTTTTTTCGTCGCTTCTAATTCAAATAATTTCTTTTTTGCGTTAGCATAATGCTCCATTGTCAAATGGTAGTCTAAATGATCACGTGTTAAATTAGTGAAAATACTGGCAGCAAAATCCGTACCATTAATTCTACCTTGTTCTATGCTATGCGAAGAAACTTCCATTGCAGTATATTTCGCACCTTGGTTTAAAAATTCCGATAACGTTTTTTGTAAAGTTACAGCATCAGGTGTAGTTAAATTAGATTCTTGTATATTTCCGTATAAACCATTTCCTAAAGTTCCTATCACCCCGCAAGAACGATTTAAGGAAGTTAAGGCAGATGCAATAAAATGCGAACAAGAAGTTTTGCCGTTTGTACCGGTAATTCCTATTACTTGCATTTCACGACTTGGATTTTTATAAAATTCAGCAGCTAAATCTCCTATTTTATTTATCAAATTAGGAACAAAAAAAATGGGTACGTCCTTATAAATTTTATTTTTTTCATTTCCCTCGGAAATAATAGCAGCGGCACCATTTGCAATGGCTGAATCAATAAATTTTCGGCCATCCAGATGTGTTCCTACACAAGCAAAAAATAAATCGCCTGGTTTCACCTTGCGGCTGTCTAACACTAGATTTTTAATCTTTAATTTTTTTAAATCGCTCGTTAAACTCATTTGTTAGGCTGCCAAATTATCTGGTGGAATATTTAAGATGCGCAGTGCACCTTCCATAATTTTTGAAAAAGCTGGGCCTGAAACATCAGCCCCATAATAAAATTTACCTTTTGGATCTTGGATGACAACAGCAACAACTAAACGTGGATTACTCGCTGGAGCAATTCCTACAAAAGAAGAAACATGATGATCTTTTTCATATCCATTAGGCCCCGTCATTCTTGCGGTACCCGTTTTACCAGAAATCCGATAACCTGGAATATGAATTTTCTCAGCAGTTCCTCCTTTAGCAACAACAGATTCTAATAAAGTAAGCATTTCTTCGGCTAGCTCTTTGTCTATGACTTGTTTTCCAGTCGGTTGTTTATCTATTTTCAATAATGTGACGGGCACTTTTATTCCTTCATTTGCTAAAATGGCATACGCATGAGCAAGTTGTAATGTTGTTACAGAAATGCCATAACCGAAAGCCAGTGTTGCTAAAGCAAAAGGCTTCCAGATAGCACGTTTAATCAATTGCCCAGATCGTTCTCCAGGAAATCCAATGTCACTTGATTCTCCAAAACCTACATTATGAAGCAATTCCCATAATTGATTAGGCGGTAGAGTTAAAATAATTTTACTAATTCCAACATTACTTGATATTTGTAAAATCTGGATTAGCGTCATAGGCCCTTTGCTATGCTCATCTCTTACTAAATGCCCGCCTACCCTCATCCATCCAGGATAAGTATCGATAATGGTATCAGGTTTGTATAAGCCGCTATTTAAAGCAGCGGCTATGCTAAAAGCTTTAATCGTAGAACCAGGTTCAAAAACATCTGTTACTGCGCGATTACGAATATTTTCACTTTTTGAAGGATGATTATTGGGGTTATAGGAAGGTTGATTCACCATTGCTAATACTTCACCCGTTTTAACATCTAACACAACAACTGATCCTGAAGCTGCTAAATTGTTTTGAACCGCTGACATCAATTCCCGATAAGCAAGATATTGAATTCTTCTATCTATACTTAAGGTAATATCTTTTCCTGGGTTTTGTTTTTCTAACGTTTTTATTTCAGAAACTGGCCGTCCTAATCTATCTTTTAATACTACCTTTTTTC
>Ga0207151_1080_pt1 | contig 23625 bp, 23 predicted proteins | sample Alteio_BWMinHeat_29_FD_153523 | JGI IMG/M metagenome (GOLD analysis project Ga0207151, IMG submission 153523) | Enriched cells from forest soil in Barre Woods Harvard Forest LTER site, Petersham, Massachusetts, United States -... | ecosystem: Environmental > Terrestrial > Soil > Temperate forest >... | reverse complement strand
TTTTCCGCGGGGCCGCACAGAGTCCTCAGCATCCTTACTCGACCCTGCATGAGGCGCGCAGCGCATACGAACGCGAATTCATTTTGCGCAAATTGCAAGAGCATCGCTGGAACATGACGCAAACCGCGTCCGCCCTGGGCCTCGAACGCAGCCACCTGTACCGCAAAATGAAGTCGCTAGGAATTGCCGCGCCGGACTAAGCCCAGGCGCAGCAGTGCCGATTGATCGCGCGGGGTTCGCTCGTATCGCGCGCGAGGCGGGATGCCTAACTTGTTTGCAAAACAATCTCAAATAACAGTTAGGGAAGCGCTGTCTCTTATTATACAATCGCGGCAACTCGAGGCTAACGACGGACATCTCGGCCGAACCTTCAAACGTTCATCCGCCGCCAACAGCTCCCCGCGGAATTTTATGCGGGCTCTCCTATTCGAAGAGCGCTTCGACTCGCCAGCCTAGGCAAGCAAGTCAGAGGGAGACCCGTCATGATAAAGCTATCGCTCGTTTTGGCTGTAATCGCAGGCATCACAGCTCCCGGTTTGTACGCACAGTCCGAAATAGTCAGGGCGCCGGTTGCCGCGGCAAGTCCAGAAACACCAAAGATCCACGCTGCTCCTCCGTGGTATGAACGGCCGGCGGCGGCCTCCTGGTTTCCTCGCAACTGGGTGCGCGGCTACACGGATTTCGAAGTGGCCCCTTCCCACAATGAACCGGACCTGGGGCGTTGCGCTTTTCCCCAGCCTGTCACTTCCGGCGGAATGGCTTCCACGTGTACGGCCTACGCCCGCTATTTGTTTAGCGGCTACATCGAATTCCAGCCGCTCAACCGCACCCTCGCCAAGCATGTTTTCTTTTTCTTCGAACCGAAATTCTCCTTTGGAAAGAACATTCCTCAGCTCAGCTACCTCGCCTCGATGGAGCCAATTGCCTACGATCGCTCCGTGGGTATAGCGCTTGAGCTGCCGAGGAGTCTCAGTCTGCGCGTGACGCAGCACCAGGTCGATTATTTGGGGCGGTACGCGCACAATCTGGGTCCAGCCGACCTTCGGACCAACGGCCCTTACGGGCTCTACACAACCGTTGGCGTGCGCTGGTCTTTTGGCGGCTACGGGCACGCCAGCACGCCCTATTGAAGCTGCACTTTTCTCGGCTGCTCTTTCGCGGGGCCGCGCGGAGCGAGGAACGTCAGCCCTGGCCTTCTTCCTCCTGGCCCAACGCCTCGAGCTGCGCGTGCCAGTCCAGCTCGCGCACCTGTTGCGGATTCTCACGCCAGTCAGGAACTACTTTGACGAACAGTCCCAGATAAATCTTTTTTTCGAGCAACACTTCCAGTTCTTTACGCGCTTCGGTGCCGATTTTCTTGAGCATCTCGCCCTTATGGCCGATGAGAATTTTTTTTTGCGAGTCGCGCTCGACGTTCATGGTCACTTCAATGCGAAGCAAGGTCGGTGAGTCTTCAAATTTGTCAACTTTCACCGCCAGCGCGTAAGGCACTTCGTGATACATGGACTGGATCGCTTTTTCGCGCACAATCTCCGCCGCCAGGAAACGCTCCGGCTGGTCCGTAACCTGGTCCTCAGGAAAGTAAGGCTCGCCCTCGGGGAGCAACAGGAAGATTTCGCTCAGCAGGTCTCGGCAGCCGTGGCCCTTCAATGCGGAGATGGGGACGATGGCCGCAAATTCGAAGGCCTTATGAAACGCTTCGATAAGGGGCAACAGCTTCTGTTTCGGAAGGCCGTCTACTTTGTTCAGCGCCAGAATGGTTTTCCCGCGAAACCTCTTGGCCCGCTCCAGCAGCAAATCGTCCGCGTGGGGCAGGGCCCGGCTGGCGTCTACCATGAGCAGAAGTACGTCGATGCCTTCGAGGGCGGCGGCGACTTCGTGCATCATTTGCCGACCCAGCGCGGAATCCGCGGAATGCAGCCCCGGTGTATCAATAAAAACAATTTGGCCCGCGGGCTGCGTCACGATCCCTTGAATCCGGTTGCGCGTCGTCTGGGGTTTCGAAGTGACAATCGCCAGCTTCTGGCCAACCAGACGGTTCAACAGTGTCGATTTCCCTGCGTTTGGACGCCCCACGATGGCCACGAACCCCGACCGATATTTTTCCTTCGGCCCACTCTGCGCTTCCGCGCTTGCGCTCTTCCCTGCCGTCTCGGCGAGCGATCGGCTCGCGGCGTAGTGTTTTTTCTTTGGCATTCCGCTACTTCACCACCGGTAATTCCAGCGTGCTGTGGTGTTCCGCATCATGAAGCAAAGTGAGGTGCGCTATCTTGGCATCCTTCGCGGTTTCCAGCGCGACGACACCTCCACTGTTGTAATTTTTTTCGATGCTGGGCGTATTGGGGCAGTGCACAAACAGCCGCAAGCGGCTTCCTTTGGCGATGCGCCTCGAGAAAAATGTAAAATTGTCGAAGAGGTATTCCTCGGCCTTTCCCAGGGTGACGAGTTTTTCCTGCCGCAGTGACTCACGATAACGCGCACGCACGGTCGCTCCGGTCAAAAATACAGACTCACCGCCAGGCAAAATCTCGAACACCTCCGCTCCGAGATCGGTATCCGGAACGTCCATCGCCAACCATACACGCAATTTCAAGAAACCGGTCACTTCCGTCGCCTCGCCAAAGGGTTCGCCGTGATAGACCGCACCATTCCCGTAAGTGTTCACCACGGCCCGCTGGGAGGTCAAAGCCGAGGCATCGTCATCCGGTTCTGCGTCCCCCGGCCGCGTGTCCAGCGGATCGTAGGTCCATCGATCCTCGTTTGCGCCCGCTGCGGGCTTCTCCAGGAGCGCCCCGGACTGAAACACGCCCTCCGCATGTCCATTGGAACCCAGATAAAGGGTTCGCTTCTGGTTCGAAATACTTTCCAAATTGTCCGCGTACTTCCAATCCTCGGCGCCAGCTCCCACAACGTAGTATGCCACGCGCTTTTTCAAGAACTCTGGCTTCTTGCCGTTCTTCATCACCCAGTCGTACCACTCCGTGTGCAGCTTGTTCAGATCCAAAACGCTGGCTTCGCCGAATTTCAGTCCACCAACCTCTCGCCGGGGAGTTCTTGTTCCCGCATGATCCCATGGACCGATGATCAGAAAATGATTTTGCTTCGCTTCTGGGGTCCCGTACTCCATGTGGCGCTTATAATATGTGAAGGCCCCGGGCTGATCGCCATCGTAGTGGCCGGTGATCGTCAGAATCGGAAACGGAATGCGCTTATATTGTTCCGGGCTGGGCACCATCGCGTCGTAGTACGCGTCAGGAACGGGATGCTGGAGCCACTTTTGAAACACGGCGGACGGATTCCCCGCTAAACGATCGTATTCTTTAAACGCCAGATGTCCATCGTAGTATTCGCGGGCCTTTGCTCCCCAAAACGCCGCCGCTCCGAAAAGGTTCGCATTGCTGGTCACTCCGCTCGTAAACGTGAGCCACTGTTCGACGTACGGCCCGAATATGTTGTATTGAAAAGGGAAATCCACTCCGGGATGCGCCGCGGCGGCGGGAACGATGGTGGCCAGATGCGGCGGAAATTCCTTAAGTGTCGTCCATTGATCAAATCCTGCATACGAGCCGCCCCACATCGTTACTTTTCCGTTGCAATACGATTGCTTCGCGAGCCATTCGACGACGTCGAAGCCGTCTTTCGCTTCATTCACAAACGGTTCGAACGATCCGCCGGAATTGCCGCGTCCGCGCACGTCCACCAGCGCGTACACATATCCATGCTCGGCAAAATACATGGCTCGTTCCAGGTAGCTGTCGCCGATGTACGGCGTGAACGTAAAAATTACGGGCAGGGGCTCGTTCTGCGCGTGCGGCTGAAAGACCGTCGCATTTAGCGACACGCCGTCGCGCACCGGTATCTTCACTCCCCAGCGCATATCGGGGATTGCCGGAGTTGGCGCTCCGCTCTCTTGCGCCGGGGTTCGCGGGCCCGCGGTCGACATGCACAGCGCAGCGAAGAAAATGAATCGACGCGCGATCTTTTCGCCTCTCATCCAACCGCCTCCCCCCGGAGCACCGGCCGTTCCGTTCGAGCGCGGGCTTTCCAGCGCAGGCATCCAAGCACACGCATGGTATCGCGTCAGCGGAGGAATTCCTACCAGGCGAAACAAATGTTTCTGCGAACAATACGCTGGTGATTTACGAGGATGCTTTTGCAGGTGCTGCCGCCACGCGCTTCCGAATCCTGAGGCGCAGCACTTTTCTTTGGTTCGCTTCCAACACTTCGAAGCGGTACCCTTCCAAATCAACCTTGTCCCCGGGGGCGGGAACCTTACCCGATACATGACTCAACAGTCCCGCGATCGTGGTAACCGTCTCATCCGCGTCTTTGCCGAAGTTTACGCCCAATAATTCCTCGACGTCGCGAATAGCCATACTGCCACGCATCACCAACCCGCCGTCTGCTTCGCGCACCACGTCCGGCGCGGGCGCTTTTCCGCCGTTCCATCTTTCGCCCACGATTTCCTCTACCAGGTCTTCCACCGTAGCGATTCCTGCCACCGAACCGTGCTCATCGATAATCACCGCAAGCGGCTGGCCTTTCTGCCGCATTTCCCGCAGCAGTTCCGATCCCGCCTTCGTTTCCGGCATGAAGAGCACCGGCCGCACCAATTCGCGCACCTTGCGCTTCGGCAAATCCTGATCGGCGATGTGCAGCAGGTCCTGCGCATGCACCACACCGAAAATATCGTCCAGTGATTTGTCGTACACCGGCATCTTCGAGAATTTTTTCTCGACAAACTTGGCGTGCAACTCCTCGAGCGTGGCGTCTGCTGCGATGGCCACGATGTCCGGCCGCGGCGTCATCACCTCGCGCACTCGTTTGTCGCTGAATTCCACGACTTGCTCGATAAGGTCTGCCTGGTCCGCCGCGATAATTCCTTCTTCCTCCGCCGCATCCACCAGAGCCTCGATCCTTTCTTCCGTCCGTTGTTCCTGAGTCATCTCCGGCTCCTGCTCCGAGATTCGCGCCAGAGACTCCGCGCCTTCCAGGAACACGCGCACCGGCCAAGCGAGCCACATCGCCGCGCGGATCAGCGGCAGTAACGGCCGCAGCCATCGCCCCGTCGTGCGGTAGAGCAGCATGTCCGGGACAAAGTGCATTGCGATAACGACTTCGAGCGTAAGAAACACGCAAAATTCGATCAGCGATTCCCACGTCCCCGATACGAAGTAGACTACGCCGCGCGTTGTTTCCAGCACCAGGAAGGCCAGCCAGAAATGCCCCAGAATGCGGAATGTTCGCCCGCCGCTGCGGCGCCTGATGCGCAGCTTGGGCTCGATTTCCGCTTCGAAAATTTCCAGATGCTCGTGGACGCGCCCGGTGTTCATGCGCCCGAGCTCGCGATAGATCAGCGCAAGGTAGGAAAAAATGGGCAGGCCAAAGGCGAGAAGAACTACGCCCAAAGCGTAAACCCATCTATAGGTGTTCATGACAGTCCGAATCTCCGCCGCATTTTCCGCTCAATGCGATCCATCTGGCCGCGGTCGGTTTCGTGGTCATAGCCCAGCAAATGCAACACACCGTGGAGAATCAGCACTCGCAACTCATTTTCGAGACGTCGCCCATTCTTTCTCGCGTAACGTCTCGCGGTCTCCGGGGCAATAGCGATGTCCCCCAAATATCTCTCTGCCGGCCGCGATTCCTGCTTGGTTCGGCTCTCCTCCGGGCCCGCGGTGTTCTCTGCGCCTTCTTGGTCAGTCCTTTTTCTTCGGCTCCGAGAAGTCCAGCGCGTTTTTCCCGCCGGAAACGACAGCACATCCGTCGGCCCTTTTTTCTTTCGAAAGGCCTCATTCATCTGCGCGATCTCTCTATCGCTTACGAAACAAACCGTGACCTGCGAATCGCGGATATCTAGCTCGTTCGCTGCGCGGCGCAAGAATGATTCGAGAGGCCGCCGCGCGACGCGGACCGCACGCTGGCGGTTCAGAATCATGCTCGCTGATTTTCTCTATTCTGATCTTTCCCTGTTGCTTCGGCAGCGGTTCCCGCCTTGCTATTCGCCGCGCCAGCTCCTGAATTCGCGCCGCGCTGCGGATGCGCCATGTCGTAGTCCTCATATGCGCGAATGATCTGCTGCACCAGGTTGTGCCGCACCACATCTTTCTCGCCGAACTGGATCACGCCAATCCCTTCGATCTTTCCGCACACTTCGAGCGCCTCGATCAATCCGGATTTCTTTCCCTGCGGCAAATCAATCTGCGTGGTGTCTCCGGTGATGACCGCCTTCGAATTAAATCCCAGCCGCGTCAAAAACATTTTCATCTGCTCGCTGGTGGTGTTCTGAGCTTCGTCCAGAATCACGAACGAATCGTTGAGCGTGCGCCCGCGCATAAATGCCAGCGGCGCAACCTCAATAATTCCCTTCTCGAGAAACCTCTCCAGCTTGTCCGCATCCAGCATGTCGTACAGTGCGTCGTACAGCGGCCGCATGTAAGGATCGATCTTTTGCTGCAAAGTTCCGGGCAAGAAGCCCAACCGCTCACCAGCTTCCACCGCGGGCCGCGCCAGAATAATACGATTCACTTGCTTGGTCAGCAGCGCGCTCACCGCCATGGCCACCGCAATGTAGGTCTTCCCTGTTCCGCCGGGCCCAATGCCAAACATCATGTCGTGCTTCTCGATCTCTTCCATGTAACGCTTCTGACTGGCGTTCTTGGGGGTGACCTGCTTCTTCCCGAACGAACGGGTGCGCACCGGCTCAAACATGCCCCGCGGCGATTCATGCGGCTCTTCCGTGGCCACGCGCATGAGCGACTTCACTTCCGTGCTCGAAAGCGATCGCCCGTGCCGCGTCAAGTGATTGTATTCCTCGACGATTCTCACGGCTTGATCGACGCTCTCCTGCTCGCCTTCGATGGTCAGCCGCGTGTCGTGCAAGTGCGTGCGCACGTGCAGCGAATCCTCCAGCAAGCGCACATTCTCGTCGAGCGTGCCGAAGAACGGTTCAATTTTTCCGGATATGTGAACGGTACGCCGCATCCACGTGGAAGGTCTGCCTGTTACCGAAGCCGGGTGGCCGATGGGATTTCTCCTCGCTATCGGTGACCGCGCTCGATTCAACTCTGGAAGAAACTTCCTACACCCTAACCCTTCCCACCGTCATGGTCAAGTTACGCGCTGGTTACCCATCTTGATGCTGCCGGGCCTCTCTGGCAATGGTTTTCAGCATCTAATCCGATGTACCCAACTATTCAGGCGTTCTGGTCGTTACCCCGCTCGTAACCTGTACTCTGGTACCAACGCGCTATGGCACTAGACCGTCCGCAACGCGAAGATGCTAATCGACGCTGATATAGAACGCTCGCTGAAACGCAAGTCACTGAGGGGTGAATATAACAACATGAGAAACAAACTCTTGATTCTGAGCACTTTCGCAGGTTTGGCAGTCACTCTGCCCGCTTGCGCGGCAGAGAACGCCACGGTTACCGCCGCGCCTGGCGCATTTCGCGGCACCGTCATCTGCCACGGTCTTAAGAATGTTCCCGTAACCGCTGACGCTGAGCAAGCTCTCCCCATGCAACTGGTCGCCCGTCTAAACTGTGGCGATGAAGTTGCCGTTCTCTCCGACTCCGAAGGCTATACCTTCAATATCCGTACCGCTGACGGCAAGTATGGCTATGTCGCACGAATGTACCTCTCGGAAGGCTCCGCGAACGTGCCGAAGGAACACCGCGCGGCCGAAGCTGTCGTGGAAGCTATTTCTGATAACGGCATCGCCCGCTGGCAGTCTGGCGGTCCGGGCAGCGACCAATTCTTGAATGTGAGCGACGGCTCGCTGGTCGAGTCACTCCGTGCGAATGGAATCACCGTGCAGGTTTCTCTTCAGGACACCGGATGGAAGCTGCGTGCCAATGTCGCCATCGCCAACGAAAGCGATGCACCCGTTCACATCGACCCCTCCGGCTTCACGCTAGACGAGTTGCAGCCCCGGCTCCGCGCGCTCGCTTATCAGAACCCCGGAAAACTCGCCAAGGCGCTAACGCACCAGGTTTATTGGACCAACGCGAGCGCCACTGCTCCAATGTCTGCAACCTACATGGACGCCGTCTACAAGACTTCGGCGGCCGCCCCCGCCACGCGGAACCATCTGGACGAAGCCGCACAACAAGTGCAATCGTCTGCGTTCCAAGCAGGGACCCTCGCGCCGAAAGAGAAATCCTCCGGCGTAGTGTGGTTCGAGCGCGACAAAAACCCGCAGCAACTCAACCTGAGGATCTTCGTCGGAGATCAAATCTTCGAATTCCCACTTTCCTTCCCTCAACGCTAAACAACAAAGAAGTAACACCGCGCCCAGCGCACGTTCGCCCAGCGTGTGCTACAAAGCGCAAGCGCAACCCCCGCCCCGGCACTCCGTCGTCCCTCGGAGTCCGGGGCTTCTTCCTGCCGCCAGCTCTCGACCGAGTCTTTCTGACGGCCGGAATGCATCCCGCCATTTCGCCGTCGTTGACTCGCCAAAATCGTACGAGTATCTTCCCTCCGTAGGAAAAATCCATCGCCGGAGGGACAAGAATGCACGCGATATCGCGGAGGAAATTCTTCGGATTCGGACTTGGAGCAGCAGCCGCAGCGGGAGTAGCTCCCCTCAGCCTGGCCCCGCCTGCGCATGCAGCCTCCACCGACCGAATCATCCAGCCCGACAGGGCCAGTGGCTTTTTTGGATCCATCGACAAGGCGCTCGACTTCCAGAACACCATGATGGACGCTTACGCCACGGGGAACACGGTACGCTTGACGCAGAGCTACGCCGACCAGTCCGGCCTTGAATCAACAGCCTTCACCTATGACAACGCCGTCTCCATCCACGCCTACCTGCTGGATAGAAGCCGCGACTCTCTCGCCCGCGCCGAGGTTCTGGGTCAGGGCCTTATCTACGCCCAAGCAAGCAATTTCCCATTCAGCGACGGGCGCTTTGCGCAAGCCTATTTCGTCAATCAACCCTCAGCCAGCGGCGCCTTCATTACTCCCGCGGCCTTTCCTTTCTTTTTCTACACCAGCGCGGTTGGCGACCAGTCGTGGGCAGGCATGGCGCTAGCGCAGCTCTATCGTCGGACCCGTAACACCCGCTATCTCAGCGCGGCTCTCGACGTCGCAAACTGGATCGTCACCAACACCTTCAACACGCTCGGCCCTGGCGGCTACTCGTTCGGCACCAACATTAACCCGTCCAACCAGTCTGTGCCCTCCACCAACGGCAAGTCCACGGAACACAACATCGACACCTACGCGTTCTTCACCATACTCGATCAGCTCACGCACCACGGTGCGGCCAATAATGGCACACCCTGGAAAGCCCTCGCTGCGCACGCCCTCCGCTTTGTAATCGCGATGTACAACACCTCGGGAGGCTACTTCTACACCGGCACGCTCGGTGATCAGATCACCATTAATCCCTCGCCGATTCCCGAGGATTGTCAGACTTGGTCCTATCTCGCCCTGCTCGACAATCGCTTCAAGCACACCATCGACTGGGCCATCGCCAATCTCGAAAGCACCGATACCGCTGCGTCTCCGCACAGCAGACTCGCCGGAAGCGAATCCTTCACCGGCTTGGTCTTCGACACGACCAGCCTGACCCCGACAATCCCCGGATCCGACCCAAATGCCGTCTGGCTCGAAGGAACCTCGCATACCATCGCCGCGCTCATCGCGCGCTCCATTGCCGGCGCAGACAGCCTGCATGACCGCGTCCGGGACTTGCAAACCGCAGTAAAGTTTGTGGATACCTGCGAGGCCGCGCAAGCCCAGCTGGGCGAAGGACAAACCGTCAACGGCGCAGTCATTCCGCTCGGCCACGGTCTGGTGGCGTCCACCAGCGTCATGGACACCGGCTTCGGCTTCACCTACGGCCCCTCAAAACACATCGGGGCCACCGGCTGGTACCTCATCGCCGCCCGCGGCGGCAACCCTTTCCAGCTAGGCGACCTTACCTTCGGCCTGTAGAAGACAAGGGAATACGGTCCGTGGTGGGGTGCACCCGCCACCACCCGCAAGGGTTTGTGCTAACCGACTTGCGGAAAACCTAAATTCTTTGGCATCCATACGTTTGAAAAACCCTGGGTTAGGGGGACCGTTATGCTCGACCGGGCACGCAGCGAGTTTCTCTCACGAGCCAACCCGCTGCCGCGCTTGGCACACCCGTCCTTCCCGTTCGTTTGAGTAGTGACGCATTCTAATCAAATGAGTCACTACCGTTCCTTCCGTTCGTTCAACGCGTTTGACAAAGCCTGGTGCCTCGTTTAACGTTAAATGTTTGAGCGATACCCAAAAGGAGCAATAGATGGCCCAGGGACAGGCTACCAAAATCAAGAAGAAGAAAAAGTCGGTTTTAAAGCGTGCGGCGCAGGCTCGTCAACGCGCCGATGTGAATCGCGCTAACCGCACCCGGGTCCGCACTTTGATGAGGCGCTTGCGCACCGCGATCACCGCAGCCGACGCCACCGCCGCGGGCAACCTTCTCCACCCGACAATGTCTGCGATCGATCAGGCCATCACCAAGGGCGTGCTGCACGAAAACACCGGCAACCGTTACAAATCGCGTCTCACCCTCGCCTTCAACGGTCTCACAGCAAAGGCCGCCAAGTAGCGCTCGACTGAGCCTCACTCTGTTCTAAATCGGAAAGGGCGGGCGTTAGCCCGCCTTTTTTGCGTTCTCATTCGTTCCCCGTTCCGGAAGTAGCATATTCCGCTTCATTTCATTCTTCTCTTACGCGGGCGCAACCTCCCAGTAATGCGCACGGTTCACGCTCAGGACGCCTATTCGGGCGCTTACCTTATCGATCTGAAAGAGGAGAATGCATGCCATTTAGGAAGACAGCCTCAAAATGTGTTCACAGTCTTCGCATAGCTTTGGTTGGCATAACTGTATTCCAATTCAGCCTGGGAGGACCGCTGGTCGGCTCGCTCCGGGCGCACGATCATGATACGGGGAGCACGGACAGCCCCGTCAAACACGTTATCGTGCTCATCGGCGAAAACCGCACGTTTGATCACCTGTTCGCGACCTACGTGCCCAAGCACGGCGAGACGGTCAGCAACTTGCTCTCCAAGGGAATCATCAAGGCGGACGGCACGCCCGGACCCCATTTCAAGAAAGCCCAGCAATTCCTGGCCGTCGCGCCTTTTAAGACGGATTACTACATCAGCCTCGATAACGACGACAAGGCTCCTTACACCACGCTGCCCGCGCCGACACTGAATTTTTCGCCCAGCCCCTCCGCCGGAGAGCCGTTCTCTTTCGGCCTGGCCCCGGCTCTTCTGGGTGCAATCGAGCCGTCGCTGGAAGCTGCTGATCTGCCCTTGCTGCAGACCGGCTCGTCCGGACAGGCGAATACGGTTGTCCTCACTCCTGTCCCCGATTTCGACACACGCGTCGCGAATTTCAACAACCTGCGGAACGGACCATTCCCGCTTAAGGGAGCAAATCTCCCCTACGATTCCTACACAGGCGACACTACGCACCGGCTGTTCGAGATGTGGCAACAGTCCGATTGCAACATCAGGAATGCGACTCGCCAGAATCCTTCCGGCTGCTTGAGCGATCTCTATCCGTTCGTCATCACGAACTACACAAACCAGATCGACAGCGTCTTCGACAATCCTCCGGCGATCGACGACAACGGCGGCGGCAATTCGATGGCTTTCTACAACATGCAGACCGGCGATGTGCCAGTTCTGAAGAGGCTCGCCGATGAATTCTCGATGAGCGACAACTTTCATCAGTCGTTCATGGGCGGCACTGGCGCCAACCACGTGATGCTCGGCAGCGGCGACGCGATCTTCTGGACCGACAGCAAGGGTAATCCCAGCGCTCCGCCAGCCGCCGTCCTCGCTAATCCCAACCCGGTACCAGGCACGGATGACGTCTACACGGTTGACCTTCTTTTCAACGGAAACTTCACCGCGTGCGCAGATTCATCCCAGCCTGGAATCGATCCGATTCGCGACTATCTTGCCTCGCTTCCCTATCATCCGAATCCGAACTGCGAGAAGGGCCACTTTTACATGGTGAACAACGACAGTCCGGGCTTCTTGCCTGACGGCACGGTGGACACCGAGGGGATCAAGGGCGGCGGCTCCATTCCGCCGAGCAATCTCCGCACGATCGGCGAAGCGCTGAACGAAAAGGGCATCTCCTGGGCGTACTACGGCGGCGCGTACACCGCAGCGGTAAATCGGCAGCACGATCCGAAGAGCACGGATCCGACGGTCCAGGTTGGACAAACGTACTGCAATATCTGCAACTTCGAGTCGTATACCAACGCAATTATGGGCAATCCGGCTCAGCGCGCGGCACACATTAAGGACGCCATCGACTTCTTCAGCGCCGTGGACAATGGCACATTGCCGGCAGTCTCCTTCCTAAAGCCGGATGGTTTGCTCGACGGCCATCCAGCGTCTTCAAAGGAAGACCTCTTTGAAGGCATGGTGAAGAAAGTGGTTGACCATCTCACCGCCAACAAGGAACTGTTTGCATCCACCGTTTTGTTCATCACCATGGACGAGGGCGGAGGCTACTACGACTCCGGCTATATTCAACCGCTGGACTTCTTCGGCGACGGTCCGCGCATCCCCTTGATCGCCGTCTCACCGTTCAGCCGCGGGGGCCACATTAGCCACACCTACACCGACCACGTTTCGATCCTGAAGTTCATCGAGCGCAATTGGGATCTGAAACCTCTAACGGGCCGCAGCCGCGACAACCTGCCCAATCCCAGAAGCGATTGGGACAACCCGTACGTTCCCGAAAACAGCCCTGCTATTGGCGATCTGTTCGATCTCTTCGATTTTGATCAACACGATGGCGGCCACTAAACGCTAACAAGTAAATCCGTCAAAAGAAGGCAAACAGGGACGGCCTCTCGGCTGTCCCTTTGCGTTTTCTGCTGTGCTCCATGTGATTCAGTTGCGCGTCTTTATTCCGCCTGCCGGGCTTGACTTGGCGGTTGCCGATAGCTCCGTTACCAGGAATTCCATGACCGCCCGCTCATCCTCCGCCCGGCCTTTGAGGCGGTCGTCCGCTTTTTGCAGCGCGCGTAGGCCAGCCAGCAATTGCGCCCTGGGAATTTTGCGGGATGCCTGGAGCGCAAACTCGGCCTGCTCGGGGCGCATTCCCAGCGCGCGCGACGCTTGCCACCCGTTGGTTACCTCTTTCAGTTCGCTGGCCTCGATGAGCTTCCGGTACATCCAGGCCATGGCCCCGACCATCGGCAACGGCTCCTCTCCGTCGCGCAGCAAGCGATCGAGAAACTCAAGAGCCTTCGCGGAGTTCCTCGCCGCCAGCAGGTCCGCCAGCTCCCACACGGTCGTGGTCTTTTCGGAAATCACCATGGAGGTGACGTCATTCCTGCTGATGAACCTTTTCTCACCCGCGAAAGTGGCCAGCTTTTCAATTTCCGTTTTCAGGCGCATCAAATCTGCCGCCACAAACTCCCCCAGGTCCTCGGCTGCGCCCGGCTCAAAGGTCACGCCCTTTTCCTTCCCAATGGTCCGCGCAAACGCCACCGCTGCCGCTTGCCTCCCTGCCGCGTTCTCGGCAAGCCCGCAAGCCACCACCAGCGTTTTCTCGACCAGCATCTTCCCCAGCTTCATCCGCTGGTCCAGACTGGTCGCTTCCACCACCAGCACAGTGAACGGCGCAGGATTATCAAGGTACGCGGCGAGCTGGGTCACGGTCTCTTCCCGGTTTTTCTCTCCAAGCTTTTCAATGGCTTCCGCCTCTTCCAGGAAAACCACTTGCTGCGCCGAAAGCATGGCCATGGTTTGCGACTGATCCAGCGCCGCCTGCGTCTCACCGCGGCCGGCCGAATACCGCGAAACGGCCCACGTCCGCGCAGCCTCCGGAACAAACTTCTCAATCAATCGCGCACGGCATGCGTCGCGCAAATACGGCTCTTCGCCAAGCAGCAACAGCGCGGGAATCGCCTTCCCGCTCGCCAAACGCGCCAACAACTGTTCCGGAGAAACCTGCGCCATCACCGCTCCCCGAGAGGTCGGGCTGTAGCCCGGCCAATTCACGCTGGATCTCGCGCCCTTCCGCCCTATCCAAAAGGGGAGAGCCGAGCGTTAGTAATTTTCCCTGACCGCCGCCACCAGATGCGCCGCAAAATCCTGCGCCAGCCGGTCCAGCGCCGGGTCCTGCTCCTCAAAAAAACTTTTCAAATTCGTCGAAATTTCATATTCGTTGCGAAACACAAAATTGTCGGTGTGATAGAGCACCTTCTGGGTCGCGCTTTCCGTAAACGTCACTTCGCACTTCACGGTCACCAGCATCGTCGTGGCGCGGCCCGTGGTGGTATCAAAGAGCAGTGGCACCGCCTCCAAACTCAAAACCTTGCCCTGCAAAACCGCGTCGCCCTCTTCCGGATTCGACACCACCCGGTACGAGGTCTTTGCCAGGAACTCGTGCACCGTCGCGGCCGTCAGCTTTTGTTCGAGCCGATAGCTGTTCGTCTTGTTCTCCAGCGCCGGAACGGCGATGACATGAATGGTTTTCGGCAGCGCCGCGCTGTGCCCAGCCAGGTGATAACCGCAACCGGCAACGGCGAGAACCGCCGCCATCGCCGCTCCCAGCCATCGGCTCCCGCTCATGGCAGCATCTCCGCCAGCTTCACGGCGTTCGCCGCAGGCATCCGAATGTTATCCGCAGCTCCCCAAAACCACCACGCCCCCGGCCGCGCGGGGTCCTCCTCCGGCTTCGCCAGGTGCGCCACTTTTTCTCCAGCCACGCTCACGTTGCTCGGTCCGGCTCCTTCATCTGCCGGAATCATAAATCCCGCATCCCCGCAGGCGGCCACCACCTGCTCGACTGCTGTGCCAGCCGCCAGCTCGGCACACGCCGAAAATGCCGTTCCATAAAACGCCGGAGCATGAATCAGCTGCAACGCCGGCATAGCCAATTTCTTCCCCAGGCACGCCTTCGTCTCCACGCGCAGGCGCTCCCGGACAGCGCTCAGCTGGTGCTTGCTGCCGGGTCCAAACCGGTCCAGAAGATTGAACGCCACTTGCGTGTCAAACACGGGCTGCCCCATCCCCTGAAACGACAACAGTTGGCCAGTCTGGCTTTCCAACTCTTCGATGCCCGCCCGCCCAGCTTCCGAAACCGGCTGGAAGCAAATCACTTCGAGCCGCGATACACCAATCCTCGCGAGACCTAACGCCAGGGAAGCAGTCACCGTCCCCGCCGCGGAAGGAATCGCGTAGACCGGTGCATCGGTCGGAAACTTTCTCCCCTGCAACACATCCAGCTTCGGAAACCAACTTACCGTGCTCTCCTCAGCTGCGGCCGTTCCCGATAAGTCAATGACCCTCGCCTTGGCAGCCCGCGCCGCCGCCAGGTTTCTAAGAGTAAACTCCGCCGAGCCAGTGAAAAAGACTTTTGCCGCGCGATCAAAGGTTCCCTCTTCCACGGGGCTGATCACCGCCGGCTCGCCGCCGGCTTCGGTTAAGGTGCCCACAGCCATCTCTTCATCCACCAGCCGAAATTCGGTCCCAGCAAACCGGCTCTCTTCGAGCAACGAACGCAGCTCCGCTCCCAACAGCGACGAAGCACCCGCGATCACGATGGGGTTGGATTCCCGTCCAAGCGATGGCATGAATCACACGGTCCGGGACACGAGGCGATGCCGGAAGAAACGCACGATGTGCAGGACCACGCCGGCCGCGGCGTACGTGCAAGCGAAGATTACCAGAGCATATTCGGAGAATCTCCACACAACGCCCACGAGTAGGCAGACCAGAACGACGGTCAGAGAGGGTTGCTTACGCGTCCACGGAATATCTTTGAAACTGTAATAACGAATCGTGCTGGTCATCAGCGCGCCCAGGACACCCGCCAGTGCAAACCACGCCACCGACCAGCGCCAATCGTGCAAGGGAGATTTGAATCCATGCACGAGAGCGGCGATCACTCCCGCCGCCGCGGGCGTAGGCATACCCACAAAGTTCTTCGATCCTCCCGGCGCCATGCCCTGCACGTTGAACCGCGCCAGCCGCCAGGCGCAGCAGAGCAGAAACGACAGGCAAAAAACCCAGCCCAATTGGGCGATGAGCTCGACTCGCTGGGATCCCTGGTCGGGCAAACTGCGCACGCCCCAGGCATAGGCCATTACCGCGGGAGCAATTCCGAAACTGACGACATCGGCCAGCGAATCAAACTGCACGCCAAATTCCGTGTTCGTCCCCGTCAGGCGCGCCACGCGACCATCGAGCGAATCGAACAAAATCGCCAGCCCAATGGCCCTCGCCGCGTGGTCGAAGTCTTCCGAACCGCCGGCAATCGACGCCACGACGGCGTAGTATCCGCACAGCAGGTTCGCACCGGTGAACAAGCTCGGGAGCAAGAAAATGCCCCGCCTAAATCGCGGATTGCGAATGCGGCGGCCTGCAAACGGCATCTCTCGCTGTTCGATTGGGCCCATGACTTAGTTTTGCTTCCCAACCGCAGATACGTGTGCTTCCGCATCCGAGGTTTGCTGATCGCGCGCATCGACGCTCGGGATCTTGGCTGGCCAACGTGCGAGCACGCTCGAACCGCCCTTCACGTTCTCTCCCAATTTAACGAGTAGTTCGGCTTCTTTCGGGACCCAAACATCCACTCGGGAGCCGAATCTCACCAACCCGATTCTCTCGCCTCGCGCCACTCGCTCCCCTTCTTTCTTCCAGCTCACCACGCGCCGCGCGATCAAGCCCGCGATCTGCTTAAACACCATCTCTCCCGCGTCCGTTGAAAGCGTAAACACATTCTGCTCGTTTTCCACGGAAGCGCGCTCGCGCATGGCCGCAAGAAACTTGCCTGGACGGTATTCCATCTTGGTGATAACCCCCGCGGCTGGCGCTCGATTGACGTGCACGTTCCATACTGCCAGAAAAATGCTGATCCGTTTTCCAGGCCGCCCGGCGTCCTCCTCATCGGTTACCACCACCACCCGCCCGTCTCCCGGGGAAACGATCGCTCCGGGTTCGGCCGGAATGACACGCTCCGGATCGCGGAAAAATGAGAAAACAAAGATCGCCAGACACACCAACACAATCGCCGCGATCGTCCACTGCGCTAGATACGCCGCGCCGCCCAACCCGAGAAGCGGCAACCCAAAGTAATATCCCTCTTTGACCATGCCTAGAGAGAATATACCTCATCAGCCTCGCCCGCGGTGTAAACGCACGGGCAAGCTTGGCCATTCTACGACAGAATTTTCGGGATAGCGGGCGTTATTGCGTGTACTGTGCCCGCGCGCGTTGGATACGTAGGGCAATCCGTTCCATCTCGTCTTTACAGTGGAGCTTCATCTTCTTCAGCTTGATTTCTTCCAGGAGGTCTTCTGAACTGAGGTAACTGGCGGTGGAGATTCGATGCAGTTCTGCTTCGTATTTCGAGTGCTGCTCGGCCAGACGCTGATACTCGGCGTCTGTATCGAGGAGTATGTCTCGAGGTGCCCGCTGTGGGGTTGCCATGCGTCCTCCTCACAACTGCGCGAATTGAATTGTGAACACTACATAAACGCAACGATAGCACTCTGAATGGCGGCGTCAAGAGGCAACTCGTAGGAATCTGGTCCTAGCCTGTGAGTTTTTTCGCCATGGTCACCGCCCCTTCGTCCGGCTCCAGGTAGTACCCCTTCCGCAATCCTGTTTTGGCGAAACCGTGTTTCTCATAAAACGCGATCGCAGCCGTATTCGATTCTCGCACTTCGAGATACACGCTTTCGACGCTTCGAAGCGCAAATTCCACAAAGGCCGCCGCGAGCAACGCAGTCCCCTCCCCCTTACGCCTATCGCCAGAGCCCACAGCCAGGTTTAGTATTTCGGCCTGGTCTCCAGCCCGCCTCCCAACCAAAAACCCGCTTATCCGTCCATTCGTTTCGAGCACCAGAGCCAGCGATCCGTTCTCTTCCGCGAACTTGCCGTAGCTCTCTCTTGACCAGGCCGCGGCCTCTGGCGCCTCGTTCCCGATGGCCGTCACCGCATCCACATCTTCCGGCCGAAATCTTCGCACACGCTTAACGGCAGGCGTCTTCCCGATCTCAGTTCCCACGGCCCGGCCGGCCCTTCCAGAAAACCTCCGCATCCGGCCGGCGCACGTATTCCGCGTCCAACCCAAGCGCATCTGTCAAAAGCCCTCGCAGCGCACGCATTCGCCCGATTCTCCCAATCGTTGGCGCAAGCACGTTCGTACTCATTTCAACGCTCTCACCAGCCTCCGCGCGCGAGCGCCACGAATCCTCGGTCGTCACTTTCTCCGGGTCCATCGAAATCCAGCTCACCTGCTCGTTCGCGGAACGCTGTTGCACCCAATCCAGGAACTCCGCGGGAGCCGCAAGCATCTCCGATTCTACTGGCGTCAACGCCGCGCTTTCCCTCCGAAACAGTGCCCCAAACACTTGATCCCGATGTGCATCCGCGAAGGCCGCCACATGGGCACCAGCGCCGGAAGCCTGTTGAGCCATGGCCTCGAGCCTGGAAACACCGGCGATGCCTCTTCCGTAGGCCTCGCTCCACGCCTTTACCGTGGCCAAGGCGATCCGTACTCCCGTAAACGACCCCGGTCCCGTGGCCACCGCAAACACCTCGACGTCACGAATCCGCAACCCGGTAGCCCTTAGTGCTTGGTCCGCGGCAGGCAGAACCCACGACGAATAGTCAGACGTTCCCTCGTGGGCAATGGCCTTTAATACCTCGTCGTCCCGCAGAACAGCCAAACTACCCCTTGAATCACAGGTATCTAGCGCCAGTAGAATCACGCGCGCATTCTACCGTACACCAGCGCCACTTTCAGGAACCACTGGCCCTCAGAGCCGGACACCGAACGGATGCAACGCCTGTTGCAGTCTCCGAACCGCTCTCGCAGGACCGCCCTCGAGCAATTCTACTGCCAAATTCACATCTAATTTTCCCTAACTCCATGATTCCACTGGATATATCTTGACTCTTGCAACACATACCCTTAAACTCCGTAAGTATCTCAGGGGGCAACTCGATCCATGGACTACAAAATCGGTGACAAGGTCGTTTACCCGAACCACGGCGTCGGACTTGTAGAACAGATTAGTTACGGTGTCTTAAATGGTAGGACCGAGCGTTACTTCATGATTCGCATCGTTTCCAGCGGCCTGCGTGTCATGGTTCCACAATCAAACGCAGAAACCGTTGGCCTCCGTTCCGTGATTCGTTCCACGGAATCCACCAAAGTCCTTGGCTTCCTCGAAAAGGGCAAGCTCAATTCTCACCACGACTGGAAACACCGCTTCAAGGAAAACTCCGAGCGCATGCGCACCGGTTCCCTCCTCGAAGTCGCCGTCGTCCTCAAGAGTCTCGTTTCCCTCAGCCGCAGCAAGCCCCTCTCCTTCCGCGAAAAGAAAATGCTCGAACGCGCGAAGTATCTCCTAGTCAGTGAAATGGCCACCTCTCGCAACACCAGTGCGGAAAGCGCAGAAGCCATCGTTGTGAAATCTTTAGCCAAAGCCAAGCTCCAATTCCCGGTCATGACCGAGAAATTCGAATAATTCTTCGCCCTTGTGGGGCGCAGCGCGCTGCGCCCCAGTTCAGCAACACTCGCATTTCTCCGGCGGGCCTTCACCAAGCCCGCTTTTTTCTTTCCCGATAGATCCCTTTCCCCTCGATCTTCTCAGCGGCCTGCGTTCGGTTTCCTCTCTTCCCATCCAACCCCAACCTGCGGTCAATCAACGATCACCAAAGGAATGAAACGTCGCGTTCTTCCATTTCGTCGTATACTCAGAAGCGTTGGCAGGGCCCCGCTGCCCCTTCACGGATTCTCAAAGCTCCTCCTCTTCTGTGCGGTTGGAGGCAAGCTTAGGAGACAACCATGAAATCCAGCCTTTTGCTCGCCGGGTTTTTGCTCTTCGCAACTTCCGCGCATGCTCAGCACTCCCACCGGCCTGCCATGGGTGGTGGTGGCAATAGCTCCGGCTTCGGCTATAACGGGGGCAATTGGGGTGGAGGCTGGGGCTCGAGCTTCGGCTCCCCCGGCCGACCGGTCCGCTACGAGGATCCGCGAAACTATTCCGTCGAGTACGCCAGAAACGACGGTCCCTTCCTTCCGTCGACCTTTATGAATTATGAAGACGCCGTCGCTCTCGGCCGGCAACAACTCGCAGCCGCCGAAAAAGCGGCGCAGGATGACGACGGCCCCTCACTGGGAGATGTGGCGCGCTCCTACCGGGCTGCCAAAGTTCCTTCCCTGAAGCTCCAGTCCCGCGTTGTGCAAGACAATTCAGGCAGACTGGAAGTCTGCAATTTGAACGGTAACGATTGCCATCGTCCTTGAGGCGCGACTGCCAATAATCCCCGCACCCATTTCCGAGCGACTCTCCGCGTCTCTCCGTCCGCACTTTCTTTTCTTCTCCTCGATCGCTATCTCTCAACCACTCCACCGAGCGTGACTCCCGCGGCGCGCAAGGCCCGCCGAACCTCCGCAGCTATCGCCGTCGCCCCTGGCGTGTCCCCATGAATACAAATCGTCTGCGCCTTGAGCCCCACTTCGCTACCATCGCTAGCCTTCACAAAACCTCGTTCCACCATACCCAGCGCTTGTTGCGCCGCTTCCTGAGGATCGCGGATCAAGGCATCCTCAAATTTCCGTGATCGAAGGGTTCCGTCCGGTTCGTATCGCCGGTCAGCAAAGGCCTCCGCAGCAACATGGAATCCCGCTTCCCGGAACACGTCGAGCATCGGCGACCCCGCCAACCCCACCATCAAAACGTCGCGGCGCCATCGCGCGACGCCCGCGGCGATCGCCGCGGCAAGCACCGGATCCCGCACCGCCTGGTTGTAGAGGGCTCCGTGCGGCTTCACGTGTACGACCTGCGCGCCGCAACTCTCCGCAACCGCGGCGAGCGCCCGAACCTGTTCAAACACGGACTCGGCAACCCGCGCTACTGGCAAGTTCAACTCCAGCCTCCCGAAATTTTCACGGTCCGCATACCCTGGATGCGCACCGATGGCGACGCCGTGCCGCAGCGCCTGCTCAATGGTCAAGCGCATCGTCTCCTTGTCACCCGCATGCCCGCCGCAGGCCACGTTCGCGGAGGTGACGGACCGCAGCAAAGCTTCTTGCCGGCCATCGGCAATCGCCTCGGGCATTTCGCCCATGTCGCAATTCAGATCGATCCTTAGCGGAACGCTCTTCATCCGAGAATCAGCTCCTTCGACGCCAGCAATTCCTCCTGCTCCACCAAAAGAGCTCTCGCCGTTTCCATTTCTACCAATTCGAACCGAATCTCATCGCGCGGCCGCAGTTGCCCCAAACTGCTCATATCCGCAGAAATCACATTGGCAATCTTCGGATACCCGCCGGTAGTCTGCTGTTCCACAAACAGAATAATCGGCAACCCGGATGCCGTAATCTGCAGCGCTCCCAACGAGACGCCCTCGGAAATCATCTCGCCGCCCGGGGCCTGCGCAATGGCTGTACCTTCCAGCCGCAACCCCATTCGGTTGGATTCCTCCGTCACACGATACGTCCCTCGATAGAACAGCTTCCGCGCCTCTTTGGAAAACCAATCGCTCTGCGGCCCGGCGGTAACGCGCAAGACTTTCCTGGGCGCCAGTTTCTCCAGCGCCCGCCTCGCAAGATTTCTTTTCCGAAAGGTCCGAAAACCTTCGATCGCCCTTCCCACCTTCAACACATCTCCTTTCCGCAATGCCCTGCCCTCAAATCCGCCGAGTCCGCTTAACAAGTGCGTCGACGCACTCCCTAAAAAGGATTTCACATCGATTCCGCCGCGCACGCTCAAATAGCACCGCGCTCCTGCCCGCGTGGGCCCCAGTTGCAGAGTCTGGCCCGCCCGAATCTCAACGGAGCTCCACGTTTCCACACGCCGATCGTCCAGGGTCGGCGCAAAATCCGAACCCGTGAGCGCCACTACGGCAGCCTCCCGGAAAAAAAATGACCCGCCAAGCAAGGTCATCTCCAACCCAGGCGCGCCCTCCGCATTCCCGGCCAACCGGTTGCCAACCCGCAGCGCAACAGCATCCGCCGCTCCCGAGGGCGAAACTCCCATCGGCCCAAATCCCTCGCGCCCCAAATCCTGCACGGTAGTCAACAATCCTGGAGCTCGCACCTCAATCAGGCTCATGCGCTCTCCAATTTCGCTTTCGCAAATTGTTCCCGCGAAATCGGTACAAACCGCACGCGATCGCCAATCGAGAGCAAGCTCATCTCCGCCCTTTCGGGCCGAAACATCACCGTCGGCGTGCGCCCCAGCAGTCTCCAACCTCCGGGGGTGGAAACCGGGTACACACCGGTCTGGCTTCCCGCGATCCCCACACTCCCCGCCGGAACGCTTCTCCGCGGCATCGTCAAACGCGGCGTAACTAGCGCCTCCGGCAACTCCCCGAGATAGGCAAAGCCCGGCGCAAACCCCAAAAAATACACAAGGTAATGAGTCGAAGCGTGTAATTCGATAGCCTGTGCTGCAGTGATTCCATGCAGCTCGGCGACTTCCTCGAGGTCCGGACCAAGCTCCCCGCCATAACACACTGGTATTTCCACCAACCGCGGCTCAGGCAGCGCCGCCCTCTCCATGCGGTCGATATAACCGCGCACAATTTCTTCCAATTCCTCATGCCGCAACAACATCGCATCAAATTTAATCAGCAAAGAACAATACGCCGGATGAAGGTTGCGCACTCCCGCAATGGGCTCCAAATCCGTCATCCGCAGGAGCCTCCGTACGCGCTCATTACTTTCAATGGTGATTCGATTTTGTAGGCGCGGGGCTTTAGCCTCGCTTTTCTTCTCGTGTGGCCCAAAATACACCAGCAGCGAACGATCGCTGGCCATCTGAAATTGCACGCCGCGGCTTAGAGAATCACCCATGGCCGCGAAGTATACCGCAGGCACCCTGAACCCGTACCGCGCGGCCATTTTCCGCCAGCGATGCCTTACACTGAAGGCAGCGCTTGATTCCCATGAAACTTTTGCTGAGCCTGCTTGTCTTTGCTGCAATTGCATCCCTAGCCGCCTCGTCCGGCTTCCACGCGAATCGGCAGACACCCGTGCAATCCGCATTTTCCCGGCAAGGCGTCCCATTCGCGGAATTTGTTAGCGCCATTCGTCAAAAGGCTAAAACTCTTGAGAATTCCTCCGGCATGCGTCTCGCTTTCCAGTCTTTCCTCGCCGCTCATCACCTTCCGCCACAGAGCGTCCGCTACTCCGACTTCGTGATCATCCGCCTTCTCTTCGAAGCCACACGCGACGCAGGCTTCTGGAATATGCATTGGAGTATCACGGATCAACCGCCCAATTCCGACAGGATCTGGAGCCAGTGGAAGGCCGTCCTCCGTCCTTCTCCGAGAGAACCTACGGCGACCGCCGAATGCGATGAACTTTCCGCCCTCTACGCATTCCTCGTTAAGCGTTCTGGTGTCGCGAGGGTCGGCCTTCTGTGGCCAACCGCAAATCACACCGTCGCCGTTTGGGTTCTCGAACCCGCAACGGGCCCTGTCATCCGCGTAGTTGTTCCGACCTCGCAGATCTTCCTCGAGGAGACCGACTCTTTCGACACAAAAAAGTTCAACCCGTGGCGGCAAAAAACAATCTACGAATACACTCGCCGCGACGTTCCGGACACTTTTGAACTCCCCAAGCCCCTGGTCGACTTCTTT
>Ga0207151_1067_pt2 | contig 23837 bp, 26 predicted proteins | sample Alteio_BWMinHeat_29_FD_153523 | JGI IMG/M metagenome (GOLD analysis project Ga0207151, IMG submission 153523) | Enriched cells from forest soil in Barre Woods Harvard Forest LTER site, Petersham, Massachusetts, United States -... | ecosystem: Environmental > Terrestrial > Soil > Temperate forest >... | reverse complement strand
TTTATCAGGTAAATATCAGGTGTGTATTTTGTACAGTTGCAAACTGGAGAAGTTATTAGTACTCAGAAACTTGTGAAGAAGTAATTCTGGAATTAATGCTTGAGGACTGCTACCAATATCTAAATTGATGGTATGATAGCATTCCAAACCCATTTGTTTTCATAATATGTTTTTATAGTTTAGAGGTATATCTCATTTCTCATTTAAAAACTGCTACATGAAAAAATACATTGCCGAACTCATTGGTACATTCTCGCTCGTATTATTTGGTTGTGGTGCCGCAGTTATCGCAGGCATCTTTACTGCTCCTGCCGGTATTGGCCTTTTGGGTATCTCTCTCGCATTTGGTCTTACGGTAGTTGTTATGGCTTATGCTATCGGACCGATATCAGGCTGCCACATCAATCCTGCTATTACCATAGCTATGCTGGTAGCAAAGAAAATTAGCTTCAAAAATGCTGTTGGTTATATTATAGCTCAGTTGATAGGAGCTACCATAGCATCATACACATTATACACCATTCAGAAAGGTGCCCCGGGTTTTGTAATGGGCGACTGGGCACTTGGCGCCAATGGTTGGGGCGAAAAATATTTGGGTGCTTATAACACTACATCCGCTTTCATTGCAGAAACATTATTCACCTTCCTTTTCATCTTTGTCATATTTGCTACCACCTCCAAATTGGGCAATGCTGCAATGGCTGGTCTTGCTATAGGGCTTACCCTTGTGTTGATACACCTGGTAGTGATACCTATCACAGGTACTTCTGTAAATCCGGCAAGAAGTTTTGGCCCTGCTATAATAGGTGGCGGAAAAGCCATACAACAACTCTGGTTGTTTATAGCTGCCCCAATACTTGGTGGTATTTTAGCTGCCTTGGTATGGATGGGCATTTTTGAGACCAAAGACTAGTAGTTATATTTTTTCTGATATAGGATAAGTGCAAAACATTGGCGGCAGACCAAACCCGAATAGGTTTATCTGCCGCCATATTAGTTCTTGTATATAGTATGTTTCTATTACAGCATTTTAGGCAGCTGTATCAACATTTGAAAAATGCTTTTGCTTTTTGCAGGTGATGGTTTTTTGCGTTGCTTCTCAGTTTCTTTCATATTCGAGAGAAATTCAAGGAGTAGATCATGCTTTTCTTCCTTCCTGCTCAGCCTGCCTTTCAAGTTCCTTTCCATTTTTTTCAGTTTATACTGTTTTCGTTGAGTTGTTTATTAGTACTAGTGATATGTCTTGGTCTGTGACCGGGCAATTTGGGTTCGGGTGTTTTCAACTCTATGAAAAAGATATCGTCCTGCACTACCTCCAATCCTATATACTGCAATATGGGTGCCAGTTTTTCTTTATTACGATCTGCCAATAGCAGGTCTTTAGCTGGCTCAAACGAGGTGCGAATATAGTCAGGATATTCGGTTTTGAGTTTTTCTGTTACCGATTCCCAATTATGCCCCGTCAAAATGCTCAATTTGGGATTCCCCAATCTATAACCTATTGACCCATATTGTGTATGCATAGACCTACGTTTTTTGAAAAGGGTTGGTTTTTGCTCCCTGCAATATGTTTGCACTATTTCCAGGGTGGTATTTTTCTTTTCATCCAGGTAGTCCAGCTCGCCTGCATATTTGTCATGTATCCTGTCCATCTCGGTTTGTAGTTTAGTTAAGGTTTCCTTTTCATTAAATGCCGCATTTGAATATTCCGATAATGCTTCTTCAAATCTTTCTTTACTTATATTTTCCACAACTACCCTTGCCATTCGCTTTGTCATATGTACGGGTTTATTTGTTTTAAGGTTTTTCATAGTGTATCATATCATCAGCAATATTATGCCAGCATACTACCTGTTGCCTCGCTGTATTTTTTCATTTGTCTTATCAGCGCGTCTATAATAATGGTGGCGTATTTATCATGCTTTATATCCAACAGTTTCCATATCTGCTGAAAGGCGATGGTCTCCGTATTGCTCATATTCAGTGTGTAGAGCCATTGGCTGGTTGCCATTTTCTTATGCAGTTTCTGGTGCAGTTCTTCCAGGTATTCGCGCAATAGTTGTTGATGCTCATTACCCGGTTTGAATTCTTCAAGCATATCGGTACACATGCTATACAATACTTCCAGTCTGTCGCGGTTGATCCTTATTTTTACTAATGTTCTTTTACCCATAAGTTGATAGTGTTTAAAGCGGTTTCATATTTATAGGTGAAAACGGGGTCGTTGGTCTCCAACAGGTCGTAAGCGCGCGCTACTCCGTTTATAACAGAAGTATGGTCCAGCCCCCCAAACAACTTGCCGATCTCTTTAAGTGTGATGCGGGGGAAAAATTTTCTCAATAATAAAGCACCTACAAAACGCAGTTCCACAAATTCTCTTTTTCGTGTGCGTTTGGTAAAATTCTCTGCGTGCATATGCATAGCTATTGCTACCAGCTTCAGCATATGTTCGGGTGTTTTTCTTTCGTCGGGCGTGCATACCAACACAGGCATACGCAACCCTATGTCTTTTATTATTTGCCTTTCGGCGTTTCTTGCTATGTGTTTAGCCGTATCGATCTGTGCTACTGAATAATTCATATCAAATAGATTTTATCCGTTAACTAATTCCTGCCTGTTTGTTTCTTTTGCTTGTATTTGTTTTATGAATGCGGCAGCATTGTGCAGGTTGCCCATACTGGCGCTTTTGATCTCATAAATTGAGGCTTCGTTATTTATACCATTTGCGCGGCATACCAACTCTATATCTTTAGGTCCGCTCTGACCAAGGGTTACAAACCGACGCCCGATTGTATTGTATATCTCATTATGATGCTCTTTGCATAGGCGGGCACCTTCAATGATCCTTGTACGCAATGTATCATTGCCCAGAATGGTGATACCGCAATGGTTGATAAGCCGTTTGTATAATTGTATAACAAAGTGCAATACACGGTCTTTTAATAAGTGTGCATCGTCTAATATGATCAAGGGTTCATCTTGTTCTTCTACTGTGGCTACCAATTGCTCAGTGAGTACCGCTGCCGTGCCTGTTGGTTCTTGTCCCAGTTTGGAGAGTATGGTCTCCAGAAAACTTTTGCGGTTCATTTTTTCGTTGCAGGCTATGTAGCAGGCATTCGGATTTTCTTTTGCATACGTAGTAGCAGCAAATGTTTTTCCAAGTCCGGTTTGTATGGCCACACCATAAGCCATATTATACCGTTGTGCATCGCCAAATAAAATTCTCAATAGCAGATAGCAACCCGTATCTGCTTTTTTCCATTCAGGCTTTGGCATTTGCCTTGGTCTTTCAGTACTGCAATAAAAACCTACTTGTCTTGCAATTGTCGTCCACATAGTTTCATTGATCTTTTGCCATTTGTAATTTTTGATAAGTGATAAAGTGTAGGGGCTTACATCTTCCAGGCTTAGCGCTGCTGTTTTCTGTGTAGGGAATTGTTTGGTGTATCGTATCAGCGCTTCCCTGATCTGTTCTTTCTGTTCGTTGTTCATAGTATATATATTGATTGTTCTCAGCATGGTTCTGATTACAATGGGTCAGTGCTTAGGTAGTTTCCACATCATGCTGACATGGAAAGTGGCATTGCGAAAATTTTAGACAATTTTTTTGGCATAGATAAATTTATTTCTAACTTTGTTCCAACAATCTTGTTTCTGAACACAAAAATATTCCAATTTATTTGTCAATTCCAATAATTGTGGAAAAAAACTAAAAATATTTTATGACCCAGCTATCATCTAATCTCAAATACCTGAGAAAAAGGTCAGGAAAAACCCAGGACGCCCTAAGTACAGATCTGAACATAGGAAGGACCACAATAGCCAATTACGAAGCGGGTATCAGTGAACCCAGCCTGGAAACGGTATTGATATTTTCAAGATATTTCAATACCCCGGTAGATGAGCTTTTGTCAATAAATCTGGAAGTTGCTCCCAAAAAAATGGAGAATGCCCAGGCGGTAGGGGTGTCACCCAAACAAATACCGCTAAGCAAAATGCCAATGGTGGTGACCATAGATAATGAGGGGCACGACAATATTATATATGTACCGGTAAAAGCCAGGGCGGGATACCTGTTGGGTTATGGAGATCCTGAATTTATGGAGACCCTACCTACTTTCAGGTTACCCGGACTCAGCAATTCTACTTTCAGGATGTTCGAAGTTGAAGGCCCGTCTATGGCACCCAATATTTTGCATGGCGATAGGATAATAGGAGAATGGGTAGATGGATTTGAACATATTAGAGATAACCGTGTGCATGTGATCGTGCACAAAGGTGGTGTGATGGTAAAAAGGGTAGTGAACCGGATAAAAGAAAGAGGTAAAATATATTTGAAATCTGATACAATAGCTCACCGCCCCGAATTTCCAACAGTGGAGATTGACCCTGCGGATATTATTGAAATATGGTATGGACGTCTAAAAATCAGCAGCGATTTTAGCGAGCCGGCAGAAGTATATCACCGTCTCGCCGACCTGGAACTGGATGTGTTGGATATGAAAAACGCTATGAAGAAAAAGGATTAAAATTTGGGTTAAACATTGGATGTTATTTAATAATATTTCTAAAAAACCTCACCAAATTTTCATCCCCCAATAACAACCAATTAACATAGATCACTATTTGTATTTCATTGTAATTTGATTGTCTTTTTATTATGAAAAAATAATTTTCAAGACATTTTTCTACTATTTTGGTACATATTAGTAGTTATTTGTAGCTTATTTATGCTTATTACTAATTTTTAAAAATTAGTAGCTCATTTCCAATGTTTTTTCTGTGTAATATTTACTATTTTTAGTTGTATCAACTACTATTTATCCTAAATTAGTAGTTGATATGAGACGCCCGGAGAAGCCGCCCGTAAGTTTTGCCAACCTCGGCAGGGTGGTTTACGACATCATTGACAACAAAGAAGTACTCTCAAAACTGAACCAGATCGAGAAGGATTATCCCTATTGGGAGGAGTTCAGGAACAGGGTAAAGGATATCAGTATTGAACCGGATACATTGTGGAAATATATTATAAATTTCCCACGCTCTTTTGCCATTACCAATATAAAATTAGACGATCTTCCCAGCTACAAATTCAAGTATAACATAACACCTGATATACTAAAAAGGCTCCATAAGTTCGACATTAGTTTAGGTGGTCTTTTTGAAGGTAGTAGCTTGATAGCCCCGGGCGACAGAAACAAATTCCTCGTAAGTTCATTAATGGACGAGGCAATTGCATCTGCTCAATTGGATGGTGCAATATTGCCATATGAAGAGGCCAAAGAAATGTTGCTGACAGAAAGAAAGCCCAGGGATAATAGTGAAGCTATGGCAGTTGGCAACTTTCATGCTATGAAACGGGTCATCGAGCTGAAGGAAATGCAAATGAGCCCCGAACTCATCCTGGAATTATATGGCATCCTCATACAGCACGATCCTAAAAGATCAAAAACTGCACTTGGGTTTAGAGACACAGACGATATGAAAATTGGTGACATCAATACTGGCGATATCTACTACACAGTACCCGGATTTGAAATTGTAGAAAAAGCGATCAATGAAATTTGTCATTTTGCTAATAATAATGAAACAGAAGAGTTCATCCACCCTATTATAAAGGCTGCCATTATCCACTACCTGATATTATATACCTGTCCTTTTAATGAAGCTAATAACAGGCTGGCGAGAGTAGTATTTTACTGGTACCTCGTTACGCACAGGTATTGGTTGGTTGAATATTTGTCTATCTCAAAAGCTATACAGAAAGCTGAGGAAAACTATATGCGGCAATACCTGTATAGCAACTATGATGATAATGACCTGACCTATTTTATCAAGTACTATTTAAAAACACTACAAACTGCACTTGAAGGTCTCAAAGACCATATAAAACTAAAGATGGATGAAAAGAACAAACTTTACCATCTATTCAGATCGGAAAACATAAACGAAAGGCAGGCAGATATTATAAAAGAACTGATAAGCGACTCTCATAAAACTTTTACCATTAAAGAAGTAGAAAATAAATACGGTACCGTTTACCAAACAGCCCGTACCGACTTATTATATTTGGTTAAAGAAGGCTACCTGGAACAGAAAGAAACAGGAAAGAAAATGGTATTTTTCCGCTCCGCTAATTTTGAGTAAAAGATCAAAAAACCGGCTATTTAATCTGATTTATGGAATTATTGAAGGAATTTTTTACAAAAAGAACGCTTTTAGCCCTGTTATTCTGGGCCACATTGCTCAGTACTATATTCTTGATTTGGAACACACATAGCCGCCATATCGATTTTTTCAGCACCGGATCATTGATACTTTTCCTTACCTTTTTGGTTATTGATTATGCCATACTAATGGTTGTGTTCTTTTTCATTTTCTGGATGAGCAAACGGCCACAGTAATGCTGTTGTTATACAATATCTCGCAAAATTGTATGTTTGAAAGGTATTCGTAAATTGTATTCATGAATAAATCAAGACTGGAAGCTTTTAGTGATGGCGTACTTGCTATCATTATTACCATCATGGTGCTGGAACTGAAAGTACCTGAAGGTACCAGTTGGGCTGTAGTGAAACCGCTATTGCCGGTGTTCAGCAGTTATTTGCTCAGCTTTGCTTTTATAGGTATTTACTGGGGCAATCATCATCATCTATTACATACAGTAAAGCGCGTGAATGCGAAGATCATTTGGGCTAATATGCATTTATTGTTTTGGCTATCACTTATACCATTTGCCACTGGCTGGATGGGCGTGAACAATTATGAAAAACATACCGTAGCCTTATATGGAGTTTTGTTAGTCATCTGTGGTATTGCTTTTACCATATTGGGCAGGGTTATTGCTGCCAGCTATAAAGAAGAGACCAACCTTACAAGGGCATTAGCAAAAAGTAACCCTAAAATATTCTTATCTACCACACTCTATATTATTGCTGTGCCCATAGCCTTATTTATCAGCCCGGTTATATCTGCCGCTTTGTATGTTATTGTAGCCATCATGTGGTTCATACCCAGTAAGGCCATAGAAAAAGCCATAAGCGAAGAAGACCACAATGGTGGGGTCGATTAATTCTTTTCGATTTTTTACAGTATTTCTAACGATTGACTGAAAACTAACGTCTTATACAGTAACTTTAGTAATAATTTACATACAGCATAAGTTCCCTTAAGCTAGGCAGTTACCTATATTTTCATTACCCCTTACATTTTAGCATTATGAAGAAGCTAGTTTTGTTTTTGAGTTTTTTTGCATTTGTATTTACTGGCGAGGCGCAAGTGGGTTTTTTATATAGAATAACAGGTGCTAAAGTTGCGTGGTACGGGGCTGACGTTGTTCCGGCAGATAGTGCCATACTTAATTTTGCACAAGGTGGCTGTTTTGATAAATTTGGTAATGTTTATATTGTCGAGAACGGTCAAAACCGGATAAGAAAAATAAACCTTATCACAGGCATTATGTCAAATGCTGCTGGAAATGATGTAGCTGGCTATTCTGGTGACGGCGGACTTGCTACAAAGGCTAACATAGGTTCTGATTTCAACATATGCACAGATACCTTTGCCAATCTCTACATTGTAGACAATAATAACAGAATTAGAAAAGTTACAGCTAGCACTGGTATTATCACAACCGTGGCGGGTGGTGATACGGCATTAAGTGATGGTGTGCCCGCAACCAAGGCAAACCTTACCGGTCTCTCAGAAGTATACGTCGATAAAGCTGGGAATATCTATATAACCTATAAAAATAAGGTACGAAAAGTGGATGCTACCACCGGATTGATATCAACGTTCGCCGGCACAGGGGTAAGTGGTTATACAGGCGACGGAAGCCTTGCAATAAACGCAAAATTAAATGCACCTAGTGGTTTAGCAGGTGATAGTAAAGGAAATATATTTATCGGAGATGTAGGAAATAATGTAGTGCGGGAAGTGGAAGCGACTACAGGGATAATATACACTGTAGCAGGCAATGGCACACTTGGCTATGCGGGCGATGGCGTACTCGCGACAGCAGCTCCAATAAATCCACCCCAATATATTGCGGTTGACCCTTTTGATAACCTGTTTATCGGTAATGGACACTTAAGGAAGGTAGATATGAAAACAGGAATTATCAGTTCAATCTTTAACTACTCCGGAGCCTATATCGATACTGTAGGTATTAGTGGGGAATTCGGAATAAATAGCAGATCGGAAATATGCTATTCTGATAGAAATGAGGCTTATAAAATCTCTTTTACGCCCACAATTGCAAAAGGCAATTTTGAGATTTATATTGATAAGTTTTGTGAAGGGCCAGCTATAAATATCATAACAAAGGTGTTTGCGCCAGGAATGAGCATAACAACCTGGTTTGGTGATGGGCAAACAAATTTAACAGTTGTTGGTGGCATTTCCACTTTTGGTGCCATATCCTTAAATCATATTTATCATTCCTCTGGTACTTATACCATAAAACATGTACTGTATAATGGCACAACGGCGATAGATTCTGTTAGTTATACATACAATTATAATTTTTGTAACACACTAACTGTTGATCTATATAATGATCTGAATAAGAATTGTATGAAAGATATAAATGAACCAAGTAATGCTACTCCTGTTAGAATAGAAGTGGATTCTAATGGCAGATCAATCGATACCATTTCTACAACCAGTTCCTATAATTATTCAGCCTATGGTAAGTTTGGAGACATTTACACATTTAGACTTCTTTCCTCACACTATTTTAATACTTGCTCTGGCATTTACCTGGCTACAGACACACTTCAAAATACAGATTATAAAAACACAACAATAAATTTCGGACTTGTTTGTAATACGAGCAGCAATTTTGATCTTTCTGTAAAAGATATAATTGTCAATACGCATCCAAATGGTCAAACTGGTAATATTTATATTAGCAACTCATCCTGCTTACCCGTGAATGCGATAGTTACTTTACATTATAGTACAAAATACAACGACGATCCGGACATTAGTGTTTCCCCGGCACCGGCTAGTATTACAAGTAATACAATAACGTGGGATCTAAATAATATTTCTGTAGTAAATAACTCAACACCGATAAAATTGTACTATAGAGTTCGGTCATATACATCTAGCCTTTTGGCTTTAAGAGATACAGTAAATACATTTGTCACAATTACACCAACGGTTGGAGATATTGATACCACAAATAATTCTGTTCGTATAATAGACACTGTAAAAGCAGGTATTGACCCTAATGAAATGTGGGTAACACCATCAGGATATATTAATGGCATAACGCAATTGCAATACACTATCAATTTCGAGAACACAGGAAATGATACTGCGCACAATATATATGTGATGGATACACTATCAGACTACCTCATTCCATCCAGTATGCAAATTGTTGCTGCATCGGGAGTAATGAACGTTAGCAAATATTACGATCCTACTTATCATACTATATTAAGGTTTGACTTCCCCAATATCAATCTGCTTGACAGTTCACATCACGGGCAATGTGATGGTATGGTCATTTTCAATATCAACAGAAAAGACATGCCACTTGGTGCGAAAATAGATAACCATGCAGGTGTATTTTTTGATGACAATGATGTTGTACTGACTGATACTGTCGAAAGCCTCACAGGCTGGCCCGCCGATGTAACGACTATTAATAATGAAGCCATACAACTATACCCCAACCCTGCAACAAACATACTTACTATAAAAAGTAGCAACAATCAATTCATCTCATTCAGCATCACCAACAGCATTGGCCAGACCTTGATACAAAAAAATATTACAACCATCCAAACCACAGTTGATGTAAAAGCACTCACCCCGGGTATCTACTATATATACCTGAAGGCTGATAGTGGTGTGATGGTGAGGAAGTTTGTCAAGATGTGATCCCCTCTCAATATCAATAACTGGCAGCCATTAGTTTTTACAACTACTGGCTGCTTTTGTTAACAATTCCTTCATCTACAGTTAATATAAGCTTAACCCCTAGGCAGACAGGGGCTGATTAGTTTTGCACTTCATTCAATTACATACAAATGAAAAAACTTCTTTACATTTCTGCATTGCTTTTAGTAGCAGTAGGCAAAACGCAAGCACAGGACGATAAATCCATTTCAGGTGCGGGTAGCTCTTTCGATAACCCCCTGTTTTCCAAAATGTTTTATGAATATGACAAATCTAAAGGCGTAAAAGTTAACTACCAGTCAATAGGCTCTGGTGCAGGTATCTCTAAGCTGATAGATAAAGTAATAGATTTCGGTGCTTCTGACGCCGTTATGAACAAAAGCCAGGATTCTGCTGCCGGTGGCGCGGTGATACATATACCAGTTACAGCTGGTGCAGTTGTAATATGCTACAACCTGCCTGATGTAAAAGGCCAGATCAACCTGACAGGCGACCTGATAGCTGAGATCTTCAGAGGCAGGATCACTAAATGGAACGACAAACGCATCATGGCTATCAATAAAGGTATCTCTTTACCTTCTTACGATATCATGGTAGTTCACCGTTCTGATGGTAGCGGTACAACAAGCATCTTCACAACATACCTTACTAAAGTAAGCGAAGGCTGGAACAGTAAAGTAGGTAAAGGTAGCAGTGTTAACTGGCCTGCTGGTCAGGGTGGTAAAGGTAACGAAGGTGTTGCCGGTCTCGTAAAACAAACTCCGGGTGCTATTGGTTATATCGAGCTAGCTTATGCTATCCAAAACCATATCTCTTATGCTAAAGTGCAGAACAAAGTAGGTAAGTTCATCAACCCTACGGTTGAAACAACTACTGCTGCTGCAAACATAGATATACCTGAAGATGGTAAAGTATCACTTACTAATACTGAGTCAACTAACGGTTATCCTATATCTGGTTTCTCTTGGGTATTGATCTACAAAGAGATGAAATACAACGGCCGTTCTGCTGCAAAAGCTACAGAAATGGTAAATCTGCTTTGGTGGATGATACACGATGGTCAGCAATACAGTGCAGCGCTTAACTATGCACCATTGCCTAAAGCTGCTGTGAAAGTAGGTGAGAAGCTGTTGAAAACGGCTACTTACGACCACAAAAAAATAATGAAATAAGTTTTTGTAAAAAATATTTTTGGGGTTTAAATAGTTTGTCAATACTTTTGCCCTGTGAAGAAAAATTTTAAACATAACATTTGTTACTGGCATCATCAAGACCGATGGATGTAATGACTTGTTATTAAATATACAAAAAGCATTTCGCCCTTCGGTCTCACCACCGAAGGGTTTTTTTATTAGTTGAACAATGAAACAAAACATGACATATTCCTATTGGCTGAAGCACATTATGTGTTGTAAGAATTTTGCGTGCAGCTCAAAGGCGCGATGTTGACAGGATAATGTTCCTATTCATAAAAAGCCCTTTGAGCCCTCAGGTTCAAAGGGCTTTTCCTTTTATTAATATTTTAAAAACCATGACCAATGACACTAATCAAAACCACCATCAGAAAGGCTTTTAGTAGACTGCAACAGTTATTGTGGCACATCAAAAATTTCCTGATCCGGAAATGGAACGAACAGGAAGAGGACAGTTATTTTATTTAAAAAAATCAACAATCATGAACACAAAAGAAGACCAGCGCAACAACAAAATATTGAAGAGACAGTTTACTGTTAGCACAGATAATCTGGATGACAATGAACATCTGGCCATATGCACTTTGCTGAAAGAGATCACCAAACTAAACGATACTACTATTGTAGAAACAATGGGTACGCTGGATTTTGAAAAGATCATTTCATCGCAATGCAAACTGAACTTTTTGGCAAAGGCGCATTTATCTGATGTGGTAGAATTACGTTCAGAATCAACTGTTTCTGACAATACTACCATTGAGATAAAAGTATCTGTATGGAAAAAGAAAGGCAAGCGCAGCGCTTTGCTGGCAGATGGTTATTTTGTTTACGACACCGAAGATATTATTGCACGCCCATTGAGTTTGTTATAGAAAATGCTTACTATTATTACAAGATCATTCAGCACAATGCCGGTACAATATATTTTAGAATTACTGGGCACAGGTTTTTTTGCCATATCGGGAGCTTTGGTTGCCAACCAAAAATCAAAGCCCGATTGGTTCGGTGTCACTTTTATTGGTTTCATTACCTCTATTGGTGGTGGTAGCATACGCGATATGCTGCTGGGCGTGTACCCATTGGTTTGGGTAAAGGACCCGAATTTCATCTATGCCATTATTATAGGTATCGGACTGAGCAGCATTTTCTTCAATTTCCTGCTTAAGCTGAGAAAGACATTTTTCCTGTTCGATACACTAGGCATTGCCATGTTCACCATCATTGGTACAGAAAAAGCCATGCAATACCATGTGAGTCCCGTAATAGCAGCCATCATGGGTATGTTCTCTGCGGTAATGGGTGGCGTGCTGCGCGATGTATTGACAAATGAGGTACCGGTCATCTTCAGAAAAGAGATCTATGCTACAGCTTGTTTGGCGGGTGCTATCGCTTACCTGTTATTAGACCATTTGGGGTTTGATAAGAATATTTGCATGTTCGTACCAATAGGACTGATATTAGCTATCAGGATAGTAGCTGTAAAATATGACCTCAGCCTTCCAAAATTCACCAAAGAGGCCGAAAACACCTGAAATCAGCTTTAATTATACACAAATCCTATTTAGAGCATATATAAGCCTACCTTTACACGCATTGTATTAAGATGCGTGTTAGGAATGGAAAATATACAGAACGAGATCAGTTTTTACAAAAACAGCAGAAAAGAATTTGTAACCTTATACAATGGTATGCACCTGGTAATAAAAGGCCAGCAAATAATAGGTGTATATAAATCTAATTCCGAAGCATTTAACGAGACCATCAAACTACATGCGGTAGGTACTTTTATTATCGAGCATCCGCTGGATATAAAAGCTAAATAAGAGAAACCCCTGTTAAAACAGGGGCTTGTCACTTCTATTTTATTTGGGTAGCAGGTCAGATGAATAATATATGTGTGCCTAAACCCTTACCTCTCTCGTAAAACCCCCCTACTGTCAGCACATCGTCAAGATCTTCATACAGGTCTTCTTTTTTGTAGTGGAACATTTCCATCGCTAATTTACATGCCCATAATTTCACTCCTGATGCTTTAAGTATATCCAGGAATTCATGTACAGGTGGTATATCCAGTTTGTCCATTTCCTTCATCATCATACCGGTTGCAAAAGATTCCATACCGGGTATACCACCCAGCATAGTAGGTATATGCATGGCAGGATTACCAACTGTTGCTACATGCAGGTGTTCCAGTTTCTTTTTGTGTATAGCTTCCAGCCCAAAAAATGTAAAGAACATTTCGGCTTCTATACCTTCTGCCCTTGCACCATTGGCTAGTATAAAAGATGCATACACATTATCTAAAGTTGCTTTAGACAAGATGATCATCATTTTTCTTATTTCACCATTAAACTCGCTCATGATTTATGTTTTTTGAATGCTTTAATTAAATACAACTTGCTGGTTTAGGTATACCTGCAATTTTGGTTGCTGTTTTTAATGGCCCCTGCGGAAATAACTGGTAGAATTCCTTTATATCTACAACCCCGCTATTGCCTACTTTGCGGATGTTCAGTGCCACTTCTTTTTTATGTTGCTCTTGTAGAAAATTGATAACATCCCAGTGCCTTTGCGAAAGTTCGATATGGGCTTCCGTTGCCAGTGTTTCTGCAACTTCTTTATCCCATTCCGAAAAATTTGTCAGGTAACCTTCTTCATTTACATTGATCATTTTTGCTCCGATAATTTTTGTCTTTGACATAAAATATATTTTAGTGTTAGATAATTATTGTGCTACTTCTTCATAGTGTTTGCCAGCCTCTTGCATTGTGGTTGACACAAATGGTATATGTGTGCCCTTTAAAAGCATGTGCCAATACACCCATTTGAAGGCAAGTTTACCCATATGATTAATGCGGCTTTCCTTTAATAACCTTAATGGACCCAAACCAGGGAAGGGGAATGTACCTTCTACCGGTTCGTGTGTATAATTAAAGTCAATCAATAGCGCTTTACCGTTTCCTGTTTCTATAAAACAATTGGCATGTCCGTCAAATTCCGCTTTCAATGGTTCCTTGTTTATGTATCGTATAATATTTTCAGTAAGTATCTCAGCTTCGAAATGCGCTACAGACCCTGCTTTTGATGCCGGTATATTAGATGCATCTCCAAGTACAAAAATGTTCTCATATGCAATGGATTGAAGTGTAGCCTTATTAGTTGGTACGAAATTCAATTCATCACCTAAGTCAGATCTTTCAATCAGATCATCACCTTTATTAGTAGGTACTGTTACAAGCAGGTCAAAAGGCACCTCACGGCCCGCATAGTCAACTATCATCTTTTTATCATTGTCTATACGCTCTATCGCAAAATCAGTTTCAATATGGATATGCTTTTCAACCAGCAGGTGATCCAGTGCTTCAGTAGCTTTAGGTTTGGTAAATGCACCACTAAGAGGGGTAACAAAAGTGATGTTTACTTTATCCCTCATGTTTTTGTGTTTAAAATATGAGTCTGCCAGGAATGCAAATTCTAATGGAGCTACCGGGCATTTGATTGGCATCTCTGTAATATGTACTACAAGATTACCTCCTTGCCATTCCCGGAGTTTATTTCTCAATGCCAATGCGCCATCGAAAGTGTAGAAATCAAACACCGATTTATGCCATTCTTCATCTTGCATGCCTGATATTTCTTCAGGGGCAATTCTTGCACCAGTAGCAATAATAAGAATATGGTAAGCTAGCTTGTCCCCATTGCTAAGCTGTACATATTTTTCATTCGGATGGATTCGATCAATTCTTGCCTTGATCAGATTTACATGTTTCGGAATGAACTCGTCAATATTTTTTACAATATCCTCGGGTGTATATATATCGAACGGCAGGAATAAATAACCCGGTTGATAATAATGTTTAGTTCTTTCATCAACTATGGTGATTTCAAATTCATTTAGGTCAAGCTCATGGTTTAAATGATTGGCCATCATTGTTCCTGCTGTTCCTGCACCTAAGATCAATATTTTTTTCATAACCAGTTGTTTTAATATCTTAATTATTACAACACAAAGCTATCTTGACAAAAAGCCTGCGGGTATGACTATTATCAATATGGTTGATGATTAGAATTGCCTGCTTTAAGGGTAATTGTGGAACATTTGTTCCTTAGAATGCAAGAAGGATATGATATTAGGTCAGGTGTATTTACCTAAAAAGCAGTAAGCGTTTAACCCCCTTTTCTTTCTCAATTTTCTTTTTGGGTCAGTTTTATATCAGTATTTACAGCTGTAAAATGACCCTATTTAAACGGCCTCCCTATGATATCAGTTATTTTCATCTCATATCAAGAATGATATTGGTCATAGATTAAGAAATCAGATTAACCCAAATTTGTATTTATTGTCCTCATTAAATATAGGCGTTAAAATGTGTAGTATGGTTGTAACAAAATTGCATTCTTTTCATATCCCTGTTTTAGGCATTAGTTATTCTATTGATACTCCAATTAAGGTGGCCCGCTTTGGTATATCGTCTGTTATCTCCATTATGGATGATGAGCTGATAGAGAAAATGAGGCAGTATCATAGTCATAAGACAGGTGAGAAATATGAACTTATTGAAGCCAGCGAAAAAGATGGCCGATCCAGGCGCATCACTGCTTATTTGAATCTTGCCAACAAGATCATTAATAACCAGGTAGCACAAATGCGACAATTACCTTTTGAAAAAGGTAACGACCTGGTAAAATATTTCGACATGCTTCCTGCTTCATCTACACTGAAAAAAGTATATGAGCAGATGAAAAAAATGCCGGATGGCAACGAGAAACAACTGGTTCAAAAAAGAATTAAAAAAATCTATACAGCCCGGTGCTATTGATGTGAACATCATGGCCAAGGTCGATAAGATCAATTATAGCGCAAACGGTGAAGAGTTACCGCCTGAATATTCCGATGCACTTTCTGCATTCAGAGGTTTTGCAAATAGTGAGCTAACATCCTCAGTTGTTTTTTCAGCAGGGTATAATCCAAACTTGTACAGCTATATCGAAAACTTCAGTGACTTCTTTCCTGATGAGAATGGGTATCTGAAAAAGAAGATCATTTTAAAAGTAAGCGATTACCGTTCTGCATTGGTGCAGGGCAAGCTGATGGCAAAAAAAGGTCTGTGGGTATCTGAGTTCAGAATAGAGTCTGGTCTCAACTGCGGGGGACATGCTTTTGCAACAGATGGTCTATTGTTAGGTGTGATACTGGAAGATTTTAAAAATAAAAGGGAAGAACTGGCATCCGAGATATTTGATCTGTGCAATAATGTGAATGCTGCTAAAGGCAGGCGACTGTTTGCAGAAAGGCCACCAATAAAAATAACCGTACAAGGTGGTATAGGTACATCAAATGAAAATAACTTTCTGCAAGAATATTATATGCTGGATGGTACCGGTTGGGGTAGCCCGTTCTTGTTAGTGCCGGAAGCTACCAATGTGGATGATCATACGCTCAACGAATTGGCCACTGCAAAAAAAGAAGATTATTATTTGAGTGATGCTTCACCCTTAGGTGTACCATTCAATAACTTCAGAAAAAGTTCTGCCGAAAAACAAAGATTAGAAAGAATTGAAAAAGGAAGGCCCGGCAGCCCTTGTTATAAAAAACATCTTATATCAAATACTGAGTTTACAGACGAGCCTATCTGCACAGCCTCACGTGAATACCAGCAATTAAAGATCAAGCAGCTGAAAGAAAGAAATCTTCCAACAGATATTTATGAAACAGAGTTCAGAAGTGTGATAGAAAAAGATTGCCTGTGCGAAGGCCTTGGCTCTGCTGTCAGGATCAAAGACCATATTCCATTATCACACAAATTAGCAGCTGTGGCTATCTGCCCGGGTCCTAATCTTGCATATTTCTCAGGTGTATTCTCTTTATCAGAAATGGTAGCTCACATTTATGGTGAGAAAAACATTCTTAATACAACATACAGACCAAGCATGTTTGTAAATGAGATCGTATTGTATGTTGATTATCTGAAAAAGAAAGTTGAGAAAACTTTTGAGCTAAACCCTAAACAGGTAAAGTATTTCCAAACCTTTAAAAATAACCTGGCTGAGGGTATCAATTATTATAAACAACTGATACCAAAAATTAAAGCAGAAACAGACCAATACCTCGCAAACTTAAAGCGCGATCTGGAGCAAATGGAAGCTATGCTTAACCAGGTGATGATACCCGTATTGGCTAGTTAGTTATTATTATTGTTTTTTAGGTTTATGTATTAGGTCTCAAACCTATATACAAAGCCATGCATTTACACGAGCAATATAATATATATTTCTTATGTGGCTTTATTTTTAACTGTTCCAATCAATTTTTACCCCAAAATAGCACTGGCTGGTACTATACAAGCATTGATTTTTGACTTATTTATAATCCGTATCAATTAGAGAGCATGTTAGCGCATTACATATAGGTATGTTTTTAACGTTTTTTATTCTTACATTTATATATTACGATAAATAAATTTGTAGATATGAAAAAGATTTTTGGCGTTTTAATCATGTTAATGTGCATAATAAATATTTGCATAGCTCAGTCAAATAAAAATACAACACCACCTAATACTTCAATTCCGCATCCTCCTCAGGCAATACCTGCAAAGCCTGTAGTTAATATGGTGCGTCCTGAATTACAAAAAATTGATGTTGTAAAACCAGCACCTCAAATGAACCAGGCAAATAATCTGCCACAGCCGGTTAAGAATACACCTGCTGCAGCTTTGCAAAATTTGCCACCTAAGCCTGAATTAGTAAAGCCTACTGTACCTGAACCCAAAGCAGGTACTAACAATATCAGTAAATAATTTTCTACTTATTATTCTAAAATAATTGAAATGAAAAATTTTTCTACTTACATATTAGGTTTAGTGTCTTTAGCGTTTAGTGGGTCTTTATTTGCACAAACTAATACCTCTTATGGTACAGGTGCAGGCACTTCTCTTTCATCGGGTATATACAATGCTTTCTATGGTCTGTATGCAGGACATATGGATACCAGTGGTAGCTATAATACTTTCGTAGGCCCTTACACTGGTTACTATAATACCAATGGTGTCGCAAATCTTTTTGCTGGTCATGGTTCGGGCTTTTATAATACCAGTGGTAATTGGAACACGATGCTCGGTGTAAATTCAGGTGCCAATAATACTACGGGTAGTTACAATGCTTTCCTTGGTGGTTATGCTGGTGGTTCAAATACTACCGGAAATTATAACACAATGTTAGGTATGTGGTCAGGTTATTACAATACAACAGGATCTGGTAATGTACTATTAGGTACAGGTACTGGTGGTAATAATACAACCGGTTCTTATAACAGCTTTGCTGGTTATTATGCCGGTGCAAGTAACACAACGGGCAGCTATAATACTGGTCATGGTATGTTTGCAGGCTATAGTACAACTACAGGTATTGGAAATTCATTTTCAGGCGCAGGTGCCGGTTTGGCTAACACGACAGGCTCATACAATAGCTTTACGGGTTTTTACTCAGGTGCAAGCAATACCACTGGTAGTTATAATACTTTAAATGGTATGTACTCAGGTTATAGTGGTACAACAGGTATCGGCAACGTATTTTCCGGTGTTGCTTCAGGGTTTAATAATACCAGCGGTTCATACAACAACTTTACCGGTTTTTATGCCGGTGCAAGTAATACGACAGGAAGTTACAATACAGCAGATGGTATGTATGCCGGTTATAATACTAATACAGGTTCGGGCAACGTAATGACTGGTACCGCAGCAGGATTTAATAATACTACAGGTTCTTACAACAGTTTTACTGGTTTTTATTCTGGTGCCAACAATACAACCGGTTCATACAATACAACCAATGGTATGTATTCGGGATATAATACTACTACCGGATTAGGGAATGTAATGTCTGGTGCAGGTTCTGGTTTTAATAACACTACCGGCTCATACAATAGCTTTACTGGTTTTTACGCCGGTGCAAATAATACAACAGGTAATTACAACACTGCAGATGGCATGTACGCCGGATATAACAACACAACGGGTTACGGAAATGTAATGCTGGGTGCTGTTGCAGGTTATTCAAATACTACCGGCTCTGGTAATAGCTTTACAGGTTTTTATTCTGGTGTACAAAATACTACAGGTAGTTACAATACTTTGTTAGGTGCATATGCTGGGTATAACAACACCTCAGGTGTAGCAAATTCATTTTCGGGTTATGCGTCCGGTATCAGCAATACAACCGGTTCTTACAATACAGCACTTGGTTTTTATGCCGGTTTGAATAATACTACCGGTAGCGGAAATATTTTTCTCGGCCCTGTAGCAGGTGGTAATAATACCACAGGTAGTTATAATTCATTCCTCGGTTATTATGCCGGTTATAGCAACACCACCGGTAACTATAATACAATGATAGGTTTGGAAGCAGGTTATAGCAATACCACCGGTAGTGCAAATACTATGGTTGGCCTTGAAGCAGGTTTGTATAATACAACAGGTACCAATAATCTAATGCTGGGTTATGGTTCAGGTTTGTTTAATACTACCGGCAGCAACAATACATTTTCGGGTACACTGGCAGGCCTCAATAATACTACCGGCAACAACAACACTATTTATGGTACTTATTCCGGTTATAGCAACACAACCGGTGCGGGTAATACCCTGGTAGGTTTATATGCTGGCTATAGCAATACTACCGGCAGCAATAATACCTACTTAGGCAATCTTGCTTATGGCAATGCAGATATATCTAATGCTACTGCAGTTGGTTATGGTGCATATGTGTCAGCATCCAATTCCATGGTGTTAGGTAATAATGCAAATGTGGGTATTGGCGTTTCTGCACCTTCACATCAACTACAGCTGTCTAAAGATGATGCTGCTAAACCGGGTTCCGGTACATGGACCATCGTTTCTGATGCCAGGCTTAAAACCAATGTGTCCGACTTCACAGATGGTATCAGCATACTGAACAACATAAAACCGGTATGGTTTGAATATACAGGAGAGGCAGGTATGCCGGCAAATCAAAAATTTGTAGGTGTCCTTGCACAAGATGTACAAAAGATCGCACCTTATATGGTGGGTAATTATACTTACCAGGATGATAATGGTAATAAGAAAGATTATCTGGATTATAACCCCAATGCACTTTTCTATATCCTGATCAATTCTGTAAAACAACAACAGGTACAAATAGACCAACAGAAAAAAGAACTGCTGGCCAAAGACGATGCCATTCAGAAACTACAGTCTCAGTACAATGATCTGGCATCTAAGATCGAACAGCTATCACAAGTGCAGCAGCAATGCTGTGGTAAAGGAGGGAATACTAATACGAACAATACAGGCGGTCTGAATAATATTCCGGCATCTCTCGATCAGAATGTTCCGAATCCTACAAATGCTGCTTCAACAGTTATCGGATATTTTATACCTCAAAATGTTGCTTCGGCTTATATAGTTATTATGTCCACAAATGGCACTTTGATGTCTAGAAATGCGGTTACTCCCGGCAAAGGGCAGATCATTGTTTCATTGACCAATTATGCACCAGGTGTTTATTATTACGAGTTAATAACAGACGACACCATGGTTGATACAAAGAAAATGGTGGTAACACAATAATCAGAATAAATATTTCTGAACCCACCTGTATGATCTTTACAGGTGGGTTCTTATTTTGATCAATTATTTGATTTGCGCTAACTCCTTATTGCTTTTTGAAGCTCATGAACGATATAGGTGCTTCAGGTATACTGGCGTTTAAATTCTGTATGTTGAATTCATTGATGCTTATCAATTGGAATTGAAAATTGCTTGCCGGGTATATATTACTCCAGTATGGCGTTAACGAAATGTTCCCATTAGTAATAGCATAATAAAAACTGTCATTATAAGAACTGCTCTTATCTGTTTTGATCACCAGGTTCCCCACAAAATTCAACTGCATACCTCCGGCACTTGGTGTTACTTCATTATACACACCATTTAATACAAGATTGCCATCTTTCTTGCAGGAAGAACAGACCAAAGAAATAACCGCAAAAAATAGTAGTAGATTTTTCATAGGTTATATTTTATCTAATTTATCTAAGTAGTATAACGTTAGTAATAAGGTAGTTATTATAGTTCAAATAAAGAAGTATTTTAACATTTGTTAGTGTCCCACTCCAAGCATAAAATAGCTAATCGTTAGTCCCGTAGTTTACCTGAAGTGCGCATACTTCATCATTTGTTTTAATGTGAAACTGGCGGATTATACGGCGAAATTTTACAATTTTCAATGAAATCTGTCATTTTTTTTCCTCTTGGAATCGCTACCTTTATATGATACACAAAATTCTAATTAATCAATAGTTTTTATGTCAATACCTACTCAAGTCATTGATGATGTAGTTATCAAATTTGCAGGTGATAGTGGTGATGGTATGCAGCTTACCGGTAGCCAGTTCACAAACAATACTGCGTTAATAGGAAACGACCTTTCTACGTTTCCCGATTTCCCTGCAGAGATTCGTGCCCCGCAAGGTACACTACCAGGCGTGAGTGGTTATCAATTACATTTTTCAAGCAAGCGCATTTTTACTCCGGGTGATGTTTGTGATGTATTGGTTGCAATGAATGCTGCTGCCTTAAAAGTGAATTTGAAGTCATTAAAGAAGGGTGGTATCATCATCGTTAATACAGATGGGTTTGACAGTAAGAATTTACGCCTCGCCAATTATCCCGATGGTGTAAACCCAATTGAAGATGGTTCTCTCGAAAACTACCAGGTTCATAAAATAGATGTTACCAAACTCACCCGCGAGTCTATCAAGGATATACAAATGGGCGTGAAAGAAAAAGACCGTGCAAAGAACATGTTTGTACTGGGCTTTCTCTATTGGTTATATAGTCGCGATCTGGATAGTACTATCTCTTTCCTGAATGATAAGTTCGGTAAGAAACCCGATATCCTCGAAAGTAACATCAGGGTACTGAAAGCAGGTTACAACTACGGCGATACTGTCGAAGCATTTACTTCAAGATATAGAGTAGAAAAAGCAAAACTGCCACCTGGCAATTACAGGAGCATCACAGGTAATGCAGCCATCTCTTTTGGTTTGATAGCCGCTTCTGAAAAATCAGGTTTGCCTTTATTCCTCGGTTCCTATCCTATTACACCGGCATCAGATATTTTGCACGATCTGTCAAAGTATAAGAATTTTGGTGTGCGTACCTTCCAGGCAGAAGATGAGATCGCAGCCATAGCCTCAGCTATCGGTGCTTCTTATGGTGGTAGCATTGGTGTTACTACTACATCGGGCCCCGGTATTGCATTAAAGGGCGAGGCTATTGGTCTGGCTATGATGTTAGAGATACCATTGGTTGTTATAAACATTCAGCGTGGTGGCCCTTCAACAGGTTTGCCAACAAAAACAGAACAAAGCGATCTGATGCAGGCATATTATGGCCGCAACGGCGAAAGCCCTGTGCCTATAATTGCATCCAGCACACCAAGCGATTGTTTTGATGTAGCCTATGATGCTGTACGTATGGCTTTGCAACACATGACCCCTGTTTTCCTTTTAAGTGATGGTTATATAGCAAACGGTGCAGAGCCTTGGCGCTACCCGCAAAGTGCAGATCTGAAACCGATCGAAGTAAAGTTCAAAGAAAAGCTGGACGAAGGAGAAGAAAAATACCTGCCATACAAACGCGATGAGAAATTAGTTCGTCCCTGGGCTATCCCTGGTACGCCCGGTCTCGAGCATCGTATAGGTGGTCTTGAAAAAGAAGACATCACCGGTAATGTATCTTATGATACAGAGAACCACGAACACATGGTAAAGACTCGTGAAGCTAAGGTTGAAAAAATTGCAGATTATATACCACTGCAGACATTAGACAGCGGTCCTGAAACCGGTGATGTACTGGTACTCGGATGGGGTTCAACTTATGGTGCTATTAAAAGCGCCGTAGCTGAATTGCAGGCGCAGGGTAAAACAGTAGCCCATGCACATGTACGCTACATCCGTCCTTTTCCTCGCAATCTGGGCGATATGCTGAAACGCTATAAAAAAGTATTGGTACCCGAAATAAACAATGGCCAGTTAGTAAGGATCATACGCGATAAATATTTTGTTGATGCAGTACCTTTTAATAAAATAAAAGGTACACCGATCACTAAGGGTGAATTGGTAAATGCTATCAGCGAATTGTTATAATAGCATTCAGTTGCGAAAGTTTTTTTAATTTTGTCCCGGTAGCAAGCCTGCCGGGATTTATTTTATACTATGTCCGATCAACAATTTTCAATAGATAAAGCACCTAAGCCTGTTGGCTTGTATCCGCACTCACGCAAAGTGGGTAATCTTTTATTCCTTTCAGGTGTAGGCCCCCGCAAACCCGGTAGTGATGAGATACCCGGATTGAATACGGATAAGCATGGCAACTATATCGATTATGATTTTGCTGAGCAGTGCAGAAGTGTATTTGAAAATGTAAAGATCATTCTGGAAGAGAGTGGCAGCAAATGGGGCAACCTGGTTGATGTTACCGTTTTCCTGGTAAACATGAAACGCGACTTCCATACCTACAACAAAATTTACGCCGAGTATTTTAAAGACAACCAGCCTTGCCGCACCACAGTTGGTATTGATAGCTTACCAACAGCTATTGCTATTGAATTGAAATGCATAGCTGTTGTTGAGTAATTGGGAATCCTTTTCTATCACTATGGTACTCGAATCGCCTAATACTATAGGTG
>Ga0207151_1044_pt2 | contig 24000 bp, 19 predicted proteins | sample Alteio_BWMinHeat_29_FD_153523 | JGI IMG/M metagenome (GOLD analysis project Ga0207151, IMG submission 153523) | Enriched cells from forest soil in Barre Woods Harvard Forest LTER site, Petersham, Massachusetts, United States -... | ecosystem: Environmental > Terrestrial > Soil > Temperate forest >... | reverse complement strand
AACTGCAGTAAATAAAATTTTAAAAGATATTATTGTTAAATCAAAAACAATAAGCGGATTTGATGCACCATTTGTTCCTGGTTGGGATTGTCATGGTCTTCCAATAGAATTAAACGTTGAAAAAAAAGTAGGAAAACCAGGACATAAAGTTTCTGTTTCTGATTTTCGGGTTGCTTGTAGAGAATTTGCATCAGGTTTTATTAATATTCAACGCGAAGAATTTAAACGTTTGGGAGTGATAGGTGATTGGGAAAATCCTTATCTCACTATGGATTTTAAATTTGAAGCCAATATTATTCGTAGTCTTGCAAAAATTTTAAAAGCAGGGCACCTACAAAAAGGTTATAAACCGGTTCATTGGTGTCTTGATTGCGGTTCAGCGCTCGCTGAAGCCGAAGTGGAGTATGCAGATAAAACTTCACCAGCAATAGATGTGCGATTTTATGTGATAGATGAAAAAGAATTTTTATCTCGTTTTGAAAACATTCAACCAGGGAAAGGAAAAATTTCCATTCCAATTTGGACAACTACACCGTGGACCTTACCTGCAAATCAAGCAGTCGCCTTGAATCCTTTATTGGAATATGCCTTGGTGGATACAGGCAGGGAACAACTATTGATTGCCAATGATTTATTAGAACAAGTAATGAAGCGTTATGAAATAGAAAACTACAAAGTCATTGGAAAAATAAACGGTGAAAAATTAGAAAATGTCAGGCTGCAGCATCCTTTTTTTGATAGAGAAGTTCCTGTCGTATTAGGCGATCATGTCACCGTGGATTCAGGAACAGGCGCAGTGCATACAGCGCCCCCTCATGGTGTAGATGACTTTATTATGGGTAAAAAATATAATTTACCTATGGTGAATCCTGTTGGTGATGATGGTTGTTTTATTTCAACAGTCCCATTTTTTGCAGGTGTTCATGTAAATAAAGCTAATGATTTAATGATAGAAAAATTAAAATCGCAAAATACTTTATTGCATTTTGCAAAAATTTCTCATAGCTATCCGCATTGTTGGCGGCATAAAACACCTTTGATTTTTCGTGCAACACCGCAGTGGTTTATTAGCATGGATCAAAATGGTCTGCGCATTGAAGCCTTGGAAGCCATAAAGCGTGTTACCTGGATTCCTGATTGGGGACAGGGGCGAATTTATTCCATGATAGAAAATCGTCCTGACTGGTGTATTTCACGTCAACGTACATGGGGCGTTCCCATTGCATTATTCTTACATAAAGAAACAGGCGAAATACATCCTGATAGTTTTATTTTAATGGAAGAAGTCGCTAATCTTGTTGAAAAGCAAGGAGCTGATGCTTGGTATACATTGGACCAGGAAACTATTTTAGGTAAGGACGCTACTAATTATAAAAAATGCCTGGATATTTTAGATGTATGGTTTGATTCAGGTGTGACTCATGAATGCGTTTTGAAACAACGCAAAGAACTTTCTTTTCCTGCGGATTTATATTTAGAGGGTTCAGATCAACATCGAGGTTGGTTTCATTCTTCTTTATTAACATCAGTGGCAATGAATCATCAAGAACCGTATAAAACGGTTTTAACACACGGTTATGTGGTAGATGGTCAAGGCCGTAAAATGTCAAAATCCTTAGGTAATGTCATTGCGCCAGAAAAAATTATTCAAACATTGGGAGCTGATATTCTACGTTTGTGGGTATCATCCGTTGATTATCGTTCTGAAATAAATGTATCTGATATTATTTTAACGCGCGCATCTGAGACTTATAGACGTTTACGCAATACAGCGCGATTTTTACTTTCTAATTTAGATGGATTTGATCCAGAAAAAGATTTAATTCCACCTAAAAAAATGTTGGCACTGGATCGTTGGGCGGTTGATAAAGCCTATCGAACACAAGAAGAAATTGTTAAAGCTTATGAAACTTATCAATTTCATATTATTTATCAAAAGATACATCAATTTTGTTCGATTGATATGGGAAGTTTTTATTTAGATATTATTAAAGATAGACAATACACGACTCAAAAAGAAAGCCTTGCTCGTCATTCAGCACAAACGGCTATGTATCATATTATTGAAGCATTAGTGAGATGGATGGCGCCTATATTAACTTTTACAGCGGAAGAAATCTGGCAATTTATTCCCGGTAAACGCAATGAGTCAGTTTTTTTAAATACCTGGTATGAACATTTAACGCCGATTGCTGATAAAGATATAATGAATCATACCTATTGGGAACAAATTCGTTTAATTCGTGATGCTGTGAATAAAGAAATTGAAACGCAACGTAATGCGGGAAAAATTGGGGCAGGGCTGGAAGCGCAAGTGAACTTGTATTGTGAACCGCAATTAAAACAACAGTTGGATGCATTAGAAAATGAATTACGTTTTGTTTTAATTACATCGGGTGCAAAAGTCAGTTTATTAGATTCTCGTCCGATAGAAGAGGCGGTGGATACTGAAATTCCCGGACTGAAAGTGAAAGTTGATGCAGTTACTTTTGTGAAATGTGAACGGTGTTGGCATAGACGCGAAGATGTTGGCGCTGATCCTCGATATCCTACATTATGTATTCGTTGTGTGGAAAATGTTGCAGGTTCGGGTGAAGTGAGAAAGTTCGCTTAGATGGATGCGCGTTTCCGAACGTTCACTGGCATTAAGTTCATATTAGGATTTGATTGAAGATGAGGTTTGATAAATGCATTGCAAATGTTTTTCAAGTGGTTTGAAATGGCTTTGGGTAACAATAGTGGTTTTGGGTTTAGATCGAATGACGAAAGTATTGGCTGAAAAATATTTATATTTACATGATCCTTACCCTGTTATGCCATTTTTTAATTTAACATTATCTTATAATACCGGATCAGCATTTAGTTTTTTAGATTCCGCTTCAGGTTGGCAAACATGGATGTTTGGTAGCGTTGCGATTTTAGTGAGCATTGTGATGTTGATTTGGTTATCTAGAATATCAATGCAACAAAAATGGTTAAGCATCGCAATTTCTTTAGTGATTGGGGGCGCAATAGGAAATCTTTGGGATAGAATTTCATACGGTCATGTCATTGATTTTATCGACTGGTATGTTTCTAATTTACATTGGCCTGTATTTAACATTGCAGATTCCGCAATATGCATAGGCGCATTTATGTTGTTTTGTGATGCTTTAAAGCAAAAGGAATCACACAAAACAAAAAGTTAATTTATTTACTATAACCCAAAGACGCCGCCTTTTGCTTAGCAAGTACTTCAGAAGCATCAGCAGCAAATGCAGAATTATTAAAAACATTTTGAGCTGCCCTACGAATCCCGATGTTAGTGGATTCACTACCTTGTTGAACTTGTTCTACTAAAATAGCTATTTTACTTTTTAACTCCGCAAAATAACTTTTGTGAGGGAGATAGAATTTTTCCAGTAACTCATACGTCGTAATTAAGAATTGATCTTGGAAATGGGGAGTAAAGTGTTCAAAATTCTCTGAATAATGAATATATTTTGCAAAAACAGTCGCCATATTATCCCGTGTTAAATCTTCCGTATATATGAGTCTAAGCGTTAAAAAATACTCATTCAATAATGAATTTTTATTCTGGCTTGCGTTATTTTCATTAGAGATGATTTTGTCAAATTCTTCTTTATTTTTTTCATAAACCTCTCTCAAGTCTCTTTTTAAAAAGGGGTTTGCGTGCACCAACTCAGCAGCGTCTTTTAAATCCTGATCTGACGATTTAAGATCTTGGATAAGTTGAAGAGAAATAATTTTTAAAGAATTTTTGAAAACATCTTTGTGACTAGGGGTGTAAAGATCACACAAAGCTCGATAGATGTTAACAGTGTAGTAATTACGACTCTTTACATCACATTCTTTAACATAGATACAGCATTCTTTATAATAATATTCCATTATGAGGAAGGCTCTTGATGAAATATCTTTTTCATTTTTTAAAGCATAAGGTACGATTGCCCTATAAAAATCCCTCAGTAATTCCAAATCATAATCGTTATTATCTAATTTATATTTTGAATTCAATGCAGGATTGGAAAACATATTATTTTTTACATAGGCATTAGCAGATACAGAATCACTCGCTTTACTATCTGTAGATGGGATGGGAGAAGGCGATTTTCTTACAAAACCAATCGTCTTCTCGAAAGAAACGGCGTCAACGGGTTCTAATCTATCAAAATGCACATTTTTATGAATTTTAAATGACCCATCAGTGTTATATTCAACATGATCGGTTAAAAACAAAATTTCATAGCTTTCAATTTTTGTCGATTTGTATTCATGAACGACTCGTAAGGTATCTGATTTTTCATCATTAAAAAATATAATAAGATGTTTTTTAAATAATTCTGCAATCGCATCAATGCTGGAAGTAGAATTGGCATTAAAGGTTAACCATCCATTGTTTTCAATGTGTTTATTTAAAAATGATTCCTGGACCGGGATATCTAACGATAATGCTTTTACTTTCTCATGATGTAAGGTTTCTGTTTTTGCTAAATTTTCAACTTCATTTAACAATACTTGCGCACAATTTATTGTTATTTCGCTTTTCATTTCATTGTAGACGTCAGGCATTTTTGCTTTCATATTTTCTATGAGTTCAGGTAGGCTTCTTTTTGCATCATTAACCCATTCTCTTGCTGATTGGTCTCCGATTTTATCTTCTGCACTATAAACATCTAATAACATAGGTTGGATAATGGGAAATAAATCCATTCTTTCTAGAGACTCATTTAACTGTTTTCTATCTTGCCTGTTTAATATAGTTAATAGAGAAGTCAAATTATTCGCTTGCTTGGCATCATTTTCTGATAATAGTTTTTTTCCTTTACTCATGAGCGTGGGTATTTCTGTATCTAACTTTTTTCTTTGTTCTAGTAATTGTGTTACTTCTTTTTCTGCTTTTGTATTTCTAACGATATGCAGAATATTATTTTCTAAAAAAGCGGCTTGAATTTCAGGAGCAATTAAGTTTCTGACTTTCGCATTTTGCGAAATTTCTATCGCTAAAAAATCAACTGCTTGTCTACGGGTAAGACGCATGGCGGTTAATGCGCAATCGCCATCATTTTTAATAATTTGTCGATTAAATACCGCCTTAGCTTCTTTATATTCTGCATTTAACTGCTTTTTTTGTTCTGGCGGTGTTGGGCTTGATGATTTAGGACTTTTGATATTTGAGCTTTGCATATAACCTCGTTTTATGTTTGCTTGGCTAAAATGTTATTTTGGGCGGAGAAGAATGAATGACATTTTTAAATCTCCACACAAGTAATCATTACATTCCAGAGCTTCTACGATGGTAGATTTGAATTTCGAATTTTCAACATCTTTCTTCATTTGTTTTGCAATTTCTTTCTTATAAGGTTCAAAGTAATCCGAATGTTCAGGGCTATAAAATTTTTCCAATATAGGATAAAGTTTTAATGTAAATTTATCTAAAGTATCGTCATCCGCAGTGCTGAAATAAACAAATGCTTTTTTGAAAAGTTCTATGTCTATATCAATCTGATTTTTAGAAGCGAAATCAACAATGATTTTAAAAAATTGATACAGTAACTCTCTATCTTCATCACTTTTAAGGCTAGATTTAGCTGAATTAAACAATCTATTTCTCATGTCATACTTGGAATCACTGAAGTGAGCAGTTGTACAGGTATCCTGAGATGACCGATTATTTCCAAAGCCATTGTCTCGCAATTTCTGTTTAGCTTCTTCAATTTCCGACATTCTAGAAATAGATGTAAAAGCGCTTGGTGATGTAGAAGCTGAGCTTGTGCTAGCTGAATTTTTTGATTTTTCGTCGACTTGCGTTTCTGGTTTATCATTGACCATTGGAGAATGATAATCTAATGCCTGAATAAAACCTTTTCGGTCTTGTGGCATTAATTTGTCAAAATGTACATTTTTATGAATATGGTAAGTGCCATCGGTATTTAATTCTAAATGATCGGTAAAAAATAAAATATCACAATTTTTAACCTCTAAAGGTGCATGCTCATGAATTAATTTTAAAACATTTGTTTTTTCATCATTATAAAAAATCAAAATATGTTTTCCATTTAATTCTGCAATAGCATCCATACTAGAAGTTGATTCGTCAGCATTAAAAGTTAACCACCCAGTTGTTTTGATATGTTGGCGTATAAAAGTTAATTGTACATCAGGATTTGAAGAGAATAGATCTAATCTCTTATGATACTCTTCTTCTTTTTGAATGGTACTGATTATTTCTTTGCTTATTTCTTCAAAATATTTATTATTTATTTTATCTTTATTTTGTTGCAAAACCTTGTTTAACGAAATTAAATTAGATACATCTTTTGATTCTTCCCTGCTTAATACTTCTTTTCCGCTTGACATTAATTCTTGTTTTTTCATATCAAGAGCTTGGCGTCTAACTAATAAATCATTGAGAACAAGCTCTGCTTTGGTGTTTTTAACAATATGTTTAAAATTGTTTTCAAAGATAGCTGCTTTAATTTCAGGGGCTATTAACTGTCTGATATAATCGTTTTTTGGAATGTTTTCTTCTAACAAATTAGCCGCATCTTGGCGTGTTAATCCCATTGCTGTTAAGGCGCAATCACCATCATTTTTAATGATTATCCTGTCAAAAACAAAATATTTCTTTTTATATTCACCAATCAATTCCGCTTTCTCTTTCTTGGCATGAATAGGACTGTTTGTTGATTTTGTATGTTTGGAATCTAGATTAGAATGTGGGCTTTCAGGTTTTTTATCTTTATTCAGGTCAGGTGTTGTTTTTACATCTTTTTGTTTTTCCAGTTCCATCTTTTTTTCAAACATATCCATTAATTTTAAAAAAAGTTTAGTTTCACTGGGAAAACCTTTTTCAAACCATTCTTTAAAGAAATTTTGTATATCTGTTACAGATAATTTTTCAAATTCGCGGTCTAATTCTTCTAATGATTTAATTTCTTTAGTCGAATTCATTTGTTGGTTGGTTGAAAAAGCCATAAAAACCTCGTCGTTTTGTCATGTATCTTCTTTTAGTATGGGGATTTTAGCAGAATATTTTTAAAATGCAAATTTTGTACAATTACTAGGATTGTCTAGCTTTCACTACTAATAATAAATCTCCCGTGTGTAATATGGTGCCAGGGTCTGGATTTAAAGTACGCTTACCATTTCTTTCCAGGCCAACGACTACCCCATTCGTTTGTTCTCTGATGCCAGATTTTCGAATTGTTTTATTAATCATTGGGTTAGATTCATCTAAAACAATTGCTCTTAATGTAAAATTCTGCAGAGTTTCTATTTCTTCTTGAGGAATTTGTAATGTGCGTGTCGCAATTTCTTTAAATGCATCAAGTTGTTCATCTACGCCCAATACGATTAGCTTGTCACCGGCTTGAATATGTTGATTTCCTCTTGGAGCAAGGATTTCTTGAGTGCCCCTATAAATGGCAACAATATTAATTCCAAAACGTTGTCTTAATTCGCTTTCTGTTAATGACTTGTTAATCAGAGGAGAATTATCACCTACTACAATTTCTACGAAATGGGTTTCCCAAGGTGCTAATCTTTCATATCGGGCATGTTTTCCCCGCGGACTTTTTATATTTCCAACCAAACGTTTTTCAAACCATTGATATGATTTTTCCAAGTGTTGAAATGAAATAAAAGAAAAACCAAATGTAATCAGGATTAAAAAAGTTGTTATTAATAAGGTATGAAAATACGTAATACTTAATACAGTGATTTCAATTGCGGCAGCAAGCCAGCAAACGATAATAGGTGTGGAACGGAAAAACATATCTTTTCTGCCGCGTCCTATTGTTTCTGGTCTTAAAGAAAATAACATTCCCCAAATAAAAGGAGATGAAAGTATCATAGCAATTGTCCATGTAATACTGCGGGACATCCATCTTTTATCAAGCATTTTGCTTATTTCAGGGAGAACTAAGTATTGCACTAAAGAAAATACGATTGCGACTACAATTCCATTCAATATTAAACGGATAATGGCATTGCGATAAGTATTATGTGTGGTTGAACTTGCTAGTGCGCGATATACCCAGGCAGAATAACTATCAAGAAATAATTTTAATTGCTCAGGTAGTTGAGTATCAATTTTCTTCGTTAAATAACCTGAAAACTTGAACATTAACGGTGTGGTGAAAGTTGTTATCGCTGAGATAGCTACAATAATAGGATAAAGTTGATCTCCTGTCACATGCAGCATCAAGCCCAAGCTTGCTATAATAAATGAAAATTCACCGATTTGTGCTACTCCGAATCCAATACGAACGGATGTATTTAGGCTTTGTCCAGTTAATAATGCACCCAGTGTTGTTGTAATGGTTTTTCCCACAAGATAAACAGTTGTAATGATTAGGACAGTAGGGAAATGTTGAAAAATAACTTTTGGATCGATTAGCATACCTACGGAAATAAAAAATACTGCAGCAAAAATATCGCGAATGGGTCTTATCATTTGTTCTATACGATGAACTAAAGGTGTTTCCGCCAAGATAGAACCCATGATAAAAGCCCCAAGCGCTGTTGAATAGTGAAAGTAAGCTGAAGTAGCAACCAACACTAAACATAAAGCAATAGAAACAATAGTTAATGTTTCTTGATTAGCAAAGCGGGAAATTCCGCGTAAAAAAGTAGGAACTATAAAATATCCAATTAAGAACCAACCGCCTACTATGAAAATTAATTTAAAAAATGAAACTACCATTTCAGTTGAAAAAATATTTTTAGTTACCACTAAAGTTGATAACGCGACTAATAGTAAAATAGCGAGCAAATCTTCAATGACTAAGATTCCAAAAATAAATTCTGCAAAGCGTTTACTTTTTAAATGCAGTTCTTCCAATGTTTTAATAATAATAGTTGAAGATGAAATGGCAAGTGTTGCTCCAAGAAAAACTCTATCAAAGAATGGCCAATGCAGCGCCCATCCTGTGATATAACCAATGGTTATCATCAACAACACTTCAATCACCCCCGTGATGCTTGCAGAAAATCCAACACGGGTTAATTTATGGAAACTAAAATCGAGTCCAAGTGAAAACATTAAAAAAATAACACCTAATTCAGAAAGCACACTGATTTCTTGGTCTTTAATAATAAAATTATAAGGAAGGATGTAAGGTCCAATCAGCATACCTGCGACGAGATATCCCAGTACGACGGGCTGTTTAATCCGTTGGAACAATAAAGTGACCAGGCTTGCTACGCCTAGCATAATAGTTAAATCTTGAATCAAAGGTGCTAATTCATGCATGTTTTTATAACTCCCGTGCGTTTTTAGATTTCGATAAATTGTTCTATTTCTTGTATCATATGTTCGAAATCAGGATTAAATGTTAAACGCCTATGCTGCATTTTCACAATCTTTTTTCGAAATAAAAAATCATAAAAGCTATTTTCTATTTTGTTAAAAGATCCATAAATAATATTGTTTTTATTATGAGCATGACTTGTTTCAAAATAATTTCCCTTTAATCCATAATGGGGATTATCAGGGGAAATCGGCAAACAAACGTGTGAAAAATGATGAATATTAAGCTCAGGATAATTCGCACCGCGTGTCTCAATTTGAGGGTCATTTTTTTCTATTAAAGGATTGCAATACAGCAATAATTTACTTTGTGCCTGTTCATATTGTTGAAAATATTGAATACTTGCTTTTGCAGAAACAGTGCTATCTGCTTGACTTAAAATAATAAATAAAGGGTTTAAGGGCGGCTTGGTTTTACTTAATTCTTTAATAGATTGGGTTAGACGATAGACTTGATAAACGGCATTAAAAGGGATGGATTGATATTTCGCATAATCATTTTCTGGGGCTATCGTCATCCAGTTGGCTCTTTGCCAAAATCGTCCCAAAAGAGGAAATAAATTCGTAGAGAAGTCCAGATAGGAACGTATTTTAATAGCCGGTGCTATTAAAACCAGTTTAGAGAATAAAGAAGGATTTTTTAGGGCATGATAGAGTCCTAAACTGGCTCCAGTAGAAAAACCGATAAGATACGTAGTATCAACCTCTCTAGCCAGTGATTCAACGCCATATTGAACCGCTTGTAACCAGGTTTCCAGTTTAATATTGAGTAAATCACCTGGGACTGTACCATGTCCAGGAAGTAAGATACTTCTGACTAAAATACCTTTTTGATAAAGCCGCATCCCAATCTCTTGCATTTGAAATGGACAATCTAATAAGCCATGGATTAATAAAGCACCTTGTTTAGCATGAGGGGGGCGATACTCAAAGGGTGAATTTGCATGAATAACGGAATCTATATCTTGCTGAAGGTTAGACCGGGTAGCAGAAATGATTTTCTTAGTTTCTTTAATATATTCGGGAAAAGGGAATTTTGAATCATAGATGGGGTAATGGCTATTGTGGTCCTTGAATAATTCTGGATATTTCCTTAGCATAACCCATCCATTATAATAGCTATTGATATATAATATTATTACCATTATTACCAGGCATATGCGAACTTCTATGAGATATTTTATACTTTTATTAATAATTAATCTTGTTTCATCAGTGGCTTTAGCTGATGCGGTCAGCATAGGGGGATTTGCTGAGACGATGATGGGACCGGCAAGTGTTTTGTCGGAATTTGTCAATACAGCAGCTTTAATTGTAGGTTCCTCTTTCATATTCGCTGGTATCTTAAAATATTTTCAATTCCGTACCAATCCTTTGGTTGCTCCTCTAAGCACAGTGATTTTCTTGTTTATTTTTGGTATAGCGCTCGTGCTTCTTCCTTTGGCGCATAAATATTTTTATGATACGGCCCCAGTTCCACCTTTGGTAGCTAAGCAGCATCGCTAAGGAAATTATGACGTTGACCCAATTTTTAAAAAGAAACAGTTTCTGGGTGTTTTTTTTAGTAACCGCGTGTTATTCAAATGAACCTGGTTATCTAGAATTGATTACTCACCCTTATCTTCTAGAAAAAAAATATAAGGAATGTCTTTACAATACTTCCTCGGAGTGTGACATCGTTAGAAAAGCAGCGTTTGATTTTAATACCTTGTATCGGGAACGGGATGAAAATCAAGAAGAGTTTGGCATGAAAATTATTCATGCTCAGTTTGATCTAGTAAAAAAAGCCAAAGAATTGGTACTGGCCAAAGGCGAAGCTAAAATTCAATTGGGAAAAGAATATCAAGAAGATTATCAAAAAATACAAGCGATGTTGGCTGTGATTAAACAAAGCGACTCCCCTCAATAAATTAGACCTGCGTCTTTTGCCGTTATGCTGCGTTGCTTCTGCGTTACGCTGCTCACATACCAACAACGTATGCTCCGCTGCGTTACTCGAAGCGCCTTGCCTAACGTCAAAATACTTGGTCTAGGTAAGAAGCGTCTTTTGCCGTTATGCTGCGTTGCTTCTGCGTTACGCTGCTCACATACCAACAACGTATGCTCCGCTGCGTTACTCGAAGCGCCTTGCCTAACGTCAAAATACTTGGTCTAGGTAAGAAGCGTCTTTTGCCGTTATGCTGCGTTGCTTCTGCGTTACGCTGCTCACATACCAACAACGTATGCTCCGCTGCGTTACTCGAAGCGCCTTGCCTAACGTCAAAATACTTGGTCTAGGTATGAAACGTCTTTTGCCGTTATGCTGCGTTGCTTCTGCGTTACGCTGCTTGCTCAACTTGCAACACCTGTCTGCTTACTCATCGCACTGCCGTCAGGTGCTCCGCATCCACGTATATAAGCGATATTACAAGCTAAAAAATCAACTTTCACAGTATTCTCATAACCGCCAGTTGGTACAGAGACATCAAATTCTGCTGGCAGCGGGTGAGTAGCACAATTTCCTGATTGGCAGTAATAATACTCATGCGGATGAGTAGGGGTCATTGCAAATACGGAATTGGTAAATAATCCTTCCGCTTTTGTAGTGCAAGTAGCGTAGGCAGAATAGATAGGAAGTTTTCCTCCTGTGGATGTAACACCAGGCAAATTACTGCATTGTCCCTGGCAAATACACAAGCAATAATAATAATTTGGACTTTGATCTAATTCTAAAAGATTGGGATTAACGCCGTTGATATATTTAGCACCGGGTGGACAGGAAGGTAAATAAGCCCGCCAGGTTGGAGGATTGTTTGCTTGTGTTACGGGATAAGGAATGACTACTCTTTTCATATCAAATAAGACATCAACTGCGCCGAATTGTCTTAAAAGTTTAGGTTTACTCTCTGCAAAAGCTGCGCCGCTGCAACATAAAAACAAGATCAATGCCTTCCTTAGCATAATATCGCTCCTTAGTATCAGTATAACCAGGTAATTGCTAAGCTGTCATCCACGCAGTTAACGATGATAAGGATGATTTTGTAATAGGGTGAGCGCCCGATACAATTGTTCCGCCAGTAGAATTCTAACTAAAGGATGGGGTAATGTAAGAGGAGACAAAGACCATTTGGTTTCTGCTTTTTGCAAGCAGGATTGCGCTAAACCATCAGGACCACCTATCAATAAATCGATATTTCTTCCTTGTTGATGCCAGTTCTTTAAATGCGAAGCTAATTGTTCTGTAGACCAGGATTGTCCCTTGACTTCCAAAGCAATGACATGGCTGCCTGGTTTGATCAGGGAAAGAAGTTTTTCACCTTCACGATCTGTTATGCGTTGTATGTCACTATGCTTTGATCTTTTTTCTGGAGGGATTTCAACAAGTTCTAATTGGCAAGAAGGAGGAAAACGTTTTGCATATTCTTTGTATCCAGCGTCCACCCATGCGGGCATTTTATTACCGATGGCGAGCACGCGTATTAACATGAATTTCCCATAGGTCTTCTAGTTTATAGAGCTCACGAGTTTCAGCCAGCATGACATGCACTACGATATCATTCAAATCGACTATGACCCATTCCCCTTCACGTTGGCCTTCCATGCGAATATAAGAAGCATGGTGTTTTTTAGCTTCTTTTACGACATTTTCAGCTAAAGACTTAACATGACGAGTCGAGCGTCCGGTACAAATAATCATGACGTCTGTCACAGACGTAAGCTCTCGTACGTTTATCGCTGTAATATTAATTCCTTTCAGGTCTTCCAGGGCGTCTAAAGCAATTTTTTGTAAGGTATCAGTTTTCATGGGGCGGCATTATACTCGACTTATACTATATACGCCATGTTCCATAATATATTTATATACGCTATCAGGTAATAAATAATGTGGACTACGACCAATGGCAATCTGTTTACGAATATCGGTGGCTGAAATTTCTAAAGGGGTAACAGGGTGTAACAATATAAAACCCGCTGGTGCTTCATAAAATGCGTCAGGGTTGTATTTTAAGCGCTGTTTTATTATTTCAGAGACTATGCCTGTATGAGGTAAATGGTATTGCGGCCTGTGAGCAACCACGAGGTGAGCAATGTTCAAAATATCTTGCCACCGGTTCCAGCTTGGAAAATTCAACAGTGCATCGATACCCATAATTAAACACAAAGGAGTTTGCGGGAACTTGTCTTTTAAATGCTCCAGGGTATCAATCATATAAGAGGGGCCTTTGCGTTGAATTTCACAGTCATCAACTGTTAAAGCCGGTTCATTTTCTATGGCTTTTTCCACCATGGCCAAACGTTGTTTTGGTGATGCAATCGGATTTTTTCTATGTACGGGCTGGTAGCAAGGGATTAAACGCACCTGGGCTAAATCAAGTGCTTGCTTTAATTCTAGCGCAGAACGCAAATGCCCAAAATGAATGGGGTCAAACGTCCCGCCTAAAATACCTATTGCTTGATTTCTGTGGTTCATATAGATGAATTATAGCATGAATCCTGGCTGTTTTTAGATTTAAAGTAAAGCGAGTCTTTCTAACTCATCCCATACATTTCCTGGGCTGGCGCCTTTAATAATGTGATCAATTTGACTCGCATTTAATAATAAATCCAAACATTTTTGTAATGACTGTTTTTGTAAAAAATGACGCACCATTGCCTGGCGTTTTTCATAAATATGAAACTTACTCAATAAACTGGCAATCGTTGCGCCTTGTTTTATCTGATAAAACATTTCTGTCATGGTGCGAAATTCACGTGTTAATGCCCACAAAACCAATGTAGGTTCGGTATCTTCTGCGGCCAGATTTTTTAAAATACGCAACGAACGTGAATGATTTGATGTGATCACGCTATCGACTAAATCAAACACATCAAAATGTGCATTATCAGTGGTGATTTCAATATCACTAGTGCTAGCTAATAAAGAAAGTTTTTCTATTTCTTGAGAAGCTGCTAATAGATTGCCTTCTGTTTGTTGAGCAATTAATTCAGCGGTTTGTTTAGTAATGGATAAACCCAATTTCTTTGCGCGCTGCATAATCCATTGTGGTAATTGTAATGCTGGAATTGGCCATAGAGATAAAAAAATTGATTTTTTTTCTAAAGCTTGAAACCAGGCGCTTTTTTCTGTTTTGCTATCGATTTTATTCGTTCGTATCAATAATAAAGTATCTGATGGAGGATTTTGCGCATACTCTTGCAAAGATTTAGTTGTGGTCGCATTAAATTTTGCGTTATGCAGATTTAATTCCACAAAACGTTTTTCTGCAAACAAAGAAAGACTATGTGTATTAGAATAAAGTGATTTCCCCCAATCGGAACCTGGATCAACTGAAATTAATGTACGTTCAGTAAATCCAGCAAGAGAAGCAGCATGACGAATTAAATCCGCTGCCTCCTGTACTAATAATAATTCATCACTAGCAATAATATAGATTGAATGCAGCGGTTTACTAAGATGAGCTTCTAATTGAGCTAAGGCTAATTTCATTCCGGCAACCATTTTTTTGTGACAAGATTTGATACATCTTGTGATGACAAGCGATTCATAATATCAAAAACGACCGCGCGGCGCATTTGCTTATATAATGCATTTGCTTCATTGCTGCTGCCTAAAATTTGATTTGAATTAATGGCTAGAGTTCGTGATTCTGTTGCTTTTTCAGGTAGTAATAGAATGCTTCCATTAGGGCGTGTTACTTGATAAGTCACAGTTAAAGTTAAATTATATTGTCGTGTTTGTTGTGTGCTCCCAACACCTAATAATTCTTGTCCCGTTGTTTCAGAAAGAATTTCTAAAACGGTATCCGCTTCCTTAACCGTATCAGTTAAATGTACGCCTGACATTTTTAAAAATTGAATAATATTACGTGTGAGCTCACCATAAGGATCTTTGGTTTTTAAATACATTGTTTTCAGTGGAGCAGCTAAATGCGTTTGTCCGCGAAAATGAAAACCACAGCTAGCTATGCTCATTAACACAACTAAAAAAAACATTAACCGTGGAATCATGATTCTCCCACAACAATATTGACCAACCTGCCGGGAACGGTAATAATTTTTTTAATGGTTTTATTAGAAATAGTTTGTTGAACTTTAGCATCTTCCGTTGCAATTTTTTCAATGGTTTTTGTATCAGCATGTATAGGAACTGTAATTTGTGTGCGTAATTTTCCATTTATTTGCACGACTAATTTAATGCTATCCGTTTTTAATGCACTGCTATCTATGTCCGGCCAAGCTGCATTTATTACTAAATCTCCATAGCCTGATTCTTTCCATAATATATGTGTAATATGCGGGGAGATGGGTGCTAATAATCGAATTAAGATACTTAACCCTTGACGAATAATATACGGACGCATTTCTTTATATTCTGGGGCTGCATCAGGTACTTTAATGATTAAATTAAATAGTTTCATGCAACCAGAAACAACAGTATTTAATTGTATTCTTTCATAATCATATCTGGCTTGATCCAGAATTTCATAGGCTTGACGCAAAATATCTCGTTGAACAGGATCAATCTTATCCCATTCTATTTGTATATTTTGAGAATTTGCCAGATCTCTTTGTTCATATGCAAAAGCCCATAATCTTTTTAAAAAACGATGCGAACCCTCAACACCACTATCAGACCATTCTAAACTTTGTTCTGGGGGTGCTGCAAAAATTGTAAATAAACGCACAGTATCCGCGCCAAATTTTCCTATCAATTCTAAAGGATCTACTACGTTGCCTTTAGATTTAGACATTTTTGCGCCTTGATTTAAAACCATTCCTTGAGTTAATAAACGAGTAAATGGTTCATCGGATTTTACTAATTCAATATCTCGCATTGCTTTATGTATGAAACGTGCATATAGCAAATGCATACAAGCATGTTCTATTCCGCCAACATATTGATTCACAGGTAGCCAGTAATCAGCCCGTTCGTCCAGCATGCTTAAGTTTTGATTGTATGAGGCAAACCGTGCGTAATACCAGGAAGATTCAAAAAAAGGTATCAAAGGTATCGGTTTCTCTGGTTGCAGGTCCATGACAATCAGGACAAGTCGTTTCATAAAATTCAGGCATGGATTTTAATGGAGAAGCGACTCCCGAAAATTTAATTTTTTCTGGAAGGACCACAGGTAGATCAGATTCGGGTACAGGGACTGCGCCGCATTTTGGGCAATTAATAATGGGTACAGGTGTTCCCCAATAACGTTGTCTGGAGACGCTCCAGTCTCGTAAACGAAAATTTACACGTTTAGTACCTACTTCATGATTTTCAAGATAACTGATAATTTGTTGCGATCCCATTTTGGAACCAAGACCCGTAAATTGCGCAGAATGAATTAATTCACCTGGTTCTGTGTAAGCGCCTTTTGCGAAATCCCATTCTTCACCAGGCGGAGTGATAACTTGTTTGATGGCAATATCATATTTTTGTGCAAATTCAAAATCACGTTGATCATGTGCAGGTACAGCCATTAACGCGCCTGTGCCATATTCCATTACGACAAAATTCGCTACCCAAATAGGAAGTTCTTCTTTAGTAATGGGGTGTATTGCAATTAAATTTGTTTCAATCCCTTTTTTTTCTAAAGTTGCAAGTTCTGCTTCTGCGACCTTGATATTTTTGCATTCATCTAAAAAATACTTTAATTCAACATGATTTTCAGCGGCTTTTTTTGCAAGCGGGTGTGATGGTGCAATCGCGATATAAGTGACACCATAAAGAGTGTCTGCACGTGTGGTAAAAACCGTGATTTTTTCATCAGAGTCCTTGACTGTAAATTGTATCTCCACACCTTCAGAACGTCCTATCCAATTACGCTGCATTGTTTTAACTTGTTCTGGCCATCCAGGTAAGTTATCTAATTGATCAAGCAATTCATCAGCATAATCGGTAATTTTAAAAAACCATTGCGGAATTTCACGGCGTTCCACTAAAGCACCTGAACGCCATCCACGCCCATTGACTACTTGTTCATTGGCAAGAATAGTTTGGTCTACAGGGTCCCAATTTACTTCCGCATTTTTTTTATAAACCAAGCCTTTTTTGTAAAGCTGCAAAAAAAACCATTGTTCCCATTTATAATATTCAGGATCACAGGTTGTTATTTCACGGTTCCAATCATAACCAAAGCCTAAAAGCTGCATTTGCTCACGCATTTGTGCAATATTTTTATAGGTCCATTCTGCGGGAGGAATTTTATGCTGAATGGCAGCATTTTCCGCGGGTAATCCAAACGCATCCCAACCCATAGGTTGCAAAACATTCTTGCCCAACATGCGTTGATAGCGAGAAATGACATCATTTATGGTATAAACTCGCACATGCCCCATATGCAAGCGCCCACTAGGATAGGGAAACATAGTGAGGCAATAAAATTTTTCTTTTTCGGATTGTTCGGTCGCTGCAAAACAATCATTTTCACGCCAGTAGCGTTGTGCAGCTTCTTCAATCATTTGCGGATTATACTGATCATCCATAGCAGGTCTCAATTAATAAATAGGGGATGTTGGTAGAATACCGCAAGTGTTAGGAATATCAAGCGTATCCACATATCTCTTTACACGGATTCTGTTAAGGCTTCTTGTTTGTTAGGTGCTGATTTTTTTGGAATGTCGGATTCTCTTTTTGAACGGATTCCTATCCAGAAAAATAATGTAATTAAAATTAATGCAGGATCAATTCCTGTTAATTGCAAGGGAGTTCGGCCCTTTTTAGGTTGAATGTTATCGGTTAAAACATAAGTTTGATTTTGTGGTGCTTGCGATAAAACTTTTCCATCAGCATTAATAAACGCGGTAATTCCTGTGTTTGAAACAAATAAGACAGGCCTTTGTAATTCTAATGCGCGCATTTGCGCCATTTCTAAATGTTGCGCTTGAGCAATAGATCCATCAAACCACGCATCATTACTGACTGTTAAAATGATATTGATATCTTTGTCACGTGTTAAAACCCGTTCTGGAAAAGCAATTTCATAACAGATAAAAGTAGAAATTTTTATGTTTCCTACTTGAATGGGTTTTGATGTTCCTAATCCTGGAATAAATTCTGACATGGGAATTTGCATTAAATTAAATATTTTATGTAACAGGCTGAAAGAAGGAATATACTCGCCAAAAGGAACTAATCTATGTTTAACATATACGCCTGATCCTTCACCTAAGGTGATGACAGCATTATAAAACGATTGTGGTTGTTGTGCTCTGACCGGTAACCCTAAGATGATTGCTGCATGATTTTGTTTAGCTTTTTCATCCAGTAAATTAATAAAATCTTGCGCATAATCTAACGGAACAGGGATAGAGGCCTCAGGCCAAATAATTATTTTACTGCCCCAGCTTTTTTCTGTCAGTGACAAATAATTTTTTAATGTTGGTTCTACTTGATCAGGTGACCATTTTAAGTTTTGCTCTATATTGCCTTGTAATAAACTGACCTTAATAGGTTCGCCTTCTGGTTTTGTCCAAGTGACATAATTTAAAATGCCGCCTAATGTCCAGATAAAAGAAATTCCTAATAAACAGTAATAAAGATTTTTAAATTTATTTTGTCTGAACGATAGTGCACTGACAAATAACAAACCGGAACTGACTAAGAGCGCTAAAGAAATTCCGTAGACGCTAAGATAAGGAGCAAATCCTTTTAAAGGTGAATTAGCTTGGCTATATCCTAAAAATAACCATGGGAAACCTGAAAAAATCCAACTTCTAACCCATTCTAATAGAACCCAAATCGCTGGGAAAGCGCATATGACTCTTGATAAATTACGTTTTTGAAAAAAACGATTGAGCAGGAAGCCATTAAAGGCAGGGAATAATGCCAAAATAGCGATTAAGCCTGAAGTAATTAAAAATGCAATGAAAGAGGAAGTCTTGCCATAGGTATGAATACTAATATATACCCAATAAACCCCAGAACCAAATAGACCTAATCCAAATAAAAAACCACGCCAAAATGCTGTTCTTGGAGAAACGAAGTGCCATAATGCTAACAGGATAGCGGGAGATACTACTGCCAAGGGATAAATGCCGAAAGGGGCGAATGCCAGCGTTAAAAGCATTCCTGACAAAACCGCTACGAGATCACCTAAAATTCCGGACTTAAAAAATATGTTTATTTTCATGGTAAGGGTTCATTGCCTTTAACAGGATGCACAAGTTTATATTTTGACCGGGTCAGAGTATATACCTTTCAAGAAACGATGTTAAGAGTAAGCCTGGAAAACTGTTAAGGTTTTTTTAAGGTTCATTCTTATATGATGAAATTAAACCGTTAATAATGGAGGTTGGCATGCCATTAAAGGATATTTTATCTGTGGCAAATAAAGTGTATAACATCTCTGGCGGTTCAAGAAAAACTTTAAAAAATCTGGAAGCTTTTTCTGAATCTGAATTACTCACCGAAATTCCTAAAGCCCTTCAAAATAAAGAAATAGGGACACAGCTCACCAAAAATTTAGTGGATGTACTTGTGTGCTTGGTACAATTTTATAAATATGAAATTTCTAATGATGATGTCATAAAAACGCTGAAGAAATTAGCTGATGAACAGAATAAAGTTTTTTCTGCGACATGGATTTTTTCTTATGATCCTTCATTGATTGAATCTTATAAAACCTATATCGAGGCAGCGAAAAATTTCCATCAAAAATTAGCAAAAGAGAGGGCGGATGAAAAAACAATTGTACAGGAAAGATTGATTGCTGAATATTCTGCTATTAAAAAACAGATGAATGAACTTGAAAAACAAAAAAATGAATTGCAAGAGAAATATGATGCAGCAATTCAAGAGAATTTGGATTTATCCGTAAAAATTCAAAAAATTAAAAAGTTACATCAAGACGATTTGCAAAAAAATTCTCACCAAGTATTGGTTTTGCAACAGGAAAATTTTGAGATTAAAAATTTTCTTGCGGGCAAAAGAAATAATTCTAATCAGAAAATTATTATAGAAGAACTAGCGGATTATTTGATAGCAGATCTGGTCTTAGAAAAAAATTATTTGGAAATAAACAAGTTATTCTCAACAAATGAAACGCTAGTCAAGTTATGCAAAGATACTATTGATAATATTTATAAAAAAGCCGCAAATTTTTATTCTATATCATTGTTTTATCAAGGTAATAATGTTTATCATGAATTAAAAAAATTGGAAAAGACAGTACTTGATACCATTGCTTTAATTGCAGTTTATTCTTATAACCAAAACAAAAAAGATATTGGATTCTTAAAATCAAAACCGGAATTAAGTCCTCCTCATACCCCTAGGGGAAAAGTCCCAACAAATGATAATTTACCTGCTAAAATCAAGGGCTTTTGCGAAGAGATAATTAAAAGGTTAAGAGATGTAGAGCAAGGGTTTCTATCCGAGCTTGCTATTTATCTACGTAAACCTGAACTAACAAAAAAATTATTAGAAGAGTATTCAAGACATAAAATGAATTATCCTGTCATTGCATTTCAAGCGTTAGATGATAAAAGGATTTCTGTTAGTCCTAAAAGTTCCATACTTTGAAACTCTGGCTGTGAAACTAGACATCAGCCATGGGCCCCAGAGGTGGGCTAACATTAATAAATACGCCTTTGCGGCATAAAAATTTTGTTTGCGTAAATCCAACGCCTGGCTTAATCGCAGTCAAGGTATAGTAGTCATCACGCGGTTCTAAATTTGCAAAAACGACGCCACCATCTGCGCTGGTTTGTGTAAGTCCTTTTGTAAATGGATTAGGATAATCTTTTAAGGGCCCATCTTTAAATATATCAAAATAAAAAGGTGTTTCAGACGAAAATGGCATTAATACAATTTGAGATTCTTTTTCACCTTGAGGTAGATCTTCTAATGTTTTATGAAATCCAAGCACCGTGGTAGCAACATGACACTTACTCTCATCTAATTTTTCCCCCAAAATCGATGTTAATAATGCGAATGTAAATGAATCGACAGGTTGTAAAGAAAAATTATTATATTTAGAAGTTAAACCTTCAGGAGGTACAATCATAGTTGCAGTTTGCGTGGTTCTAAAACCTATTTTTTCAATGACGAAAGTAATCGGTTTACCTATTGGCCAGTCAATTGGACCAAAATGTCCTGTGTTGTCCGTTGTGATAGTTTCACCGGATTCAAGTATGGTAATTTTGGCATTTAAAATAGGATCCGTAGTCACAAAATTTCGGGTAAAACCGCCCACAGGCGCAGTTTGTGCTGCATAAATTGTCATAGAAAGTAATAAAAAAATGATGCCAATCAGCATTTTCATGGCTAAAGTCCTTTTAATTGAAGTAGCATCACTTTAGAGAGCTTTATTTTTGAAATCAAGTCAATGAATTGATTTATCTTCTTGATTATTAGAAGCTTTTAACAATGATGATAAAATTTGAACCAACAAAGCTATGATGGTATAATTATTAACAATTTTTGCTATACTTACATTATATTTTAAAAATCGAGGAGAATTCGTGATGTTTTCTAAAAAATCTAACCCATCTGCCGCTGCATCTTCAGCGAGTACAAATCCAAAAGATTTAAAGGACTTTAAGTCTTCTGTAAGTAAACCTGCAGAGCAAGAAAAACAACGTGCTCGGGAGAGACAGCTAGCTAGCCAATTTCTTTGTGATGAAATATTTAATCCCTTTAAATTTGAAATTTCAAGTAATGCAAAATTTGATTCCGTTGCGGGCACAGAAAATATCACGATTAAAATTATTCCTGTTGAATTTGAAAAGTTGAATAGTGTATTTAATAAAATTTTTAAAAATGTTCCGGGACAAAAAAATATAACTTATTTTGAATCAGAAGGATATTTTGTTACAAATGTCGGAACAATGAATGATGAAGACATTCGTAAAGTGTTAAAAAATAGAAGAGAAATGCTGGGTTCATTAATTGATACGGAAATAAGGGAAGCTAAGGATGAGAATACAATCACATTTTTACTTAACACGCTTGAAGAAGTGAATAGGCATGATAAAGCAAAAAAATTCATTGAAGACATGTTAGGGGAATATAAAAAATCAATAGGATCTATTGATGAAAAAAGTAAGGTTGTTTTGGTCGACAAAGATTTTGGTGAGGGAATCTTTGTTGAAATATTTAAACCGGCTGATGCACGTAAATTGCTTACGAATTCTTTTACTGTTAACATCGAACGTTTAAATGATGATAATATTCAAAAACAAATCAAAAAAAATTACGATGAGAAATTCATTGAATTACTTAAAGCAAAACTAGATCAAATGAGGAATATACTTAAGGCTTATGAAAATCAATTTGCTAAAATTAAAGATTTAAATGAATGGCAAAAAAAGGATTTCCTCAGTGGAGGACCTGCGCCTTATGAAAAGAAAGTTTTAACAGAAACGATTCCAGCGTGTATTGAAACTATCACAAAGTTAAAACAAGCCATATTCAAAAACGAGATCGCATTTATTAAAGACGTTTTAAGTCCTATCATGGAAATAGGAGATATTAAATTAGAGCCAATGCTGTGTAATAATAAGGAGTGTATTGGTATCCGTTCTAATGCTGCTGGTATTTCTGTAGTAGGTGGATTTTTTAGAGGAATTATTGAATCACATGGTGATGGGGTTATTTATGTTAAACAAAAGGAATTAAATGATGCAAAAACTCAAAATGAAATCAGGGGTGGGAATTTAGCAGAAACTATAGAGCTTATATTACATATTCACCAGACTCAGCATGCAAACGATCCAGACTTTCAAAAAACGAAAGAAATTTTAGAGAAAATGAAAACTGAAATAGACGAAAATCAAATTACTCCACCTGGCGGTCTGATAGCGCAAAAAAGATTTTAAACGTTTCCAGGTTGAAGGGTAGCAGATACCCTGTTACCCATTTGGACTTATACCTATGTTCTTTTTAAAGTTTTGGTATTCATTCTCTATTCTATCAAGCTCAACTTTGCTGACTTCTCCTCTTAATAGACTCTCTTCCAAACTTTCTTTTGTGGCTAAGGCTAGTTGATAATTTTCACTTTCTTTTTTGATAGCGGGATTATTGATTAAGTTATCTAAATACCAAATTTGTGCTTCTGTGAATTGCTTTAATTTTATTGATTTTGTATGCTCTTCATATTTTTTCTGAATACTTTGTAAGAAAAAAGGATTGAGAGTATTATTCTTTAAATATTTTTCCCATCTTTTAGCAGCGTCAGGCCCTTCCTTTTTTTGTTAGATAATCAAGATACCATTTTATTGCTTCTGCTGATAAGCTAGTTTTATTTGTATCCGATGTTTTAATATCTTTTTGTGAATTGCTATCTGTCGTTGGGTTCTTATTATCTAAAGAAGGAGCAGAAGGAGCAATATGACGCGGGATATTTTCTAATTTTTTTGATGCTTCAATTGCTTTTTTTAACTCTTCTTCTTCCTCTTTTTTAGCGCGAGCTTCCTTTTCTTTTTGTTCTGCTTCAATAGAGAGCCTTAATATTTTTCTCATTTCATCTTCTTCTTTTTTAGCTTGTTCTGATAATGCTTGCGCTTTTTTCAATTCATCTTCTTCTTGTTTTTCTTGCGAGGATAATGCTAAGGCATTTTTCAAATCGTTCTCTTCTTTTTCAGCTAGCTCCCTTTCTTTTTTTAATTCTTCTTCTTTTAATTTCATTTCTTTGAGCTTTTGGGCGGAATCAATTATTTTCTTAATTTCTTCTTCCCTTAATCTTTCTTTATGGCATCAGCAATTGGCTCAATAC
>Ga0207151_1078_pt1 | contig 24018 bp, 23 predicted proteins | sample Alteio_BWMinHeat_29_FD_153523 | JGI IMG/M metagenome (GOLD analysis project Ga0207151, IMG submission 153523) | Enriched cells from forest soil in Barre Woods Harvard Forest LTER site, Petersham, Massachusetts, United States -... | ecosystem: Environmental > Terrestrial > Soil > Temperate forest >... | reverse complement strand
GAAAAATATATTAGGTCTCACGTTAACCATTTTAGTCGTGCTTATTAGCACGCCAAGGTGTGGGCCTATGTCTTAAGAAAACTTAAGATAAACCAAAAACCCCGCACCTTCTCAAAGGTGCGGGGTTTTTTTTAATTTGTTTTTTGATAAATAAAGTAGGTGCATTATGATAACATCAGCAATCTATAGAAGATTTCAGACCGCTACTTCTTTGCGTCCTATGAATCTATTATCAAAAAAATTAAGTCTTACACCTATCCGATATCTTCAAACTGAAGTCAGGTTTACAAAATTGTCTTGCAAACAAAATTCAGCAATGACTGCTAATGAATTGATTTTTTCTGCGGTTCCTAATGGAAGTGAATCCAAGATAGATTTTAAAACTCGCGTTAAACAAGACGTTCAAAAAATCCTTTTTTCATCCGCATTTGCGAATCATGAATTATTCATGTCTTATCCCACTCGTATTTCAAAAGCGAACGAAACATTGTCTGATGTAGCCCACCTTTTGCCAGACAAAAAAGTTGCTTTTGATATTCCATTTAATAGACCCATTTTGCCGGGGCATTGTTTAGTTTCTGTCATCAATGAAAAAGGCGAAGCATGCGACAAATTGACTTTTAGTTTGCGGCCAGATCCATTTAAATCAACCGTCTATCAAGCCCATGTAGCGCATGATTCAAGATTACCTAAAGATATGCGCAACACCGTTGTTAAACCAGCCACGCATACTTCAGTTAGTCAAGAAATTGCAACTTGGGCAGAGGATGCTTTTTATGTTTCTCATGTTCAAAAAGAACGTCCTAAATATCCTTTGCATTGTATTTTAAAACCTTTAGCAGTTGCGGAACGCGATCAGTTTTGTGAAGCAATGAAAGAATTAAAATCTTTTTATCAATATTATAGTTTGGTGGATCACATCCTTCCTCATTGTGAACTAGGCTCTACCGTAGTAACAGCACAGAATTGCACTGTGATAATAGATTTATTGGAAAAACTGAATAAAATAAATTTGAAAAAAATGATTGGTAATAACCCAACTCCACAAGTTATCATCAGCACAATAAAAAATTTCTTTTTTGAAACGGATGTTACTAAAATTCGTAAGTCAGGGGCGTTAATTGAACCCAAAGATGAAATGGATAAGCCTTATGTGAGGAAGTGAAATGTGTTAGCTTTTTTTCTGGATGCCAGCCTTCTTTATTTTTTCTAATGCTTTAAAGCATTCTAATGCTTCATTAAATTTGTTTAACCCAAGCAAACAGTGTCCTTTATTATAATAAGCACTTACATTGTTATTATTTAATTTTATCACTTGATCATAACAATAAATGGCATCTTGATATTTTTTAAGTTCAAATAAAACATTTCCTTTATTCAAGATAGCTTCTTCACAATTTGCATTAATTTGGATTGCTTGATCAAATAATTTTAAGGCTTTTGTAATCTTTCCTTTTTGTTGTAAAGCAAATCCTTTATTTGAAAGAGCAGCAATATGCGATGGTTTCATTTCCAAAATTTCATTGTATTTCTTAATTGCTTCATCAAAATTTCCATTTTTAACTAATGCATTTGCTTCTCTATGTAGAGCCGTAATTTTGCACGCTGCCGAAGGTTTTCTTAATTGCAAAAAGGCATTGCTCCGCAAAGAAAAGCCCGTTTTAAATGTAGTAAAGCTGCGTCGTAGCATTCATTATTAACCTTTTTATAGTGCAGCAATTGTACAGTAAGTCGGAACATAGCACAAGGCAATCGCATTCTGCCAAAATAATCAATTTTGGGTGCATTACTTTGTTGGTAAACATCACATGTTATTGTTTAATAGGGCCTGACCTTGCTTTAATGTTAATTTAATATATATTAGCAACCATATTTAACTTCAAGGATAGATTTGGTATGTCAACAATCGCTCTTCCTCGCACCAAAGATTCTGGAATTAAAAAAGCTCACCCTTGGCGAAGATGTCAAATTGGCCAACATTTTGTTAAAGAACACATCACCCATATTAAACCCAGTAAAAAGCATCCTGACGGGATTGTTAAGGTGCATGATTATTGTGAAAACAATCCATCACATAAAGAAGAATTATCATATGATGAAATTCAACATATTACTCAAACATATTTCGGTACTCTTTCTGGTCCACCAACAGCAGGCCTTTTAATCGAAGACTATCCAACGTCGGATGATTTTGATGATTTGATTCGCGGCTGGACTAAATACTGGGATGATATTTTTACCTTAGACGATCCTTTAGATGCCAATTTAGTTAAAGCACTTCTTGGCTCAGAATCCAGTTTTGATACAAATCCATCTGGGACCAAAAATGCTCACGGCTTAATGCAAATAAGACATGATACCTTCATCATTCTTCAAAATCCAAAAGGTGAATTGCACGATTATCTTGTACGAATTCCTTGGAATAAAATATTGGATTCCACAAGTAATATTTGCATGGGTATCCGTTGGTTATTTCAAAAGAAAAAACTTGCTTCAATAAGGTTAAAACGCACGGCTACATGGGATGAGGCTGTGATTGAATATAAGGCTTACTGGGATCAAGTCAATGCTGGTCAGATTCCACAAGGTCTTGCTAATTTTCATGAATTTTATCAGATTTTACATGGTGGATAAGATGAAATTTCTAATTTTTATTTTTTTATGTCTATTATCTTGTACAGAAGCAAATGCAGTTTCAATCAATGCCAAAAAAAAATATCCAACCGTTTTATTAAGCAATGATTACTCTATTTTGAGCGAAAATGATTTAGGAGATTTTAGTTGGGGATTTCCTAAGAATAAGCAGCCTCCTTTTAATCCCAAGAAATTTGGTGGAAACTATTGGCAGTGTTTTCCACGAGAATCTATTGAAATTACGCTCAAAGACACAGGATCATCTGCTAGCGAAGTTGGTTGGAGAGAGAATATAGCTGATTTAGAAATTAAAGTTTGGATAAGTCCAAACCTTGTTCATGAATATGGTATGAGAGCTCGATGGTCAATTGTTGATTTTGAAAAAAGATTTAATAAATGGCGAAAAATCATGAAAGGTGAGAAATATGTTTGTTTAGCTGGAAATTTTGTAAATCACGAGCATAAACATGTAAATGGAATCGAGAGGGATGTATATGGCTGGATTTTTGAAAAAATAAAAACCCAAAAAGGCTGCGACTCCTATTTGCATAGTTGCCATCCGACATATGAAGCCTATTTGAAAAAAAACGCGAAAAATGCATAATCCAAATTTTAAAGGATAGAAAAATGCAGGCATTGCTTATTTCAAGAACACCTAATTCAGTAACCATACAAATAAAAATACCATTAAGTAACTCTATGTTAGAGGGTGAAAGTTTAGTTCAAAATGCTTTGAATGAAGCAGGAATACTTGCAACAAGAGAGCTTCTAAAAAAATTTGATACAGATGGATCACCCATTGAATATGGTTCAATTAAAATGACTTCGAAAGGATTAATAACAAAACAATATCAAACTCCGTATGGGGTAGCAGAAGTTGAACGACACGTCTATCAAACTTCAGAAGGTGGAACAACTTTTTGCCCATTGGATAAAAACGCCCGTATTATTGTTTCATCCACACCGCGCTTTGCGAAACAAATTAGTCATAAGTTTTCAGAAATGGCATCGACTCAAGTACAGAAAGATTTGAGCCAAAATCACAATCGTGACGTTGCTCGCTCCTATTTGCAGAATGTTGCGGATGCTGTTGGAACAATCGCTTTGTTGAAAGAAGAAGATTGGCGATATACTCCAGGGATAGTCGATACAAAAGTAAAAACTATTAGTATTGGAATGGATGGTACATGCATGTTGCTTTGCGAAGACGGATATCGACAGGCAATGGTTGGTACATTAGCATTTTATGATAAAGACGGGAAACGTATTCATACAACCTATCATGCTGCACCTCCTGAGCACGGAAAAGAAAAATTTAAAATGCGACTGGAAGAAGAAATCATTCGCACCAAGAAGAATTATCCTAAAGCATACTATCTTGGTATTGCAGATGGAACAAAAGAAAATTGGGAGTTTTTAAAATTATATACTGACAAACAAATATTAGATTTCTGGTATGCCAAAGAATACTTGAGTAAAGTTGCAGAAGCAATTTTTCCTAGAGATAAAATTAAACGAGAAGAATGGTTAGACGATTGCTACTATCGCCTAAAGCATAAACATGGTACAGCAAGTCGTTTATTAACCGAAATGGAAGAACTCAATAAACAAAAACACAGTGTTCTGGGACGTGAAACATTAATGGCAGCTATTAGTTATTTTAAAAATAATCACCAAGAACACCGCATGGATTATGCAAAGCATTTAGAAAATAATCATTCGATAGGCTCTGGCATTACTGAGGCCGCTTGTGAAGTAATTGTAAAACAGCGCTTATGTGAATCTGGTATGAAATGGAAAAATAAGGGAGCAAGTATTGTATTAAGCTTGAGAACATTAGTTTATTCTGGCACACATTGGAATCAATTTTGGGGGAAGATAAATAAGTATGGTTTCCCTATTAAAGCATAAATAAATACATCATTGAGATGTCATGCCTAATAAAGAAAACCGAAATAATATAGAGGAAGCTCTTGGTTGAAGCCGGTTAGGATATCGTCTTTGACAAGATAAGCATTTTCGGAGGATTTTAATTGTTTGCGAGTTTTGTTTTTTCCGCCGATTTCTATCATTATATTGTTGTTGATTAGGTAATCGCCTTGTTTGGAATAAAAAACTTTTTGATTGGCGTTTTGAAGAGATTGCAGAAAGAATAACTCTCTTACGCTGCCTGAATTGATTTCGGCGGATAGAAGTGAATTTAACGCATAAAATAACGTTGTGTTTTCTAAAAAGATTTTTTCTGGTTTTCTTAAAGTAACATTGCCACTTCCTTTGGCGTAAATCATTCGAATAAGTTCAATTTCATCTAGTATAGTTAAATAATGAAATGCAGTTTTATAATCTATATTTAAATTGCGGGCAAAATTGTGCGTATTTAATTCTCCGGGAGGAATGGTCGCAATATAGTTTAGTATTTTTTTAAAGTAGTGTAAGTTTGGAGTTTTTAAGTTATAGAAATTAGCAATATCTTCGTAGATGGCTTTTTCAATGATATTTGAGATTTTTTCATAGTAAGAATAATTATCTTCCATTAAAAATGGATAATATCCTGTTTGCAAAAATTCTTTAAAATATCCCAATAATTTAGGGATTTCAGCAATCATCTTAAAAGTTTTATGATTATTTTGAAAAATTTCAGCTAATGAAATAGGTTGCAAAGTCGTTTCTAAATTAAAATTAAGATATTCGCGAAAGGACATGCCGTGCAAATGATATAGTTTGGCGCGGCGAGATAAATCATATGCACCTTTCACTAAATCTATGCTAGAACTGCCGGAAAAAATAACTTTAATATCTGGGAAAGCATCATAGATATTTTTTAATTCCTGGTTCCAGTTTCCATATTTGTGAATTTCATCAACGAAAAAAATTCTTATGCCATCGTAGCGATATAAGTCATTTACAAATTCGAATAAAGTCGTTTGATTAAAGAAAATATGATCTGCTGAAAAGTAAAAAACATTGGCTTGGTTGGGGAAATGGTTTTTGATATATTGCAACATGAGTGTCGTTTTGCCAACACCGCGAGGACCAACTATGCCTGTTAAACGATTATTGAGCTCTAATTGGTAATAAAGATAGCGGTAATGGGTTATGCTAACCTTTTCGAGTAGGCGCTGGAAGGTTTCTTTTAGAATAGGCAGCATTTAGAGTCAATTCCAGTTATTTAGTTAATTATTTGGAGTATACTCTATTTTTCAATTTTGTACAACCGTCGACTAATCATTAAAGCCCGATTAGAATCCGGATTAGGCGATCATTTCTGTGATCTCCTTTTACAAAGCCTGCCCTTATGTAGTAAAATTGCACTCACTTGTTAAAATGAAAAAATACGAGGAAAAAATGGCATTTACGCACTTTGTACCACCTACATTTCAAATTGATCCTATTCTTTGGCAAAGCTTTATAAACTTTGACATTTTGACTTTTTCTAGACGAATTGAAGATTTTAGAAAATTCCCTAATGCCTTTTCACAAACTGATCAGTTTGGAAAAAATATTTTGCATTATATTTTGGAATCTCCAGCTCATCAACACACTCCATTTGCAATTACTTTATTTAATTTTTTTAGTACCTTTCCAAAAGCCTCCAATATTCATCTTATTATTTTAGAAAAATGTGCTAATGGAAATAATTGTTTACATTTTCTTGCTTTTTCTGCCAATATTCAAAAAGTAAAAGTTTATGAAAATTATATTAAAAATAATTTTCCAAATGGCAGCATCGCTGTTTTAAAAAATCAAGCGAAGGCGCATAACCGTAATCACAAATTTCCTCGCTCCAAAGTTTTTGTTTGTCCCATGACAGGAAGAGCATTAGTGACTATCGATAATACTATTGAAATGAATATTGTTTTAAATAATATTAGAAAATATGGAAATTCTGTTTTACCCGTATTTAAAAAACCAACAGTCACTGTTAGTTATGCTGCTATCGTAAAAAAGAAGCCAGCATTAGAAAAAAAATCTGATGTTCCAAAAGCATCAATTCCAAAAGAAACAACTGCAAATTCTGCTTCAATAGATATTAAACAAAATAACAATAAAAAACTGGGATATTTAGGTACTGGTGTGGAATTTTTTGATAAATTCCCTTTTGGTTTCTTTACGCATTTAGAAAATCAATCTTCTTCAAATAGCTTAGATCAAAAAAGTAATTCTGAAGATTTTGCGTTTCATTTAGATGAAGCTGAGTTGATTCCGAATAATTTAATTTAAATGGATGCGTTCGATAGGTGGGCACGGCTAAAGAACAGCCTTTGCCCACCCTACATGATGGCATGATATATATTTAAACTCTCAGTTTTTCGATTGCTATCTTTTCTGCAACTTCATTGGTTGCAATTTTTTCTTTTGCAGCTCTTTCGTAAATCGGGATCAAAGTGTCATAGATATCACTTACCTGTTGATTGGCAATTGCAAAATCAGCGTGGTCATAAACTGCTGCTACGTAAATTAAACCACCCGCATTAATGACAAAATCAGGCGCATATAAAATATCGCGCTCATGTAATAGCACGCCATGATGATGATGTGCTAATTGGTTATTGGCAGAACCTGCAACAATAGGTACTCTTAATCGTTTAATCGTGTGTAAATTTAAAATGGAACCTAAAGCGCATGGAGCAAATACATCTGCTTCTACATCATAGATTTCATCAATAGAGCAAGTTGCTACACCAAATTCTTTTACACAGCGATCTAATGATTTTGGATTAATATCACACATAGTCATGCGTGCACCGCGTTCAAATAATTCCTTTGCAAGATAATATCCCACATGACCAGCACCTTGAATTGCAATGTGCACGCCTTCTAAATTATCTCGTTTTAATTTGAATTTAACGGATGCTTCAATGCCGCGACGTACTCCAAAAGCAGTGATAGGAGATGGATCACCACCGCTGCCCGATGCAGACGTACATGTCACATAAGAAGTTCGCTCTGCAATCGTATCCATATCTTCTTCATTTGTACCACTATCCATAGCAGTAATATAACGACCGCCAAGATCTTCGATAAAACTGCCAAATGCTCGTAATAATGCTTTTCTATCTTTTATTTCTTTTGGTTTCATGATAACTGCTTTAGCACCACCATGCGGTAAATTACTAATTGCAGCTTTATAAGTCATCATATAACCAAGACGCAATGCATCTTCAATAGCATCATCTGTATTTTGATAATGAACCATGCGGCAGCCGCCAATAGCTGGGCCGCGATTAAGATTGTGAATAGCAACGATTGCACGTAACCCTGTTTCAGGATCAAATTTGATATGGACATCGCCGTAATCTAAAAATTCAGCATAACGAAATAAACGGTCAGTTCCTGTATGGCGATTCGGTTTTTGATTTGCTTTTGAGGTCATAACAGTTCCCTTTGCAGCTTGCTCGATAACTTCCATGTTTGAATTTCTCCTAAGTTATTTAGCCCGTTTCCTTAATTTTTGTATCGCACTAATCTGGGCCATCGCTTCAGCTAAAGATGCAGAAGCTTCGGCAAGATTAATTTCTGTGCCTTTATCGCTTAATGCTCTTTCAGCGCGTTCTTTGGCTTCCAAAGCAGCAAGTTCATCGATATCTTCTGCACGTAATGCATTATCTGCTAAAACAGTTACGATGTAGGGTTGAACTTCTAACATTCCACTTGATACATAAAAAATTAATTCTTTTTCATCAGGTAATAATGCTCTTACGTTACCAGGTTTGATTGATGTCAGTAATGGAGTATGACCCGGGGCAATTCCGAGTTCTCCCATTTCTCCTGTAACAAATATCATTGCAGCTTCACCGGAATAAATCTGATGTTCAGCGCTGACTATATCTAATCGTAATGTGACTGCTGTCATGTAAACCCATCCTCCGTTTTACGACTCGGAGCCTTTTCAAAAGGTGAATTAAAGTTTTTTCGCCTTTTCTACCGCTTCATCAATTGTACCTACCATATAAAAAGCTTGCTCTGGTAAGTGATCATAATCACCATTTACAATTCCTTTAAATGCGCGAATAGTTTCTTTAATTGGTACATAACGTCCTGGTGTTCCTGTGAAAACTTCAGCTACGAAGAAGGGTTGTGATAAGAAACGCTGTACTTTACGCGCTCTTGTTACTGTTAATTTATCTTCTTCAGATAATTCATCCATACCCAAGATAGCAATAATATCTTTTAATTCTTTATAACGTTGCAAGGTTCTTTGCACTGAGAGCGCAACATCATAATGTTCTTGACCTACAATTAAAGGATCTAACTGTCGGCTAGTTGAATCTAATGGATCAATTGCAGGGTAAATTCCTAATTCAGCAATTTGACGTGACAATACAACTGTTGCATCCAAGTGAGCAAATGTAGTTGCAGGTGATGGATCGGTTAAGTCATCTGCTGGTACGTAAACTGCTTGTACGGAAGTAATAGAACCTGTCTTTGTTGAAGTGATACGTTCTTGTAAAGTTCCCATTTCTTCTGCCAATGTTGGTTGGTAACCTACTGCAGATGGGATACGACCTAATAATGCTGACACTTCAACACCCGCAAGTGTGTAACGATAAATATTATCAATAAATAATAATACGTCACGACCTTCATCACGGAAACTTTCTGCAATGGTTAATCCAGTTAAAGCAACGCGTAAACGGTTACCAGGTGGTTCATTCATCTGTCCATAGACTAGAGATACTTTATCTAATACATTGGATTCTTTCATTTCTAAATAAAAATCATTTCCTTCGCGAGTTCGCTCACCTACACCCGCAAATACTGAATATCCACTATGTTCAATAGCAATATTACGAATTAATTCCATCATGTTTACGGTTTTACCTACACCCGCACCACCGAATAATCCAACCTTGCCCCCTTTTGCAAATGGGCAGATCAAATCGATAACTTTAATTCCGGTTTCCAATAATTCATTGGTTGCTGCTTGTTCTGCAAATGAAGGCGCTGGTCTATGTATAGGAAGTAGCTCTGATTGAATAGGACCTGCCTCATCAATTGCATTTCCTAAGACATCCATAATGCGGCCTAATGTAGGTTTACCAACAGGCACCATAATGGGTTTACCGGTATTTTTTACATTTAATCCACGACGCAGACCATCTGTACTACCCATTGCAATCGTACGAACAACACCATCTCCTAATTGTTGTTGTACTTCTAGCACTAAATTATTTTCATCTACTTTTAATGCATCATAAATATTAGGAACTGTTTCACGCGGAAATTCCACGTCAACAACTGCACCAATAATTTCCGCAACTTTGCCTACGCTCATTTGTTATACCTCTATAAAAAACTTGCAAATTCTTTCTTCGCAGGGCTTAAACAACAGCCGCTCCTGCTACAATTTCAGATAATTCTCTTGTAATCGCAGATTGTCTAGCTTTGTGATAAATGGTTTCTAATTCGCTAATTAATTCTGCTGCATTTTCTGTTGCATTTTTCATTGCAATCATTCTAGCTGCTTGCTCACACGCAATATTTTCAATAACACCGCGATAAACTTGTGATTCACTATATCGCGTTAATACTTTATCTAATATTTCTTTGGCATTATCAGGCTCATATAAGTAATCCCAATAATGTTCCAACTTGGTATCAGTTGATGGAATAACGGGAATCATACGATGCACAATTGGTGTTTGTGTCATGGTGTTGATAAACTCATTGGAACATAAAAATACCGCATCAACTTTATTTTCCATGTAAGCATCTAACATCACTTTTACCACACCGATCAGATTTTCTAGTGCAGGTGCATCGCCTAAATGGTCCACTTGGGCTAACACTTTGCCGCCAACACGCTTAAAAAAAGCTTCGGCTTTACTTCCAATCAAGCAAAGATTAATTTCCGCACCTTTGCTTTTCCATTCTTTAATATTATTAATAGCAGCCTTTAATAAATTACTATTTAACCCACCGCACAAACCTCTATCTGTGGTAACAATAATATAGCCAACACGTTTTACTTCGCGTTCTTGTAAAAATGGATGAGCGTATTCAGGATGTGCTTTAGCCAAATGACCAATTACTTCTTGAATTTTTTTCGCATAGGGCTTGGCTTTTTGCATGCGCTCTTGTGCTTTACGCATTTTGCTCGCAGCAACCATTTCCATTGCACGCGTAATTTTTTGCGTGTTCTTAATGCTGTGAATCTTGGTGCGAATCTCTTTCGCTACTGCCATAACACAAACCTTAAATCACAAATGTTTTTTTGAAGGATTCAACAATTTTCTTTAATGTATCAGCGATTTCATCATTGTAATCACCGCTCTTATTAATTTTTTCCATGAATTCACTATAGTTAGTGCGCAAGAAACCACGCAGATCCGATTCAAATTCTGAAATTTTATTCACCGGTAAATCATCTAAATAACCTTTATCTGCTGCATACATAATAATCGCCATCTCAGCAACGGAAAGAGGTTGATATTGTTTTTGCTTCATCACTTCTGTAATGCGCTGACCACGTTCTAACTGTTTACGTGTCGCATCATCAAGATCGGACATGAATTGAGAAAAAGCTGCCAATTCACGATATTGCGCCATAGAAATACGAACGCTTCCTACCAATTTTTTAATAATTTTAGTTTGAGCAGCACCGCCCACTCGCGATACCGATAAACCAGCATTGATTGCAGGACGTATTCCTGAATTAAATAAATCAGTTTCTAAGAAAATTTGTCCGTCAGTAATGGAAATAACGTTTGTTGATACGAAAGCAGATACGTCACCCGCTTGAGTTTCAATAATGGGTAATGCAGTTAAAGATCCTGTTTTACCTTTTACCTTTCCGTTAGTCATTTTTTCTACGTAAATTTCATTTACACGAGAAGCACGCTCTAACAATCGTGAATGAATATAGAAAATATCACCAGGATATGCTTCACGACCAGGTGGACGACGTAATAGCAATGATACTTGACGATATGCCCAAGCTTGCTTGGTTAAATCATCATAGATAATCAATGCATCTTCACCTTTATCTCGAAAATATTCACCCATAGCACAACCTGCATAAGGTGCAATAAATTGTAATGCTGCTGCATCTGATGCTGCTGCTGCAACAACAATGGTATGTTCCATCGCACCGTGTTCTTCTAACTTACGAACTACGCTTGCGATAGAAGATGCTTTTTGCCCAATAGCAACATAAATACATTTCACGCCTGTGCCGCGTTGATTGATGATGGTATCTATTGCAACAGCGGTTTTACCAGTTTGTCTGTCTCCAATAATTAATTCTCGTTGACCACGACCAATTGGCACCATGAAATCGATTGCTTTTAAACCTGTTTGTAACGCTTGCGATACGGGTTGACGGAAAATAACACCCGGTGCAACTTTTTCTACAGGGGATGTCGCTGTTGCTTTGATAGGACCTTTGCCATCAATAGGATTTCCTAAGGCATCTACTACGCGCCCTAATAATGCTTCACCAACAGGAACTTCCAAAATTCTTCCTGTGCATTTGACTGTTTGTCCTTCAGACAAACCAACCGTTCTTCCTAAAACGACTGCGCCTACATAATCTCTTTCAAGGTTTAATGCCATGCCGTAGGTTCCATCAGCAAATTCGATCATTTCACCTTGCATTACATCATCTAAACCATGTATACGCACGATACCGTCTTTTAAACTGACGATGGTACCTTCAGTGCGTATTTCAGGTTTGATATCAAATTGTTGTATACGTTGCTTAATCAGTTCGCTGATTTCGGAGGGACTTAATTGCACTTGTTGCATAGACTATTTACCTTTAAGAGATTTTCTCTAAATAAATTCCAACATTCTGTTTAATTTACCGCGAACAGAACAATCAATAACTTCATCACCCGCACGTATTAACGCTCCGCCTAACAATTTGGGGTTCACAACTGTTTTTAACGAAACACTGCGCTTAAAGCGTTTGGATAATGCTTGGATAAATTTTTCTTTTAGTTTTGCATCTAATTCAATTGCAGATTGAATTTCAACAGTGATGTGTTTTTCATGTTCTTCTCTCAATTGTTTAAATTGATCTGCAATCACTGTGAACACAGGAAGACGCTTATGTTCTTCTAGCAAATGAATGAAATTTTTCATTTCTTCATTCGCGTTTTTCCCTAAAACATCAATAAATAAATTCGTTATTTTTTTCTGACTCACATCTGGATTGGACATTATCTTTTCTAAATGGGAATCTTGTGAAATTAAAGCTGCTTCTTGCAGAAATAATTCCCACTCTTTTAAAGCATTTTTTTCCAATGCAAATTCAAATGCGGCACGCGCATAGGGTCTAGCAATTGATGTCAAATTTCCTGTCATCATATTTCAGAAACTATCTCATTTAATAACGCTGTTTGTGTTGTCGCATCTAAATTACGTTGAATAATTTTTTCTGCTCCTGCCATCACTAATTCCGCTAATTGTTTACGCAGAACTTCTTTCGCTTGCATAACCTCTCTTTGTATATCTTCTTTTGCAAGTTCGATAATACGGTTACCTTCCGTTCTTGCATTTTCTTTCGCTTCTTCAACAATTTGAGCTGAACGCTTATGCGCTTGGTCAATAAATTGAGAAGCTTCCACTTTCGCTTCTCGAATGATGTTTAATGCTTTATGTTCAGCGTGCTCTAATTCACGTTTACTGCGTTCAGCCGCTTCTAAGCCATGAGCAATCTTTTTTTCACGCTCATGCATTGCCTTCGTAATCGGCGGCCACACATATTTCATGGTAAACCACACCAAGATAATAAATGTGATTAGCTGGCCGAAAAATGTTGCATTAATCTCCATTCTATTTCCTCGCGTTTAAAACTTTAAGCTGTTGTTGTCTTTGCAGCATCGATCACAGCTGTTAAAAAAGGATTATTGGTAAAGAATAACAACAAGCCTAATACAATAGAAATGACGGCGAATGCGTCAACCAAACCTGCCATAATTAATACTCTTACCATTAACATACCGGATAATTCGGGTTGTCTTGCAACACCTTCAACAAATTTTCCGCCTAAAATTCCGAAGCCAATAGCTGTGCCTAACGAAGCAAGACCCACTAAAAGACCTGCTGCAACAGCTTTAAAACCTTGGACTTGTGCTATCAAACTTGCGATTTCCATCTTACCTCCTAAAAATTAAAAACTAATGCGATTCGTGTGCCATACTTAAGTAAGCAACGGATAGCATCATAAAAATAAATGCTTGAATTGTAATAATTAAAATATGAAAAATAGCCCAAACACTACCAGGCAGCCATTGCACCCAGATTGGCATTTGCGCGATCAATACAAAGATTAATTCGCCTGCAAACATGTTTCCGAAAAGTCGCAGTGCTAATGAAAAAGGTTTTACAAATTCTTCAATGAATCTAAAAAGAATATTCAATGGAAAAAGAAAAGGACCAAATGGTTGAGTTAAAATTTCCTTTGGAAGATGCCAACCCTTTTTAATCACATTGTAAAACACAATTAACACGAAAATAGAAACTGACATTGCAAATGTCATATTAGGATCGGCTGTAGGCACCATTTTAAAATGCTCAACACCAAACATATTCATAAATACCGGCACTAAATCAACAGGCAATAAATCTAATGCGTTCATCAAAAAAATCCAGCAAAAAATCGTTAATGCCAATGGTGCAATTAACTGACTTTTACCGCTGAAAGTATCATTTACAGATTTTTGAACAAACTCCATGCAAACTTCTACAAAGTTCTGCAACTTACCAGGCACACCTACTGTCACTTTTGACGCAACATAACCAAAGGTACCGGCAATGATAAGAGCTGTAATTAAACCAATCGCAAATGTATCTAAATTTAAAGTCCAAAAACCATTATCTCCAATGGTCATAGTGCTCAAATTTAATTTTAAATGTTCTAGATGATGCTGAATATACGCTTCTGTTGAACCACTCACGCTCTACCTCCTGTTAACACAGAGGTAACTGAGGCGATCCAAAAAGCAAATATTGCGCCGATCAAGCCCAATACTCCATACATTTCATCGATGGGGAGATAAGTCACTGCCACCACAAACAGTACTCCACTTAAAAATAGTTTAACGACTTCACCTGCAAAAAACGCCATCACAAAACGCTTAGCTGCTCTAGCGCCCGCATGAGCTGAAACTCGCCACAGGAAAAAAAGAGTAGGAATCCAGTAAGCTAACCCGCCTACCAGTACAGAACATCCTCTTTGTATCCCCTGTAAAAACAAGATCACCAGCCCAAGCCCCATCATTATCAATAATTGCCAAAATAGTATTTTGAACAGCTGCGTTCTAATCGAGTCTTTCAAACTTCTCACGTTTACTCCCAAAAGGTTTTCCTTGGGAAAAGATGCCGGCGAGTATAAAGAGTTTTGGGGTATGCTGCAATAACTTTAGTAAAGTCAATTATGTCGCCTTCGGCGTAAATTGAATAACCTCGAACTGAATTAATCAAAAATTTTAATGAAAAGCTTCTTCTTATTGTGATTAAATTGAAACCATCATGACATGATAATGAGCAACTTTTATTTATAAAAACCGAGGAGTTTATGAGAAAAGATTTATTACAGAAACTAGTGAATGAGAATGCTAACCCTCGTTCTCAGCTCGTTAGTTCGTTTCTCCAGTTTAAAAAATCTCTAGAAAGCGACAATGCCGATATTTCGTTTAGTGATTTTAGAGACTATCTCAAAGAGAATTTCCTTTTCTTTGATCTCAAGCCAGAGCAAGCGGATTTTTTAAAAGATAAAAAGGACTCTGAGTTATTTTCTCTTTTCATCAAAACCCTCAGTCAACCATTAGATAAAAAAGATGAAAAAGACAATGGTAAAAAATCGAAATTATTAAATGCGAATTCGGTGTTAGGAAAAGTATTTGATACCCAAAAAGCTGTTATGCGAAGTGTATTAGCACCACAACTGGATGTGCAAAGTGTTGTTGCCTTATCTTCTAGTCATTCTGCGCTTTATGCAGAAACCCAAGACAAAAGCTACTGGGTAAATAAACTCATTATAGCTGGGTGTAATAAAGAATTACTAGATAAAGTGCTTCATGCTAATGTTATTCAAAATTATAAAAATCTTTATCATGCATTTACTCAAATAAAATATCGTTTCCGCATCAAGATAAATATGCCTTGGGAATTGTTTTGTTTAAGTGGCGATCCGCGTGCCATAGCTTATGCAATGGAGCATGAAAAGATCACTGCTGACACAAGCAATCAATGGGGAGAATCTCCACTGCACTTAGCGGCGTATAGCGGCTCACCGAGTGCGATGGCAAAAGCGTTAGAGCTAAAAGATGCGAAGGGTCAGTCAATCGACCCACTTGCAAAGACAGCTACTCAGGATACCGTTCTGCACTATGCGGCATTGAGCGGCTCACCGAGTGCGATGGATAAAGCCTTGATTCTTAAAGATGCGAAGGGTCAGTCAATCGACCCCCTTGCTAAGACCGCGAGTCAGGAAACCATTCTGCACTTAGCGGCGTTAAGCGGCTCACCGAGTGCGATGGCAAAAGCGTTAGAGCTAAAAGATGCGAAGGGTCAGTCAATCGACATATTTGCAAAGACAGCGAGTCAACAAACCGTTCTGCACTTAGCGGCGTTAAGCGGCTCACCGAGTGCGATGGCAAAAGCGTTAGAGCTAAAAGATGCGAAGGGTCAGTCAATCGACGTACTTGCAAAGACAGCGAGTCAGGAAACCGTTCTGCACTATGCGGCGTATATCGGCTCACCGAGTGCGATGGATAAAGCCTTGACGCTTAAAGATGCGAAGGGTCAGTCAATCGACCCACTTGCTAAGACCGCGAGTCAGGAAACCGTTCTGCACTATGCGGCGTATAGCGGCTCACCGAGTGCAATGGATAAAGCCTTGACGCTTAAAGATGCGAAGGGTCAGTCAATCGACCCCCTTGCAAAGACCGCGCGTCAGGAAACCGTTTTGCACTTTGCAGCGTATAGCGGCTCACCGAGTGCAATGGATAAAGCCTTGACGCTTAAAGACGCGAAGGGTGAGTCAATCGCCCCCCTTGCAAAGACCGCGAGTCAGCAAACTGTTCTGCACATAGCGGCGTATAGCGGCTCACCGAGTGCTGTGATGAACTTGCGAGTTTTGAGCCAGGAATTTTGCCTTGGATTTGATGCTACAACACCTGATGCAAGTGGACATGATGCTTTCTGGTATGCAGACCAATCAAAAAATGGTGCTGCGGTAAAAGCTGTTTTGCTTGCACCAATTGAAACTCTGAAAGCAGGACAAACGCGGAAGAAAGATGAAAATGCCAGCACTTCGGCAGTGAAAAAAGTGGAGAATACAAAACACCCGCAACCAACACCGCCTAAACCAGGTAAATCAAGTTCAAATTGTGTGATTATGTAAGCAAAGTATATGCTAAACTTCCCAAAAATTTTAAAAGAGGACAAAAAATGGCTCAATCTCACAGCAAGATTCTTGATACTATTAAAAAAGAATCAAAAACCACCGCTGCTAGCAAAACGACTGTCATTTTTGGGCACCATCCCTGTCCGGATGGAATAACAGCCTTAGTTTGTCTAGCCGAAAAATTTAAGTTCGAAACCACGAGTTACCATGGTTTAAATCATGGTGCTTTAGAAGAAATGCGAAAAACTATTTTTTCTGCGATTGATGCAAACATTTCTCATGTTATTTTTGCTGACATTATTCCAAGCTTTACACTTTTAAAAGAAGTATTAGAAAAGACAACTTGCAATATTACATTGTTAGACCACCATGCGACTGCAAAAAATGAAATGGATGTCTTATTTATTGAAGCGGATATTCAAACAGGTAGAACATTTGATGCTTTAATTGCCGCAAAACTGGCAACTTTTTCTAGACCTACTATTGCAATGATTGCAAACACCAATACTATTTCAGATAAAAATAACTGGGTAGCATTGCGTGCTGCAAATAATCAATATAATTTATTTGAAATTGCCTCTTTATATAAAAATAAAAAACTAGCCTCAAATGCTGGCGGCCATCCTAGAGCATCCGCTTTGCAATTAGACAGGAACCAACTTACTGCATTTACTCATTTGATTGTTAAACCGGCTCCATCTTTAACTTTGACAAATCAACTGAAATAAAAGGATTTTTAATGAAAGATGCAATAATTAAATTTTTTATACAAGAAATTAAAGATTTAAAGAATGAAAATGAAATAAATGATCGTTTACAAAAGGGATTGGATCCTTCTTGGGATGCACTTTTTTATTTTGGTCTCTTCACACAGCTTGCGGATTACGACTTAAATAAAAAAATTAATATTGAATACATTGACCAATCAAAACTTCATGAATTACAAAAAAACATTGCTCGTTTTATATTAAACACACCTCAAGCAGAGATGTTTATATACTGCACTCAACTAATTGATAGCTTAGTCAAGTCTGACGACATCATTATTCCTGAGTTTCTAGAAATGTTATTGTCTTATCGAACTACACATGGAAAAAAGCATAACAATGTAGAAGTTGGCATATTGGATTCTCTCATTAGCATTCATAAAAAAATCTCAGATCTTAGACAGTGGAGTGAACATACTGTTTTATATGACGAAAGATTTTTAACAACAAAAGAAGAAAATTCAAAACAGTTATTAACTCTCCTATTAAAAAATAATGAATATAAAAAAGATATTCATTTACAAAAAGAATCTCATTTTCCCCTTTCTGCAGCTGTTTGCGCGTTTCGTCCTCAATGTGTGAAAGTATTATTAGAACAAAAAGCAAACCCTAATCAGATTCATAAAGATGAATTTAACTTTGATGGACCCATTTTATCCAAAATGATTTTTAAACGAGCTGAATTTGTAAAAAGTCTCGCGGAAAAAAATCAAACTCATATTGAAATTGCTTTTTTAAAATCACTAAGATTATTATTAGAGTATGGCGCTAATATTAACGAAATAGATATATCCGGAACAAATGCTTTAGTTCGATCTGTAACAATTCGATATCAACGTTTATTTATTTTTTTAATCTGTGCTGGTGCTGACCCAAATCTGGAGTATAGAGTCTTAACTCCAATTTCTAATTCTTATACTGAGCCCAAAACTGTCAAATTAACACAATTTCAAATTAATCCTGAGATGAACATTGAGACTGGTCTTGATTTTTTTTGTAAAAGGTTTATCTATAAGCTCAATAATAAAGAAACTGAATTAAAGTTAGAGCAATGGAAAGCGGAAGCGCTTGATGAAAAACAATTTCAATTTGAACGACCCGCTATAATCAATCATTTGCGATATTCAATTTTTCAAGGCCAACAATCCGATGTGGTGGGAATCATTAATGATTATTCTTTTGATGAACTCAACGCACCGATTGCAAAATTACAAACAGCTTCTCAGCAGAATAACTTTCAGATGAATAACGGAATCAAACCATTTAATTCTTAATCTATTCATGAAGTTAATTAGTTTTCTGCTGCAATTCTAAGTAATTGTTTGCAGAAAGTCTGAGTAATTGATAGCATAATTACTGAGTAATGGTTTTTAAGGTTATTATGCAACGCACTCGTAAATTAGCAGAAGCATTAGAACGTGTTAAAGCAATTGCAGATCAAAATGGTGCTAATATTGTTCAATCGATCCAAATTAGCCGCCAGGATCGCACTTTATTAATTAGAACAAAGTGGCTGCAAGAGATCACCAAAGGATGGTATTTGTTCACTCGTTCTGATCTTGCGCCTGGTGATTCTGCTGCATGGTATGCTAGTTTTTGGGATTTTTTAAAAATTTATTTACACAATCGATATCAAAAAAATTATTGTTTATCTGCTGATATCTCACTGTCACTACAAATAGGCGAGACTTTAATTCCCAGACAAGTTATTGTGATTGTTCCTCATGGAGGTACAATTTTACACTTACCTTTTACTACTTCTATTTTAATCTATTCTGATCCTGAAAATATTCCTGATGAAAAAATTGAATTCCATGGTCTACAAATCATGTCCTTACCTTATGCGATATGTAAGGTGACGCCGACTTTTTTTTCACATCAGAGTGAAACAATAGAAATTGCTTTGCGTACAATTCGTTCCCCTAGCGATTTAAGCAAAATCCTTTTGAAATATCATTTTATGCGAGCAGCTGAACGAATTCTAGGTGCTTATCAATTTTTTGGAATGCCATCAGAAGTGCGTGCCATTCAAAATGATTTATCTAGTGCTGGTGAAATAATTAAACCCGAAAATCCATTTTTAAAAAAAAACTCCATCAAAAACACAGAAAAGTTTCGTTCGCCCTATGCTGCAAGAATCAAAATATTATGGAAAAAATATCGAAATACAATTATTGATATATTTCCAGATCCAGTAGGTCTTATAAAAAACCAGAATGAATATCTTGATAAAGTAAACGAGATGTATGTCTATGATGCCTATAATTCCTTATCTATTGAAGGATATCATGTGACAAAAGAGCTAATTGAAAAAGTTAAAAATAAAAACTGGAATCCTGATTCAAACATTATGGATGCTACTCAAAAAGATGTTCTTGCTGCACGAGGTTATTACGAATGTTTTCAAGTGGTAAAAAAAACATTAATAAAAATTCTTGAACATAATTCTGCTGCCAAGTGGATTAAAGAAGATTTATCAATCTGGTATCAAAATTTATTTGCTCCTTGTGTACGCGCAGATATCATTTCCGCAACTGATTTACTCGGTTATCGAAATGACCGGGTCTATATTAGAAATTCCAGACATGTACCTCCACCCAAGGACGCGGTAATCGATTCAATGGAAGCATTATTTGAATGTTTAGATGAAGAAGAACATGCTGCAATAAGAGCAGTCTTAGGACACTATTTCTTTGTTTATATTCATCCTTATATGGATGGCAATGGGCGTATTGCAAGATTTCTATTGAATGCTATGTTTGCGTCAGGTGGATATCCCTGGACTGTAGTGCGATTATCACACAGAAAAGAATATATAAATAGCTTGGAAAGGACTCATACAGAAAATAATATAGATAGATTTGCTAAATTTATTTTGGATGAAATGAAGCATAGCGCAAAATTATTTGATTAAGGAACCATGCTAATCTGAACTAGTTTCTAAGAACTTGTGATACATATGGGCGAAATTACAAAAATGATAAATAAGATTAAAAAACGTTATACAAGATGAGGAATTAGATGGTGAAAGTTAAATTTAGTAATGTAATCTTGCTGATTTTGTTTTTTTCGTCTTTTAGCGTACATTCTTTTACTTCATTTGACTCTAAATTTACGGAAAAACAAGCTTTAATAATGTTATTTGGAAATTATGATCCTTTTAACAGAAAATCAATTTGGAGAAATATGAGATTCCCTACTAATAACAATATAGATTCTTTATTCTCAGAAAATAAAAATGGAATAGTTAAGATAATATTTTTTAAACCATATAAGGAAGATAGAAAAGAAAAAATATTTTTATTAGAGAAAACTATTCCTTCAGATTCTCCTTTTGAGTGTCATGCCTGTCTTCCGATGTTGGGAGCCGCTGTTTTTGTTAACGAAAAAGGTAATTGGAAAATAGAAAGCCAAAATCTTTTTTTAATGTTTGCAGGTGAGTATGGCGAATCTCCTTTTGCAAAATTAATTTTAATTGGGAAAGACAAGTTTGGAGTATCTCTAGAGTACGATCATAAAGATGACGAATGTACTAACAGAGAAATGACATTACTTGTGCCCTACAAAAAGAGTATAGAGAAACTATTTCAAGAAACAATTTTTTATAATAATTTCAATGATTGTGGTCGTTCAATCCCATGCGCAGCTTTTTCTGCAAAAATTGATTTTGTAAACTCTGATAATGATACATTTTGGAATCTTAAGGTAAAAAAGTCTGGTACAGAAGTGAGCAGAAAACAGATTAATAGAGTTGTGTCTATAAATGAGGAATCTATATATCAATTTTTTGATGGAAAGTATGTTCGAAAATTTAGAAATAGAGAGAAACCCAACCCAACCAGTTAACTCTTAATCTATTCATGGAATTAATTAAATTTCAGCTGCAATTCAGCCTTAGGATCATATCAGGATGAAATTTTTCCCCAAAGATTAAGTCGATAATTTTTTGTTTTAACATCTTGTTCTTCGAGAACAGCATTTATATTGGCAAGAAAAAAAGCTTCATTAACCAATTCTATGTCGTTTATAATTTTGTTTTTATATAGCCAACTAATCACTTCACACCAATTCCAAAGAGGGGACTTTTCTGATAACCGCATTATAGGAGAAGGAAAAGATTTTCTTCTTTCACCTTTTATCCATAAAGATACCGTTTGTCTACTTTTATTAAGCCGTTTTGCAATTTCTGATTCCGTCACTAAAATTTCTGGTGCCACACTTGCTACATCAATTTCTATTGATGCTGATTTAATATCTTTAATAGCAGAAATAACGGCATCTTGGAGGGATAAAGATTCACGAGTGAAATCTAGATAAACTCTTCCATTTCTAAAATTAATCAATGCGTCATCACAACCTGCTTCATATAAACAGTCTTCTAAATCAGAAGTATCTTCATCTACATTTTTTAGCACCAATCTAAATTGAAATATTTTTTTAGTTTTCATAATTTTTATTCCTCTTCGTGTTGACAGTTATCTACTGCCTTTAGATTCAGCATACTGAATCGCTTCTTCAATTTCTTTATTTGGGTGCCTTGCTCTTTTTTTCATTTATATCCGACCTTATGAATATAGCATAGTGTTGACATTTGTCAACACTAAAAGCTATTGATTTTATATGACGTTTTATTGGCTGTTGATTGAGAAAGATGGATCACGATTAGACCCGTACAATTCAACTCTCTTATCCGAGGCTTTTATAGCTTCTTCGCTATGTGTAACCATCACACAAGTCATTCCTAGTTTTTTAATAGTGAATAGCAGTTCTTTTTCTTTTCTTAAGTCCAAATGACTAGTTGCTTCATCTAAAAAAAGAATTTTAGGTTCCGCATAAAAGGCTCGCGCCAACAAGATTCTTTGTTTTTGCCCGCCGCTTAAAGGATAACCAAGATCACCTAGCATGGTATGAAATTTCATAGACATATTTTTGATTTCATCTAAGATACCTGCTAATTGAGCACAATGAGATATTTTTTCCCAGTTTACTTCCTTATTATTAAATGTAATATTTTCAGCTATGGTTCCTCGTAATAAATGATCTTCTTGCATAACACTTGCCATAAATTTGCTAAGATCAAGTTGATCTAATTGAAGATTGCCGATTTTTATAACCCCGTGCGTTGGCAAGACAAGTCTCATCAGAATTTTTAACAAGGTTGTTTTACCCACTCCACTAGGACCAATAATTGCTACCATTTCGCCGGAATGGATGGTGAAATTTAAATTAGAAAAAATGTAAAATTCGTCATTGGCATGTTTAAAGGATAAATTAATAGCGCAAATTGAAAATGTATCGGGCAATAGCTTTTTTGTTATTTTTTTTGTTTCTTCTACATTTAAGAAAAAATCTTGCAATCTATCATAATATAGCGATAGCAATTTCAAATCGTCAAACTTATCGGTTAATAAAATAATCGAATCTGTAAATTGTTGGCGATAAAATAAAAAAAGATAAAAAACACCAATCGTCATTTGCTTATTGATCAGTTCATTAGCAGCAATCAAAATTAGCAAAATCAAATCCAATCCCCACAATATTTCTTTGCAGCTTTCTAAATACATTTTAAAAACATTGTTTTTCCAAACTGTATTCAGAAATGTTAGATATCGTTTCATCCAAAGATAATTGCGATCTTTTTCTTTAGAAAAAACTTTAATCGCTTGAACACCTCTTAAATTTTCAATAAAGCATCCCTGCTCTTGAGATTTTGCAATTAACATTTCTGAAGTATTAAATTTTATTTTGGTATGCATGATGGTTTTAACTAAAACAAATACAGAAGAAAAAAAGATCGTAACAAATGCCAGTATTACATTGTAATAAAACATGATAATGAAAGTGGTCAATGAGAGAATTACCGTGAGAACACCCTCTGGCAAGCCATTGCTAATAATTTGTCGTAATTGTTCTACCGCGTTAAAACGATTTAATATCTCCCCTAAGGATCGATTTTCAAAATAGTTAAGCGGTAGGGAAAGTAAACGTTCGCTCATATTTTCAGCCAATTTATGATTTACTGCTCTATCCAATTTTTGAATACATTGAAATTTAAAAACCTTGGCGATGACCATTAATAATTTTAACCCTAAAAAACCAAGCCCCATTTTTAAAATAAGAGAATAGCTGGTTTTACATAAAACTGAATCAATAGATATTTTTACTAACCTTGGAAACAACAATAAAAACACTTGATAGAAAAAAGAGAAAATTAGGATCTTTATTAATAAATTCTTAGAAATAATCGAATCTCTAATGAAT